>Ga0187875_10001505_pt1 | contig 17901 bp, 10 predicted proteins | sample June2016WEW_17_1_2_FD_132978 | JGI IMG/M metagenome (GOLD analysis project Ga0187875, IMG submission 132978) | Peatland microbial communities from SPRUCE experiment site at the Marcell Experimental Forest, Minnesota, USA - June2016WEW_17_10 | ecosystem: Environmental > Terrestrial > Soil >... | reverse complement strand
GGTGCGAGGAGTCGGGCTTCGAGCACGTCGGGGTCGAGGGGCCGGGCGAGGAGATAGCCCTGGGCCTCGTTGACGTGCTCACCACGCAGATGGTCCATCTGGCCTGTCGTTTCGACGCCTTCGGCGAGGGTCTTGAGCCCGAGGTCCTTGCCGAGCTGGACGAGGGTCCCGATGAGTGCCTTGGATTCCGGTGAGGTGGTGATAGCGCTGGTGAACCTGCGATCGATCTTGAGGCAGTCCACCGGGAACTGCTTGCGGTAGGCAAGAGAGGAGTAGCCGGTGCCGAAATCGTCCACTGCTATCCGCACGCCAAGCGCCTTGATGGCCTGGAGTCGCCGCGCGATCACTTCGGCACGGCCCATCAGAGCGGTCTCGGTGATCTCGACGATCAACGAGCTGGCTTCGAGACCACTGGTCTCAAGGGCATCGGAGATGTGCTCGACGAGAGCGTCGTCGTCGAGCTGACGACCCGAGAGATTGACCGAGACATCGAGAGTGTCACCTCGGCCGTGCCAGATCGCCATCTGTGCACAGGCTTCGCGTACCACCCAGCGGCCGACCTCGCGGATCTGGCCGGTTTGCTCGAGGATCGGGATGAAGTCGTCGGGTTGGATGGTTCCACGGGTGGGGTGGTTCCAACGCAGAAGCGCTTCCACGCCCACGATCGTCAGGTCGTCAAGGTTGTAAATGGGCTGGTACACGAGACCGAACTGCCCTGCCGTGAGCGCGGAGCGCACGTCGAACTCGAGCTCGATGCGTTGTTGGACATCGGCATGCATCTCGGGGTTGAAGATCTCGTAGCGGTTCTTGCCGGCGGCCTTGGCTTGGTAGAGCTCCACGTCCGCGTCCCGCAACAGGTCTCCCGGGCAAGGACGGTCGCCGACCGCGATTCGACTTGATCGACCACCGACGCGCCCCAGCCTGCGACCTGTCCTTCATGCAATTGGGGCATGCCCGTGCGGAGGCCACGCGATCAGTATCGACATCGCCGCATCGGCGGAGGACAAAGCGGGGAGTCAATCACCCGCGCGGTCACTCCACCTCGGCGGATCTCACAAGACTCGTTGACTGCCGTCCTTCGGGGTAATGTTCGGCAGTCCCACGCGGACCGCCGGAATCGAACAGAGATGGAGCTCCTCTCGGCCCGGCATCAGGTCGTCCGAGCGACCAACTAAAAGGTAGTGAGGCGTCAGCCCGCCGCGGTCTAGCAATGAAGGGGGAACCTCACCACGGCGGCAGGTCTGACACCGCCTGTCGCGGTCATCGGGCTCGGCCGCATGGGCGCGGGCATCGCGCAGAGCCTGCTGCGCAAGAGGCGAGAGCTCGGCACGCGGAGCACGGGAGGACCGTCATGAAGGCTGCTGTCTATACACGAACGGGAGCAGCGCGCGACGTGCTGCACCTCGAGGAGGTTGACCGTCCCGAGCCGACGGCCGGCGAGGTCCGGGTTCGGGTCTGCGTGTCCGGGGTCAACCCGACCGACTACAAGACTCGTTCGGGCGCAACGGCGCGGCCTATCGACGGGTTCCAGATCCCCAACCAGGATGGAGCCGGGATCGTCGATGCGGTGGGTGAGGGCGTCGACCCGGCCCGGGTTGGCCAAGAGGTGTGGATCTGGTTCGCCGCGACTCGCCGCTGGGGGACGGCCGCTCAGTGGACGGTGGTCCCCCAGGAGCAAGCCGTACCCTTGCCGGCTGGCGCCTCGATGGACCTCGGGGCGAGCCTCGGCGTGCCCGCCATGACTGCGCACCGCTGTCTGCACGCGGATGGCCCGATAACCGGCAAGTCGGTGCTCGTCGCTGGCGGGGCCGGGGCGGTCGGTCACTTCGCCATCGAGCTGGCCCGCCACGACGGGGCCCGGGTCGCCACGACAGTGAGCAGTACGGACAAGGCCAGCTTGGCGGCTGCTGCCGGAGCGGACCTCGTCGTCAACTACCGCAAGGACGACGCCCGCGAGCAGCTCCGTCGATTCGCCGCGCCAATGGACCGAATCGTGGAGGTGAACCTCGCCGCAAACCTCGAGCTCGACCTCAGCCTCTCCGGTGCGACAACCACGATCGTGACCTTCGCGGCCACTGCCGAGGATCCCGCCCTCCCGGTGCGAGCGTGCATGAACGCCAACGTAACCCTCCGCTTCGTGCTGCTCTACGGGGTGCCAAAAGACGAACTGACGCGCGCCGCCGACGACATCAATCGAGCGATCGTCACCGGAGCTCTGACCGAGCTGCCGGTCCACCGCTTTTCCTTCGACGACATCGCAGCCGCCCATGAAGCGGTCGAGGCTGGCATCGTCGGCAAGGTTCTCGTCGACATCGATTGACACCGAGTGACTGGAGGGCCTTGACAGCTACACGGCGCCATACATGGGCCAGCCGCACCCAACAAGATTCTCTGGTGACCGATGATGCCGTGGCTGAGCGGCCTTGTGTCCTTTCAGGTCAGAGGAAGCTTGCGGTCTTCTGACAGCTGTCTAACTTCAGGCCGACTCGTCGGAATCAAGGGCCTCTCAAAGCCTCGCTGACGAACGCCAGCGCTGCGGAAGACCCTTGACACCGACCTTCGAGTCGTCTGCTCTAGCCGAAACCACGACGCACCGCCTGAGTTGTCGGCCGGCGGACTTCCGGAAAGAAAAGCTCAACCATGCAACGCGGCTGCTATCTCAGCGCAAGATGCCATTTCGGCGACGTTCGTCAGAGCGTACTCAAGGCTGGCGCGCTGCCAGTCGTCGTTCACCGTGGCCGTGCCATCGGTCGCGACGAACACCTCAAAACCTGCGTCGGCCGCGTGACGGGCGGAGTGCTCCACAGACATGTTCGTCCAGGCCCCCGTGATGATGACGGTTTCGACACCCAAACCGTGCAGCAAGATCTCGAGCTTTGTGCCGAAGAACCCGTTCATACGAATCTTCTCAACGACGAAGTCTCCGCTCTCTGGCTCAAGTCCCTCGACAGGGGCAGCTCCCCAGGTTCCTCGGACAAGGGCGTTCACATCCTTCACACCCTTGAAAAGGGGCGCGTTCAGCTTGAGTCCCACTGCTCCAGGCTCCACGATGTAGTGGACATGGATGACGGGTGCTCCCTGGCGGCGAGCTTCGGCCGCAAGAAGCGCCACGTTCGCCACAACATTCTGGGACTTGGCGTGCAAAGGTGCCCCAGAATCGGCCCAGGCCCCACCATCGCTGAGCACGTCGTTCTGCATATCCTGAATAATCAGCGCCGTCTTCGACGGCTCCATCCGAAACCCCTCATCTGCAGTCATCGTTCTCCTTAGTTCATGTACGACAAGCGGTCACCACCAACGCGCAACTGAACCGAATACAGCGAGGTAGAGGCGCAAACGAACAGTGTCTTCCAGTCGGCATGACCGAAGTTGATGTTGCCGACGTTCTCGGGAACAGTTATCCGCCCTAGCAGCTTGGCACTCGGGCTGATGACCCAGACTCCGCCCGGCCCGGTCACGTAGATGTTCCCGCGCTCGTCGCACTTCATCCCGTCCGGTATGCCCTCATCTATATCCCCAGACCCGATCTTGTCGAAGAAGATCGACCCGTTGCCGATCGACCCGTCGACGGCGACGTCAAAGACCCTGATCTGCGCACGCGGACTGTCATTGATATAGAGCAGAGACTCGTCGGGCGAGAAGCAAAGGCCGTTCGGCTGCTCGAAGTCATCTACCAGCAGCTGGAGGGCGCCACCTGACGGCGCCACCCGGTACACGCCCTGGAACGAAAGATCTTGTGCGCGTTCTACACCGAAGCCTGGCATCCGACCGTACGTGGGATCGCTGAAATAGATGCTGGCGTCAGAGGAAACCACCACGTCGTTTGGACTGTTGAGCTCATGGCCGTCGAAGTGCGACGCGACCGTCTCGCGAGTTCCGTCGACGCGCTCGCGAACGACCGAACTCGTCGCATGCTCGCAAACGAGCAGGTCACCGCTCACCTCGTAGGTCATGCCATTGCCTTTGTTGCTCGGTTGCATAACCACGCGTACGCCATCCTGCGCGTCCCAACGGCGCCGCGTATCACCGGGCATATCGCTAAAAAGCAGAAACCGGCCGTCACTGTTCCACACGGGACCCTCGGTGAAGGTAAATCCCGTACCCAGCTTCTCAACCTGTGAGCTCTCTGGGACCAACTCGTAGAAATCAGCGATGTTATTAATGTCCATTATCTGCCTCTTTGTCTTGGATAAGGAGATAGAAGGCTACTAGGACTTAGGTTATCCTGCCCCGTTGCGATGTGTCAAGATGAGGCTTGGCCTTGCAAGGGCGGCTCTTGCTCCGCGCCGAGGTTCAAAGTGTCCCGTTGAGCGGCGGTTACGGTACCAAGCAGCCATTGCATTCGGTCAACTGCTCAGAGTGGGCACGGTCTAGTCGTGTCGGCGGCCAGGGTCCACGGGCACTAGCCATAGCTCGTCATCGGACGGGCCACTGGGCATGTGCATCTACGGCTATTCGGACTTCCTCCAAGAGGCTTACGTGGACGCCATTCGCGACGAGCTGTCAATCGTGCTGCGGAATGTTGGTCCGTGCTCATCGGCTCGCGTGGCTCACGGGACGTTCTTCGGGGCGGCACCGTTGATGAGCGACACCAACAGGGCGTCTTGTGCGGCCGCTGCACGATCCCGTCCTTGACATCGTGATGCCGTGGTTCGTGTTCCAGAACTCTCCCCTGGACGAAGGGATCGTCGCAGCAATGGAACGGTTGAACGCGGGCGACAAGCCGATCGTCTGTGGCGCGATGGGTGCGCCTTAGACCAAGAAGATGTCCGGCGCTCTCGAGGCCCTCGGGGTACCCGTCTTCCTTTCCGTCCGCGACTGGGTGGCAGCTGCCTACGCTCTGGCCCCGGGGACTCGTTGAGGTATCACCTGGCCTCGTGAGGACCTGCACGCTCCGTGACTAGGGGTCATGGAAGGTGCCCGTCTTTCAGGGCTCAGTCATCACCGCCGCCTCGTTGGCGGCTGGCTGGACGTACCACCGATGCTCGCAAGGCTTCGGGTCATGGCTGGGGATCATTTCCCAGCCCGCAGCTCGTGCCCGAGCGAGGAAGGCCTTGGTCTCCTGCACGTTCGGGCAGATCGTGCCGACTACTTTGACGTTCGCAGTCGAACAGGGGACCAAGGAATGCGCGGGTCGCAGCCCATGAGCAGGGTGTTCGGTGTCTTCTGCCGGATCACGCGTAGCCGAGGGTCGCCGCCAGTTGGAGCGCCTCAGCCAGTTTGTCGCCGGCGACTCGAGTTTCACGGTGCTCCCAAGCGGCCCCAGCCGCTTCCACCAGCGACTCGAGGTCGTCGGGAAGACGCTGCTGCGGCGGCACCAGGAGCTGGCGGCTCAGGTCAATGGCCTCGGCGACCTGTTCTGCCCGAAGGCGCACGGCAATCATCGGCCACAGGCACAGCCAGTACCACGAGTAGGAGACGATCGTGCTCTTCCACAGCTCCAGCGCCTCCTCGCCGAGCGTGATCACGTCCTCGAAGCGCTCCTCCTGCCACGCCAACCAGGCAAGGGTGGCCTTGGCGGCTGCCACGTACTCCGGGTAGGCGGCGGCGACCCCAGCCGCCATGGCCTCAGGCGCCAGACGCCGCACTGTGCCTGCGTCGTGGCGTCTAAGGGCGGCCACGTTCAAGTAGGAGAGTGCCCGCGTCCGAAGGACGACGTCACCGGTCCGCTCCCCGGTTGCGAGCGACATCTCCAACCTTTGCCGGGCCTCGTCGAGCTCGCCGCGCCAGAGCAGGGTGAAGCCCATCATGAAGTTCGCCCAGGCGAGGTCGAGCTCGACGCAAACCTCCTCAGCCGCGGCCATTGCTGCTCGCGCGCTAGCAAGGATCTCGTCGTCGATCCGGTAGCGGGCCTCGCGGCATTGCAGTGTCGTCAGCGAGTCGTAGAACTTTCTCTTCTGGGCCACGTTTGCCCTGCTCTCGACGACCGGACGGGCGGCCTCGAGAACCGCCCTCCCCGGCACCGGCTCGTTGCGCCAGTAGTAAAGGGCCGCCCGGCCGTCGAGCTGGAGCTCGAGCCAGAGATCCACCCACTCCTGGTCGTGGCCCGCAGGGTCCCCGCCGAGCAACGCTTCGGTTGCATCGAAGGCGGCGACTGCGCCACCGTAGTTGTGGGCGTTGATCTCGACCCTCCCAAGGCGTACCTGGAGGCGGGCGGCGAGCAGCGGTTCTTGAGGAGCCACGAGACGCAGCGCTTCGTGGAGCGTCTCGCGAGACTCGTCATGGCGACCTGTGCGCCAGAACACCTCAGCGAGCTTGTAGCGCAGCTCCACCGATGCATTCGAGGCCGAGTCAGCGCCCGAGGGATCGTCCTTCAGGATCGACAAGGCCTCTCGATAGGAGGAGATCGCCTCCTCGTTGGCGAAGGCCGAGGCGGCGTGGTCGCCGGCCACCCCGAGGTGGTGCACGGCCCGGTGGCGCTCACCGGCAGCGGCGTAGTGATGCCCGAGCAGGGCAGCCACCTCCTCCAGGTGGTCGGACGAGGACTCCTCGACATTCCATGCCACCCGTGCGTGCAGCTGGCGTCGCTGCGCCCGCAACAGGCCCTTGTAGGTCGCCTCCTGCATCAAGGCATGGCGGAACCGGTAGGCGCGCTCGGCCTGTCTCGGCACCTCGGCCAACAGGCCTGCTGCGCACAGCTCTGCGAGCACCTCCTCGAGCTGGCCGTCGAGATCGGTCACCGCTCTCAGCGCCGAGAGGCCGAACTCGACTCCCAGCACCGATGCGGCGACGACTGTGTCGTGGGCTTGGGGTCCCAGCCGGTCCACCCGGGAGCGGATCAGCCGCTCCAGCGCCTCTGGGACCTCACCGCGCACGCTCGTGTCGAGCCGCCACAAGAGATCGTCCCGGAAGACTGCGCCGGTCTCGATGAGGGAGGACAACCGCTCCTCGAGAAACAGGGGGTTGCCCTCCACCCCCTTGCGCACTGCCTCGACGACCTCCTCGAGCGCCTCCTTGCCGAGGAAGGAACGGGCGAGGTCCCTCTCGTCTCCCTCCGAAAGCGGACCGAGCCCGACCCGGCGGAAACTAAGGCTGCCATCGTGCGCGAGAGCCTCCTCGAGCGCCGCGACGCCGGGGTCGGGTTCGGGACGGTGAGTGAGCAGAACCAGGAGCGGCCCGTCGCGAACCAGCCCGGCTATCTCCTCTGTGAGCCGGACCGAGGTGGGATCGGCCCAGTGGAGGTCCTCGAGCACGAGCACGGTCGGTCCGTAGGCGGAAAGGCGAGAGACGAGCGCACGCAAGGCCCCGAATGTCGCCCGCTGCAGCTCCTCGGGGCTGAGACGGGAAAGGCGTGCCGCGTCCTCACCGGCACCGAGACCCATCATCCGGGCGAGCAGGCCCACAGGGGCGTCCTCGCCCGCGAAGACCGCTCTCATCGCCCGCTCGAGCGCGGGGCGCCGCACCTCTTCCCCTTCTTCGGGTGCAACCCCGATCCACGCCGAGAGCAACTGCTGGTAAAGCCCGTAGGGGGTGGACGAGGCATAGGAGGCACTCCGACCCTCGAGCCAGAGGGGCAGACGGCCCGATCCCGCCCCGACCCAGGCCATGAAACGCTTGCGGCACTCCGAGATGAGGCGCGTCTTGCCGAGGCCGGGCTCGCCCACCACTACGACGATCCCCCCCTTTCCGGAGATTGCCTCGCGAAGCGAGTCGGAGAGCACCGAAAGCTCACCGTCGCGGCCTACAAGCGCTGCCTGTCCTGCGAGGCGCCGCCCGCCAAGGCGGCCGACAACGTGTGCTCTCGGTCTCTCCAGGTAGTGGGCGACAAGCGGTTTGGCGTCGCCAGATCTTGTCAGCTCGTCGCTCGGTCCCCACTCGAAACGGTCCTCGGTGGCAGCGCGTGTCGCTGGTCCCACCAGCACGGAGCCTGCCCGAGCCACCGACTGCAGCGCCGCGGCGAGCGCCACTACGTCGCCGACCGCCCCGTACTCCACCCGCCCCCCACCGCCGATGGGCCCTACTACAGCAGGGCCGGACTCGACTCCGATGCGGACGGTCAGTCCCTCAGCTGAGCCGCGGAAGGCGGAGACGATACGGTAACCGGCCCGCACGGCTCGTTCCGGGTCGTCCTCGTGGGCGTCCGGCGCGCCGAAGATCGCGGCCAAGCCGCTGCCCGACACAGAGGTCACCGTCCCACCGAGGGACTCGACCCGGGAGATCGCCTCGACCAAGGCCTCGCCGATCACCTCCCGGAGGTCCTCGGGGTCGAGTCTTGCAACTCCGGGCGGGCTCGCCAGCTCGGCGAAGAGCACGCTCACGAGCTTTCGCTCCTCACGGGCGAGCGCTGAGGAGCCTCGGGGCGCCTCGGTCGTTGGAGCGCGCGTGGGCAAGGATGAGCTTTCCCGGACCGCGCCCGCGTGGATCTCCTCGAGCGCCGGCGACGTCGCGAGGCCCAGCTCCTCGAAAGCGCGCCGGCAGCGCTCGTAGGTGTCGGCAACCAGGGACCGGCGTTGCTGGGCGGCATAGATCTGCATCAGCGCCGACGCTGCCGCCTCGCAGGTCGGATCGCCGGACAGGCACGATTCCCAGGCCGCGACCACGGCTTCCGGCTTTGAGCGGCCGAAGCCCTTCGCCCGGTCGCGTGCCAGGGCAAGGCGCGCCTCCTGGCGTGCCCATTCCAGGCGGTCGCGGGGACGTAGCGCCCAGTCCTCATACGGCTCGTTCTCGAGGAGGATGCTCGAGTTGCCAAGTGCCTGCGTAAGTGTTTCATCACGCACTGCACCGGGCTCGGTGTCGAGCCCTCTGCGCAGCAACTCGTCGACGAGATCCACGTCGACTTGAAGGTCGCATTCCGGGTCGATCCATATATGTCCGCGATCAGCGCGTATGAGCTCACGAGCAGGCTCGCCGAGCACGGCAAGGGCCGAGCGCGCCATCGAGAGCGCCTTGGACAAGGCGTTAGCGGCAGACTCAGGACCGAGATTGGGGAACAGAACCTCGCATGCCGCTTCTTTGCCGACACGCCGCCCAGGGCTCACGAGCAGCAGTTCGCAGAGGCGCTTGGCGCTCGGCCGGGCCCACGGTCCCGCGCTCAGATCCCCAAGGGTTATCGAAAACGGGCCCAGCATGTTGGCCCGCAGCACGGCCACGCCAAAATGATAGGAGTCAGCGGCTCGCGCGGCTACGGGCGCGGTAGCTCGTCCCCGACGCCGCTGAGGACCTGCCGGTGCCACGAGATCACAGCCCATGGCACGCGGGGGCTCACGAGACGCTCAAACCGTTCGATCGATGCCTACGGGAGCGCCATGCCGGTCCGACGCGACGACCCCGTCGAGCACCCGTAGAACACGCCTGCCATCGGTCGCAGTGATGGACGGTCCCCGCTCCTCAGAGATAGCACGAGCGAACTCCTCCAGCTCGGGCAGCAGCATCGTCGAGATGTGGTCGCCCTCGATCCGCGGTCGGATCACTGTGGGCTGAGCAAAGTGCGGGTTCACTGTGCTCGACACCTCGATCTCGAATTGCATGAAGCTCCACCCGCGCAAAGTGACCCGCCCGGCACGTCCATGGATATCGACCATGAAGAAGAACGTCGAGGCCGCTTGAGTCAACAGGCACTGCGCCACCGCCCCGCGGGAGAAGCGGATCTGGAACGATGAGGTGTCGTCGACATTCGTGTCAGTTCTCCGACGGATGTTGCCGGAGACCTCCACTGGTGCGTCGTCGATGAACCATAGGACCAGGTCGACCAGGTGAGACCCGAGATAGAGCAAGGGCCCGCCTCCAGTCTCAGTGGAAGCAATCCAGCCATTGTTCAGCGGCCCGGACCCGAACACGCCTGTAATGGCCTGGATGTCGCCGACGGCACCTGCGGCAAGCAGATCGTGGACATAGCGCCCCAGCGAGAACCGGCAGGAGTATCCCGCCATGTACCGCACGCCTTGGTGCGCGGCCCCTTCTTCTGCTGCCGCTGCCTCCTGCTCGTTCAGGCCGATGGGCTTTTCCACCAGCACGTGCTTGCCGGCTCGGATCGCCGCTAGCGAGATCGGGCACAACACGTGGTGCGGTGTGGCGACAAGGACGGCGTCGACTGAGACGTTGTCCAGGAGCGCCTCGACCGATGAAAAGGGCCTCGCGTCCTGTGCCAGCGCCGCGACCCGGGCGGCCGCGTCCTGGTCGGGGTCGGCACAGGCTACGAGGTGGAGCGTGGTGGTCGCCTGACCCAGTGCGGTGGCGAGCGCGTTCCCCTGGTAACCACACCCGACGAGCCCGACGCGTAAAGAGTGCGGCGCTTCCCGACTCGTACCCAGTGCTGAGGAGTGGCTCTGGGTCATTCCTCCCCCTTGGTGTGCCCCCTGCGCCCACTATAGGTGTGACGGCCTCGCCTGCTTGGGTCGAAATCGCCAGAGCCATCCTTTGGCGGCATACCTAGCGCCTCAGGCAAGCACACGCCGGCGGAAGTTCCGCAGGCCGAGGGTCAAGAACACGACAAAGAACGTTGAGAGCAGGGGGTAGACGACGTAGAGGTGCATGTGCGAGGAGTCTGTCAGCGCGGCACGCATCCCCTCTGTGACGTAGATGAGCGGGTTGACGAGCACGAGGATCTGCAACCAGTGGAAGCTGCCGATGTGTACCGGCGACAGCTTGGTCCACTGGTAGTAGGTGCCCCCGAGGAAGGTGATGGGCAGCACGATGAAGCCGAACATGAGCCCGATGTTGCGAGGCTGGAACGCCGTGCCGAGGAGCAGGCCGAGCGACGACATCGCCAGGCACGCGAGCGGGATCAGGGTCACGAGGACCCACCAGTGGAACCTCAGGTGCGCCTCGACGCCCGGGGCGTGCACGACGGCCGCGATCGGAAAGACGAGGAGAGCCGAGAGGAGGCCCTGGGCGCAGGCGGACAATATCTTGGCGACGGCGACGAGCCAGATCGGGCAGGGAGCCTGGACGCGGTCTTCGATCTCCCGGGTGAAGCCGAACTCCTGCGACATGGTCAGCGCCACGGCCTGGACGCCCTGGAACATGATCGATATGGCGACCACGCCCGGCACGAGCACGGTCGCGAAGGCTGACTCGGCGACAGCGGCGGCATGACCGTGGCCGGAGCTGCCGACGCCTTGACCGATCGTGGGGAAGACATAGAGGAACACGAACACGAGCAGGAAGGGCTGGATGACAGTGCGCAGGCAGAAGATGACGATGTCCTTGCGCAGCACCACGAGGTCGCGCCGCATGAGCGCCCCGAGCGCGCTCCGGCTGGCGGTGAACGTCGAACGGATCGCGCCGAGGCCGATCTCCTGGCGGTAGGCGACGAGCCCGGCCGTAGTGGCCGCGTCGGCTGCCGCGATCTCCCCGGCGGTGGGCGCCGGTGTCGCGCCGCCGTCGGGGGAAGTTGCGGTCGTCCTCATCAGTCGCGCAGCTCGTTGCCGGTGAAGGCTATGAACACCGTCTCGAGTGTCGGCTCGGAGATCGAGAGGTCGCTCACGACTATCCCGGCATCCTCGGCCACGTTCACGACCCGTGGCAGCAGGCCGTGGCCAGGGTTGCGCACGTAAAGCTCGACCCCACCGTCGACGAGGCGCGTCCGAACCGCCCCCTCGACGTTTTCCTCGAGCAGCTCGGCGAGCGCCCGGGCGTCGCCCGGGGTCCGCACCGTCACGATCGTGTCCGCGTCGATGCTCTGCTTGAGTGCCGCCGGCGTGTCGAGGGCGAGGACCTTGCCGTGGTCCATGATCGCGACGCGGTCACAAAGCTGGTCCGCCTCCTCCATGTAGTGAGTTGTCAACATGATCGTCTGACTCTGCTGGTTCAGATTGCCGAGGATCTCCCACAACGCGAGGCGGCTCTGCGGGTCGAGCCCGGCCGTCGGCTCGTCCATGAAGAGAACGGCTGGGCGATGGAGGATCGCCCGAGCGACCATGAGCCGCTGCGCCATGCCACCGGACAGGGCGTGAACGCTCGCCTTGGCCCACTTGGACAGAACGAACTGCTCGAGTAGCTCGTCGGCGACGTGGCGCGCCTGGCGCTTGGGGACACCGAACAGAAGGCCGTGGAAGTAGAGGTTCTCCCATACCGTGAGCGAGCGGTCCAGGGTGTTCTGCTGGGACACGACGCCGATCAGCTGCTTCGCCCGCGCGGGGTGGGCGATGACGTCTATTCCGCCGACGTGCGCTTCGCCGGAGGTCGGGACCACCCGGGTCGTCAACATTCCGGCGGTGGTCGTCTTCCCGGCCCCGTTCGGCCCGAGCAGGCCAAAGATCTCGCCGGGGTGCACGGTGAGATCCAGCCGGTCCACGGCTGCGAAATCCGTGCCCGGGTAGACCTTGGTGAGCTGCGAGGTCCTGATGATCTCGCCGCCCACACGCAACGCAGGCACGACGGGGGCTGTCTGGTCGACGGCGGCCAGGGCGGAGGTCTCCTTTCGCGCTTGCGGTGGCCATCACTCTAACTTGAAACGTTCGTCCTGCCTCGGGCTGCTACTGATGCCGGCGGCGGCGCCCAGCGGGTAGCGCCCGGTTTCGGTGCGCAATGCCGCCTCGCCGCCTCATCGAGATACTCGTAGCTTCAACCCACTACTGCGGACACTGTGGGCTGACCAGCTGAGTCCCTGAGGAGTCGATCTACGGCTTCCACCTCGAGCGGCCGAGCGAAAAGGAAACCCTGTCCGATGCCGAGGTTCTCAGCCCTGGCGTACATTCTCTGATCGCTGGTTTCGATACCCGCGGCGATTGTTTCGAGTCCGAGCACCTTGCCAAGTTGGACCAGCGTGTGGACGATGGCTGCGGATTCGCTCGAATCGGCGATCCTAGACACGAAAGACCGGTCGATCTTCACCACGTCGATGGGGAACTGTCGCAGGTACACGAGCGACGAGTAGCCGGTGCCGAAGTCGTCGATCGCGATGCGCAACCCGAGGGCTTTCAGCAGTTTGAGCCGCGCGACGGTCGCCTGCACCTCGCGCATCAAGGTGGTCTCGGCGATCTCCAAGATGAGCATGTGGGGATCCAAGCCACTTGCCGATAGGGCACCATGGACGTCGGCGACGATCCGGTCCTGTTCGAGCTGTCTGGCCGAGATGTTGACCGAAACCGCGATGCGATACCCCTGACTGAGCCACGCTGCTCCCTGCCGGCACGCGGCCTGAAGCACCCACCCACCGACCGGGACGATCAGGCCGCTCGATTCGAGTGCAGGGATGAATTCGTCGGGCATGACGACGCCCCGCTCTGGATGGCGCCAGCGCAAGAGCGCCTCGACGCCGGTGAAGGCTCCTGTGGAGAGATCAACAGTGGGCTGATACACCAGGAAGAACTGGCCGGCTTCCAAAGCGCCGTGCAGAGCGATATCGAGATGTCGGTGATCATCCGCGTAGTGCTGCATCGAGGAGGAGAACGTCACGGCACGCTGCTTTCCGGCGGCCTTGGCCTGGTAGAGCGCGACGTCGGCGTTTCCCAGCAGCTCTTCGGGTGTTGAACGGTCACCCTCGGCGATTCCGATACTGGCGGTTACGACGAGCGGGACGTTGCTTCCCGGGATCGCGAACGGGGTCTCCAACACCTTGAGGATTCGCTGCGCCACCACCTCGACGCCGCCCGCCAACGAGGTGCCCTCGACCAGGACGACGAACTCGTCACCACCCAGACGTCCGATCGTGTCCTCTTCTCGAAGTGCACTGGACAACCTGGCTCCGACTCCGGCGAGCAGCACGTCGCCCGCGTTGTGGCCCCAGGTGTCGTTGATGTCTTTGAAGTTGTCAAGGTCGAGGAAGAGTGCTGCCACCGGTATGTGCGCTCGTCGGGCGCGCGCCAGCATCTGGTCGATCCGATCGATGATCAAGGCCCGATTGGGAAGTCCCGTGAGCGAGTCGTGAAGGGCCTGGTAACGGAGCTGGTCGGTGCGTTCATGAACCAGCAGCAGGGCGCGCGAACGACCCGTCCCGAGCACGTAGATCAACGACGCGAACAACAGGCTGAGCAAGATGCCGCCCAGCATCGGAACAAGTGCGTTCGGGTTGGCGAGCACGTCTCCCCCGCTTGTCGCTGCGAATACCTGGACGGTCCATCCGTTGTGGAGGTTGATAGTCGTCGATTGCGCTCGGGCGGGTACGGATCCTGCCTTGAAGGTGGAGCTGGAGGATCCGTTCGCGTAACGGAAGGCCACCGCTGTGCCGGGGTGGCCATCCAGGGCGGTCGCGAGGATGACGCTCGGGAGAACCTGCACAGCCACCCACCCGACGAAAGTGTCACGACGGGCTTGGACGGTTGTCGGCAATGCGCCGCCACGGTAGATGGGTGTTCCCACCTCCACTTGCTGTCCCCGGTACAACCCCTCACTGGAGGGCAAATACGTACCCTGACCCGAGTTGCGCTCATTGAGGAGCCCCTGGCCCAGCGGGGAATCGCAGTAGTCGGCGCCAGCCGGCAAGCTGAGTTCTACGCTCCGCACTTGCCCCACTGTGACGAAGCAGTAGTAGGGGCGGGCTCCCGGCGGGATGACCTGAAAAGCTCCGCCAAGGCCCAAGGGGCCCACCGGATCTGTCACCGCGTGTGCCGCGAACGCGCTCAGCTTTGACGCCGGTACCAGTTCAATCTCGGCGATGTCTTCAAGTTCGGGGTACAGCTGGAAGGCACGGACGGAGTTTGTCCTCTGGAGGAACTCACCTTGGGAGGAGTCGGGATTTCCGAGAACGAAGGCCCCGGCGCTCACAGAGAGGTCCTGCTCATGTTGGATGGTCAAGTTCAGGGTCGAGGCGATGGACGCCGACGAGGTGACGAACGCCTGGTGGGCATTCTGCTCGTCGTCCTGAGCTACCGCCCGGGCCCCGAGGACCGAGCCGATGGCTCCCAGCAAGACCACCAATACCGCCGCTGTCAACCAGAGATAGCGTCGCGAGCCCATTGGCCCGACCCCCTTCCTGGTGGGAGTCGCGACGTCAGCCGCCATGCTTCTGCCCGGATCATCGATGAGCCGCGTCGCGCCGTGTGGAACCGCCCGGCATCCACGTTTCTCCGTGCGAGCTTGCCGGACTGAGGAGGAGAAAGGAGCATCAGGACGCCCTCGTAGCTACGGCCGCCCACACTTGTTGGGGAATGCGGCTGGGAATCGAGTCGAGCGATGTCGGTCGGCAGAGGAAGTATCCCTGCCCGTATCGAATGCCCAGACCCCGCAACACGTCGAGCTCGCCTGCGGTCTCGATCCCCTCGGCGATGATCTTCGCTCCGATCCGGGCCGCGAAGCTCACGAGAGCGGTCCCGAGGGCCGCGCGCACCGGATCGTGGTCGATGCCGGCGGTGAGCTCCCGGTCCAGCTTGATGATGTCAGGGGCGAGCCTCAAGATGTGAGAAAAACTGGAGAAGCCGGCACCAGAGTCGTCTATTCCGAGGCGCACGTCTATCAAGTGCAGCTCGTTGAGCGCACGCGACAATCTTGAGTAGTCGTCGACCTTGGCCTCCTCGGTCAACTCCACGACGATCCGCCGCGATTCGGAAGCTGCCAGGAGCCGGTGCAATTCGTCGGAGATCATCGCTTCGGGACTTGCGTTCACGCACAGCGCGACATTTCCAGGAAGGCAGGACAGGGAGCTCAGGGCTCCTTTCACTGACGCGAGCTCGAGCTCGACGCCTACGCCCATCGCATACGCCTCCGCGAAACAGAGGTCCGGAGTTCGCTTCGGCCGCCCTGAGAAGCGGGCGAGCGCCTCCACTGCGAAGCATTCCCCGCTTGTGATGTCGAATATCGGCTGGAAGACATGCGTGAGGCCGCGACCTCTGAGGAAGCGGTCGACCCGGCCCCGGATCTCGAACCTTTCCAGCACCCCTGGGTTCAAGACGTTGGCCACGAATCGTTGCTCAGATGTCCAGTCAGCTCCGCCGGTTACTGACGCGCACAGCGCTGGGTCGCCACGGGTCCGGGTGAGCAGCGCGTCAGTGGCCTCCGCCAAGTCGACAGCGACTGTGATCACGACGCTGATGAACTCGGCGAGGCTCGCAAGTGTCGCGACATCGCGCTCGTCGAATGCCCGAGGCCGAGACGAGGTGACGCATAGCATCCCGGTTGTCTGGCTGCGACGCCGAAGCGGCACGCACAACATGGACACCACGTGAAACTCATGGCAGAGGTCGAGGTCAACACGGGAGTCGCTCTCGGCATCGTCACATCGAAGCGTCCCGCCCGTCCGAAGCGCGAGCCCTATGAGACCTCGGTTCAGGCGTACTCGGTTACCGATCTGCTCCTTCAAAGTGCCCGAGCCGCACTCAAGTGTCAACCATGTTCCGTCCTTGGCGAACCCGACGAAGGCGCCCTCGATGCCTTCAACGAGGGCCATCGCCTCGTCGGCGACCCGCTGCATCAGTATCAACGGATCAGTGACACGCCTGATCTCTTCCTCCAGGCCAGCTCGGTCAGTCACACTGGACCGCCCTTCCACCAAGCTTGGAAAAACTCACGGCACGGTCCTTGCTTGTCGCCAAACAGCCTGGCGCGAGGACTTCCCTCTCTTTCTCTTGTCGGACGAAGTGCGCCCGGAGTTGGGCGTCTTCACCCCGGTAATCACCCCCGGAGGATCTCGCAGACCTTTGCTGAGCTCTGCGAGAAAGGGTCCAGCCAACGACCTCAAGCCGGGCCCTGCTGGGCTCGTCGGCCCCTGAGGTGCGTCGCACGCTGTCCGCAGTCCAAGCAGTGATGGAAGAAGAGAGCGCTTCGTCCAAGCTGAAGCTCATTCTCTGCGGCTCGCACATCGGCCAGATGGAGGCGCTGTTCAGTGATAGCAACCCGATGCGCGGACGCCTTGTTCGATTCGACGTGCTACCGCTCGAGTTCTCGGCCGCGGGCCTGTTCCTCGAGGGCCTCGATCCGCTTGACGCTTTCGGGCGCTAGGCAGTCGCTTCCGTTCACTCCTCGTAGTCGTGCAGTGCACAGTGGATATGAGCCCGCAGTGGATGAAGGGGAAGCGAGCCGGAGTTGGCACGTGAACCGCTCGCAGCCGGCGCGCCTTGTGCGAAAAGACTCGTGGCAGCAAACGGATGGAGCTGGGATCGACCTCCTAAGCACGTGCGGCTTGCTCCGGGCGCACTTCTGGCAGCCTGATATCCATAACGCCAGGACACGATCCGGGGCTAGACGGCCAGCGGCACCCGCCGAGTCTTATACTCAGCGTGGCTTTCAGGACGACCCGGTAGAAGCCGAAGCCGGAGCTCCCCGTCACAGGTCCGATCGAGCACGAGCGCCAGCACCGGGGGGGCGTCGTCGTCACCGACGACAAGGAAGTCTCCAGGTTGAGGGTCAAGCGGGACGCGAGCGTGCCGAAGCTCGGCATGGACCACACCCGGTTCGTATTCCTGGTGCTCGTCGACCCACAGCTCGACGGCCGGTTCAGGCTCGGTCATCTCGTCATTCTACGGTCGTCAGCGGTCGGGCGCGTATCCCGGGTTTGACTGCGGCCCCGAGAAGCAAGCGCGCAGGGCCGCGAAACGCTCCACCGTCGCTCAGCGAGCACGACCGAATAGTGGGCCGGGTTCGCGAACGTCGCACACACCTCGAAACCACCAGCTCGCAGATCACCGCAGCGCGCCAATCGAAGAGCTGGTCTCCTCCGAATGGCCGGCTCGGAAACACTCAGAGCGACGAGGTCGTCGCCGGGCGCACCGAACACCGAGACCCCGAAAAACAGGTACCTGCTCCAGCAATCGCCTGTGATCCGCTCAAGCACCGCCTCGGTGAGGCTGTGTTCGCCGCCTCGAACTACGAGCAAAAGATCCTCCGGCGGAGGCGTGTCGCGCAGCAGGTCGCTCGGTGGAAGGCGCATCCCGTGGCAACGCTAACCGCCGAGACGACAAAGAAACTCGATGGGAGCGTCGAACGATCCCAAACAGCTACCGAATGAGCGCACCTCGTCAGCCACCTCTGTGATCTCTTCCAGAAACGTCTCCTGGGCGCCTTGGGCCGGGTCCTCGATCGTCGATT
>Ga0187875_10001502_pt1 | contig 17932 bp, 15 predicted proteins | sample June2016WEW_17_1_2_FD_132978 | JGI IMG/M metagenome (GOLD analysis project Ga0187875, IMG submission 132978) | Peatland microbial communities from SPRUCE experiment site at the Marcell Experimental Forest, Minnesota, USA - June2016WEW_17_10 | ecosystem: Environmental > Terrestrial > Soil >... | reverse complement strand
TCTGCTGGGTAATCTTCTTGAAACCCTTGGCTTCGACGGTTACCGAGTAGACGCCGGGTTGCAGGTCAGGAAAGGTGTAGTTGCCGCTTTCATTGGTAGCCGACGGGTGAATTATGCCGGTGCCCACGTCTGTTGCGGTAACTTTGGCATTGGGTACGGCTGCGCCGGAGGAGTCAGTCACTGTTCCCAGCAGCGTGCCATTCACAGCCTGACCAAGCAGGACTTGTGAGAAAGCAAGCATAAAGACAACGAATACTGACCCTAAGATGGGTCTCAATATTCCACGTAGCGTCATTTGGAGCCTCCTAAATTACGCTGAATTTCAGGTATTAAATAATTTCCCATTTAATACCGTCAAGAATGTTTAACAAAATTGCGCTGCCTGTCAAGCAGAAAGCGCCCTCGTCACGGTCAGTCTTCCCACAGGAAGATTGCAAATTCCTATACGCGTGCGTGGAGTTTCATCCCGCCTATTCCTGAAATGGCACAAAAGGCGTAATCCAGCATGCAGCAAGGTGGTCAGGTATTCTTCTTTGGCTCGTGCTCAAGGCTTGCATCCCTACTGTCTGTCACAGGCACAATGAGCAGACCGCCTGAAATGGAAGAATCCAGAACCACACGCAATTTTTCTCCTGGACATGGGTTCACGCAAGGCTGCTACAGTATGTTACATGTCATTGAATGACTGATAGAATTTTCATCCTATTGAATATAAACAACTTGGATATATTTCTTATGTTAAGCAGTTGCAGCCACCTCTGCCCTACGGAGGTTTAAAATCGCCCGTGACATGCCTCGCCATCGGGGTGTATGCTACCCCCCGATGAAGTGATTGAGGGCTAAAGATGACTGGAAGTTCGCATCCCCCGGGACAATGGGTTCCTGCCTCCGAGGCAGAGCGCACGTTGGTCTTGAACGAGCTGGAATCAATGCTCTCCAGTTATCACTTTCAGAGCAGCAAGCGCTACCCGGCGATGCTGAAGTACATAGTTGACGCCACCCTTGACGGCCGTTGCCACGACTTGAAAGAACGCACCCTTGGAGTGGAGGTATTTGGGCGCGATCCCGATTACGACACCAGCGCCGATCCGGTGGTCCGACTGAGCGCCGGTGAGGTACGCAAGCGGATTGCGCAGTACTATCACGAGAATGGCAGCGGCTCGCGTGTGCAGATCGAACTGCCGCTCGGCTCTTACGTGCCGGAGTTCCTGCTGCGGGGGCCTGAAACGGCCGAAGCGCGGCCAGAAGCTGTGAATGAGCAGCTCCCCTCCACAGGGAACCAGGCACGCGCAGGCCGGAATCGTTTGGTTATTGGAATCCTGAGTGCGACGGCGCTGCTTGCCGTGGCGGCTGCGTTTGGAACCTATGCTTACAATAAGGCCTCCGCCTCCCAAGCCACCGTCATCGACAAGTTTTGGGGACCGCTCTTGCATTCGCCTGATTCCGTTCTCGTCGTCGTAGGCACCAGCGATTTTGTACCGCCGAACATTAAGCCCATCGATGCCGACAAGACAGATCACTTGAGAGGACCGTACCATCACGTCTCGATGTCCAGCGCGCTCGCGCTCGCCCGCGTGGCCGGTTTTCTGCAGGCGAACGGCAAAGCCTATGTGATCAAGGATGACCGAGAGGTAAGTCTGACGGACTTTCGTTCGCGTCCGGTCATTCTGATCGGCGCCCTGAGTAATTCCTGGACGCTGCGCCTTACCGATCCTCTGCGCTTCCGTTTTGATTTCGGCTCATTGGCAAGAATACAGGACAGAAAGAATCCAAATAGCAATGAGTGGGGCGATCCTAATAATGCCCTCAGCGATCCTCATTATTATGAACACCCCAGCTCCAGCAACTGTGATTACGCATTGATTGCGCGTTACCACGACACGACCACCAACGGTCCCGTCATGGTGATTGCAGGTATTGGCGCATATGGCACGGAGTCTGCAAGCGAGTTTGCAGTCTCACCGCAGTATATAAATCAACTTCTCAGCAAGGCGCCAGCCGATTGGGAAAATAAGAACCTGGAAATCGTGATCAGAACCGATAAAATTAACGGCGAGGCCGGTCCACCCTACCTTATGTCTTCTACGTATTGGTAAAAGCATGTAGTAACACAAGCCATATCAGCAATACTGACAATCTATTTGTTAATTGTCACTTCGAATCAATTGCCTTTCTGTTGTATTACTGTAAACGACATCTCGCATACGATTATGCGGACGGAATCTCATCGGGCAAGCTCGGCGGGCAAACATGTGTCGTGCCTGCAGCCTACCGGCGTCTAAAGCTCAAGCCTGAACGGCGGAGAAGTATTGGGCTACTTCTTCCCAGTTATTGACGCGCACAAAACCGGTGGCAGCCAGGTTGTGGGGAGCGGAGTAGAGCAAGCCCTGGCCTTCAAAGCGAAGAATGTTTTTGGGTTGGTCGTCGATGAGATAGTCGGCGCGGAGGATGGACTTGTCTCCGCAGAAGACGTAATGCGAAGGCGGAATGAAGGGAAAGTGGCGCTGCAGCCATCGATACTTGGAGCCGAGGGAGTTGGGGACGGCCATGGCCTGAGTGGCGATGAAGATTTCAAAGCGGCTGGAAAGCTGGCGGAGCACGTCTTGAGAGCCGGGCATGAGGTCCAGATCTTCGAAGAAGTCCTCGGCGTCGAGGAAAGAGCGCAACTGCTGTTGACGGTCGAGAGGAGCGATCTCCCACAGGCCCTTACCAGCCAGGTCCTGGGGCGTGACGTCTTCATCGAAGGTCTGGTTGTAGCGGCGGAGGTATTCGGCGAGGGTATCCGCCATAACCTCATCCATGTCGACACAGATGCGCAGCACGCATTGCTCCTTGACTGGAAAGCTGGGACAGAAAAGCCGGGGCTGATTACGCCTAAGAAAAGGGTAGCAGGAATGGAGCGCGAGGCTCTGAAAATCCGCCAGCCATGAGGCACAGGATTTCTGGCTCACATGCTGCTCAGAAACCGATCAGCGAAAGAGGTGAGGCACAAAGCAACTGGTGTTGTTGGTGACCAGCCCCTTGGACTCGCGGATGCCCATGCCGGCTGGTTCGCCATCTATCAGCCATGAGCCGAAGACGGCCAGCTTTCCTCCGCCAGAGGCCATGGATGCGAGGGCCTGATAGACGCAAGCCTGCGCGCTGTCGCCGGTCAGGACGCCTTCGGCAAGAAGGCCATCGCGGACCACGGCGATACCGGAGCCCTCGCGGCCGAGCAGCGGCTTGCGCACATAACTTGTAAGCTCGCGTGGTGAGTCCAGGTAAGCCGGCAAAAGTAATTCATGGCCTGGATTCAACTCCCACAAAATAGCCAGCAGTGCTTTATTGGACCAGAGCATCTTCCATATAGGTTCGATCCACAGCATCGAGCCCCATTGGCGAGGATCCTTGTGCGGGCCGTATGTCTGCAAAGGCGAGGCAGGCGGCAGAGTGGAGAGCGCCTGCGGACCGAACGGTTCGTTGAGAAGCCACTCCCAGGGATAAAGCTTGAAGAGCGTATCAATAGGGCGGTTATCAAGATCGACAAAGCAAAGGCGTTTGGAATCCCAGCCGATATCATGCACTGCGATATGCCGCGTTTTAATGCCGCCTTGTTGAGCCGTGTCTTCGAGATAGGCGACAGTCATCCGGTCTTCATCCGTGCCAACATCGGCAAAATAGGCTGGAAAGTTGACGTAATCCTTGAGATCCTTCCACTTTGCCACCAGCTTTTCATGCAGTGAGTTGAACTGATCAGCTTCTGGAAAGCAGTCCTGCAGCCAGTACCACTGCGCAACAGCGGCCTCGACCAAGCCGGTGGGGGTATCGGCGTTGTACTCCAGCAGCTTGATTGACGTACCGTCGTAGGCCAGATCGAGCCGTCCATAGAGTGCCGGCGGCTCATTGTTCCATGCAGCGCGGATGGCCGGAGCAGCAGCGGATGGAATGCCCATCTGCGCCAACCGGTCCTGATTGAGGATTACGTCTCCGGCCGCCAAAGCGAGGCGCTGAATCTCGGCCGTGGCCGCTTCCAGGCGGTCAATCTCCGCCGAGGAAAACTCCCAGTAGGCCAACTCATCCCAGTAGGGAGAGCCGTCGGCAAGAGTGTGGTATGTCAGGCCAACGCGCGCAACACAATCTTGCCAATCGCTCCGCGGAGTCGCGGTTAAGCGGCGCATTTACTCACCTCCGCCGCTGCCGCCAGAACCGCCGATAGCGCCAAAGCCGCCGCGCGAGACGCTGCCGCCGACTACGGCGTCGCCGACATGGCCGCCGCTCGCGCCACCGTAAACGTAATGTGCGCCGGAGTAGCCGGTGGAGCAATTTGAGTCGGAGACAATGCGATTCTGCGCATCGACGCAATTGCGATGCTCCTCGCAACCAATCGAGGAGAGGGCTATCGCGGCAAGAAGGGTGAGAGGAACTTCCCGTGATTTACGCATAATGATGGCTCAATTCGCCAAAGGATAACAGAAACAGGAAGAAAATCAAACAGCTATGTTCCGCGCAAGAGTTACGCGCGAAAAGCTACTCCTCCACGGCGGGCTTGGAAGTCTTGCGCTTGGGCTTGGCGCTTTGTTGCGGGAGATCGGGGACGGGGGCCATGGAGGGGTCCCAGTAGAGCAGGCGGGCACAACTGTCGCAGGTGAGCAGTTCGCCCTCGCGGAGTTGATTCCAGGTCTGGGGGCGGACGCCCATGCGGCATCCGGTGCACTGCAGATTTTCAACGCGGGCGATGCCGGTTCCGCGGGCGGCGCAGAGGCGGTCGAAGCGGGTGAGCCACTCCGGCTCGATGAGGGGACGGAGGGCCTCGCGCTGGGCGGCGAGGGCGGCCTGCTGGCTTTCCAACTCAGCCTTGCGCAGGCGTACACGTTCGCGGGTCTTGTCGAGGGCGGCGGCAAGCGACTCAACCTGGGCGCGGGCAGCGGCGAGCGCAGCTTCCTGGGCTTCGGTGCGCTCAAGGCTGGCGTAGGCCTCGTTTTCCAGGCGCTCGGCCTCGGCTTCGGCAAAGTGGAGTTCGTGCTCGTTGGCCTTGGCCTGGTCGGCGGTGGTGAGGGTGTTCTGCTGTGCACTGTAGCGGACGACCTTCTGACGGTGAGAAGTGATCTCGTGCTCCAGGCGGGTGCGGAGGGAGTCCTCGCGGCTGAGGGCGGAGGAGGCCTCGGCGGCCATGCGCTGGGCGGAGGCAAGGGCGGCCTCAGCCTGGGCGATTTCAGCCGGCAGGGCGCGAGCGGCCTGCGCAAGGCCGGCACGCTCCAGCTCCACCGCTTGCAGCTTTACGAGATTTTCAATGTGCGCCTGCATCCTTTGTTATGAAGTCTACGGCATTGGCCGTGGATTCATAAAATGGATGCAAGCGCAAAACACAAGCTAAGCCCAGGTGCGAATGCCGATTACTCCCCAATACGCCAGGTAAAGAGCGGCAATCATCAGCGCCGAGGTTACGGAAATCGAGAACCATCGGACGCACTTACGTATCTCCTGTTTCCGCGCCAGCCATAAAGCGACTGCACTGGCCAAAGAAGCTGCGGCAAAGATCAGCGTAGTGAGAAAAACACCGAAGGACCAGATGGTCAGGTTCCCCAGGCGCGCGATTGCATCACTGCCCGAGAGAATGACGAGACCAACAAACACCAGCAAACTCAGTACGGCAATCAGCGGCCACAGCCGCATGGCGCGCTCGGCCGGGCGGCGGCGCTTCTTGAAAAAGCCGCCGATGATCCAGAAGGGCATATAGAGCAGGATCGACAGGAACGCCAACACGAACCAGGCAATTAAAGCGATTTCGGCGATGGCAAACCACGTGGGGATGTGCTTGAGCGTATACATTCCGCCTGCAATTTGAGCGAATCTCCCTTCGGCATTGGGAGCAATTAGCGAGAGTGTAGCAATTGGATCGGCAGGATCCTTCCTGGGGACGGAGCGGAACTGTGTTCCCGTCACGGGCACGAAGACATGATTCATCTCGCCCAGGCCGGAGAGCATCAACTTACCGCTCTCGAAGCGGACCCGACTTATCCCGAGCAGGCGCTCGAGAAAATAGCTGAATTCGTTGCGCGGCGAAGCGGGCTCGTACCAGCCGGCATACTGCTGGGCGTTGGCGGGCAGTTGGGCCACTGCGGGCGCCGGAGGCCTCAGTAGCGAGCGAGTGATGTAGGCGCGAATGGCTTTGCCGATCTTGCCGAAAGCAGAGCCACTGCCAGCATTGATGCTGTAAAAGTAGCCCACGCCGTACTCCGGCATATAGGCCATCTCCGTCAGTCCGCCGTTCACGCCGCCATTGTGCCCGTGGTACACGAAGCCATCGTGAATGTCGGTGTAATTGCTCAATCCGTAACCGGCTTTGAGGCCCTGCTGCGCGGCCCATGAACGAGTCGGGGTCTCCATGCGGTCGATGGATGCTGTGGGCATCACCTGCACGCCGCCCACCGTGCCGCGATTCAGATAGAACTGAAGATACGCGGACATGTCTTTGGCCGAAGCGTTGATGGCGCCGGCGGGACGAAGAAGGATGTTCCAATAGGGATAGGGCGTCTTGCCGTCGGAGTGATAGAGAGTCGTCAACTGTGGCGAGGGCTGTTCGAAATAGGTGGCCGTCTTCATGCCGATGGGCAGAAAGAAGTTCTGTGTCACGTAATCTTCAAAGCGCTGGCCGGTGATCTTCTCGACAATATAGGCGGCAACCGGAGGACCGGAGTTGCAGTAGGCCATGCGTGTTCCCGGCCGCCAGCGGGAGATGCGCGAATGGTGGTCATAATCGAGGCCTTCGCGCAGAGTCATGCCCTTGGCGTCCTTGGCGTACTCTCGCAGGTGCATATCGTCCCAGCCGGTAGTGTGTTCCAGAAGGTCAACCACGCGCACCGGGTCGGTGGCTTCCCAGCGATTCTCAAACCAGATCTCGGGGACGAGTTTATGCACCGAATCCTGGAGCGACAGCTTGCCTTCATTCACCAGCTTGAGGATGGAGAGCGTGGCGAAGGCTTTGGAAGTGGAGCCGATGCGGAAGAGCGTCTCGTCCGTGGTGGCGTGATTCGCAGCTACATTGGATTTGCCCAGCCCCGCGATCCATTCGGGACCATCGCGATGCACAATGGCCACAGAAACTCCGGGCGTATGCGAGTCGGCGAGGATTTTCTCGATCTGTTGGCGCAGCTCCGCGATGGATTGCGCGGGCTTGGGCGTGTCGTCTTTCTTAGCCTGCGCAAAACAGGCTGATACAAGCAAGGAACATGCGAGCAATGAAACGCTGAATCTCATCCCTGGACTCCTTTCGATCTTCGCGCCGGTCTCGGTGGTAAAGAGGCCGATCAGGTATTTTGCAATGCCTCCACCGAAAACGGATAAAGCAGCAACCTTAGATGCTATTGAAGATAGGCGCGCTACATTCAAGCAGTTCCTGCCCGACCTAAAAATATCACAGCCCCGAGGCGGCGGGATCAAGAGAAGAAAAATCGGTAGTGGGATAGCTTGAATCAATTTTCCATCAAGGGCAAAAGCCCAGTTGATTTTGCTTGGCTTAAGTACGAATTGAAGTCCGAATCCTGCAAACTTGCCCATTACCGAAAAATCAAAGTCGAGTTTCAAGCGCGGCATTCTGCGACAATGGAAGCCAAACGGGAGGCGGGTTTGACCGAGGATCGACAATCGTTCTGGCGCAGACACAGGTGGATGAAGTGGGTTGCTGTCGGGTTGCTGGCGGCGCTGACGACTGCGGCTGTGGTGACGCACGTGATGCTGCAGAGGGTGGAGCCGTATCTGAGAGTGCGCGTTGTGGAGGGGTTGGAAGATCGCTTTCACGCTCGGGTGGAGCTGGACACCTTTCACGTCTCGCTGGTGAATGGGCTGTGGGCTGAGGGTAAGGGGCTACGCATCTGGCCGCCGGCGCGCGTGGCGGGCGTGACGGTTCCGCAAGGGCAGGGCGAGCCGTTGATTCGCCTGGATGAGTTTCGCTTTCATGCGCCGCTGGAATTGAAGCCGGGCAAGCCGATTCACGTTTCACTGGTGGAGCTGAAGGGATTGAGTGTGCATCTGCCGCCGCGATCGCACTTTGAGCATGGAGTTGTTGCCGCTGCCAAACCCAGAGGCGCAATGGCGGCACTGGTGAGTTTCGAAGTAGAGAGGATGGATTGCACTGCCGCTGAACTGGTGATGGAAACCGACAAGCCGGGGAAGCTGCCGCTGGAGTTCCAAATTGCGCGACTGAAACTGACCGATATTGCCGCCGGTGGAGCGATAGGCTTCGATGCGGAACTGACCAACCCAAAGCCCGAGGGGACGATTAATACAACGGGTAGCTTTGGACCGTGGCATGGAGCAGACCTTGGCGAGAGCCCGCTTAAAGGAGATTACCGCTTTGAGAAGGCGGACCTGTCCGGGTTCAAGGGGATTGCGGGGATTCTCTCATCGACCGGTCACTACGAGGGCACACTGCGCGAGCTGGTGGTGGACGGGGAGACGGAGACGCCGGATTTCAGGCTGACGCATTTTGGGGCTGCGCTGCCGCTGACGACGCATTTCCACGCGCAGGTGGACGGGACCAACGGGGACACGTGGCTGGAGCCGGTGGATGCGACTCTGGGCCATTCGCACTTTACCGCGCAAGGGGCGATTGTGCGCGAACCGGGGGCGGTGGTGGAGGGTGCTCAGCAGTATGGCGGGCACGACATTGCGCTCACGGTCAACGTGGACAAGGCGCGGATCGAGGATTTTCTACGCCTGGCCAGCCGCACGGGAGATGTGCTGCTGACAGGCAATGTGACGATGAAGGCTACGCTGCATATTCCGCCGGGGACGGCTGCGGTGCATGAGCGACTGAAACTGAACGGCAGCTTTGCGCTGGACCGGGCGCAGTTTACGAGCGCGAAAATTCAGGGGCGAATTGCGGAGTTGAGCCTGCGTGGAGAGGGGCGGCCCGAGGAGCTTAAGAGCACCGATCCGGCGAGTATTGTGTCGCAGATGCAAGGCGGATTCCGGATGGCGGGAGGAGTAATCACGCTGCCGTCGCTGGAGTACACCGTGCCAGGGGCAAAGATTCAGCTTGCGGGCACATATGGGCTGGCGGACGGCGCACTGAAATTTGAGGGCACGGCGAAGATGGAGGCCTCGGTGTCGAAGATGGTGGGCGGCTGGAAGGGAATGCTGCTGGCGCCGGCCGACAGCTACTTCAAGCGCGACGGAGCGGGGGCCGAGGTTCCCATCCATATTGAGGGAACGCGCGAGGCGCCGAAGATCGGCATCGATTTCGAGCGGCTAAAGCCGGGAGAGAAGCGGTAGCAAAGGGATTCGCGGACACCCACCTTAAATCTCCCCAGCGACGAAGACCTATCGCTGGGGATCCCGATGCCGCAATAACAAGAACGCAGCGAGGGTGGGCACTCAGCTGTGATGGAACGCGAGCAAAAGAGAAAACAGGGCTACGATTACAAAGCCAGACCAAACGCCGCGCGCCTGCGTAACAGCAGGCCCGCTATAGCGAAGAGTCCAGTGCCCAGTAAAAGGAAGCTTCCCGGCTCCGGGGTTACGTTTTCCGGCCCAGGAATATCGTAAGAGGTTATGGTGAAGTTTCCTGTAGCACCTTCAAATGAATAATCGCCGTTTCCCTGGCTATCGTACCATCCGTAGTAAACGGGACCGCCGCCGCCAACGGAATAGGAAAAGAAGAGGTTGAGATAATCGCCACTGACGCCGAATTGGAAGAGCAGGCCGTTCTGGTCAAGATACGCGCCACTAACTTGAAACAGATCAAGCAGATCATCGTATACGATGCAGCCGACTCCAGAAGGACAACCCACCCCGCCCGAGGAGGAACCGCCAGGACCGCTGGGGTTCGCGATCAGGGTGATGGAGCCGGTGTCGTCGGGGTCAGTGAACGTGCCAGAGCCGCTGGTTATCAGCCATGGGTTGCCAGCGCCCTCGTAGGTTCCGGTGAGCGTGCCTAAGCCAGAGACGGCGCCGTCATTGAAGGTGAAGGCGAAGGAATCGGCTCTTGCGACCGATGTGGCCGCGAGGGCAAATGCCAACGTGAGTAAAGCTAACGACTGTTTCTTCATCTTTCCTCCCAAGGCCGCCCGTCGCGGCAGCCTCCTTGTTCGTAGTGCATTTGTACGTCCGTTCTCGTGAATTCATCTATGCCCAGGAAAGCTGCAAAGGCCCAGCAAGGCATGAATTGTCCATGGCGCCATTGCTTAGGAGCGCGAGGGGAAGATCCCCACCAAAGCGATAATGAAATTCACCGTCAGGTAAGGCTGGATATTGGTGTGCGGCAGATTGCCGCCGGATGCGGCAATCGCAGTGGGAGCCAGTGATCCCGTCGCCGCTGCCGCGGTGTAGTTATGGGCGAGAACAGGAGGCCGGGCGCCGTTGTTGCCTTCGGCCAGAATTCCGTTGGTGGGATCGGGGTTGCTGCCAGGCTGGTTGTTCACGTTGACCAGATGGTTATGTGTCGGCATCTGGTTGACCAGCAGCGTCACGTTCTCCGCACCGCCTTTTTGGCCAATCACATACGGGCTAAGACCAGATCCATTGCCTTGATGGATCGGCACCCGTCCCTGCAGGTCGGGCAAATTGAAGGTAGTGGTGCCGTTGCCGCCATAGGTGGTGCCCAGCAGCGAGAACAGTGCAGTGTATTGCGAGATGGGCAAGGTTTGTCCGTTGCACAAGGCCCAGCCGGTGGGTGCAAAATTGAATCCAACCATCCTGATTTCGCCTAAAAATGGATCCATGCTACTTCTCCTTTCGTGATGCAACGATAGTCATGTCGCTGCGAAATACTCCTTGGCGACAACATGCTTCCGTTGAATGCTAGAGGCTCTTGTGAGCCTGGTTTTCTTTCGTTGCCATGTCTCAACCCCTTTGAGTCTGGCGCTCTTTGTGTTGCGGAGCGCACTGCGCCTCGCCGCCATTCTGATTCAATCGCAAGCCACTGAAGATGCGAAGTAAGCAAATGGCGTATTGTCGGCATCACCGGCATTTGTATCAACGAAATAGAACGCGAACAGATCGCCCGCGGCTGCGGGTACGGTGTGCGTTGTATCAGTGCAGGTTGTAGTGCTTGAGCTGTTGACGGTGAGGGTGCAGGAGAGCGCAGTGATCGTGCCATTATGCATGATCGAAAACACCAGCGTGTCGTTTCCGCCGTAGCCGCCAATATTCCGGGAGACCCGGATGCTCAAATTCTTCAAAGTGCAGGCGCTGGGAAGGGTCGACTGTGTAATGAGGTTCAGGTCGGATGTGGGGGAAGCGGAAGCGCCATATGCGGCCAGGCCGCTGACAGGGCTCCATGCGGAGGCTGTATAGGTGGGAATAATCCCATAGGTCGAGTAGTAGGGCGAGCCAGCCGGGCCAGCTGGTCCGGCCGGACCTTCAGCGCCGGGATTCCCCATAAGTCCTTGCGGACCGGTTGCGCCAGTCGCGCCGGTAGGTCCTTGCGGTCCGGTCGCTCCTTGTGGTCCGGTTGCGCCGGTTGCGCCGGTTGCGCCGGTTAGGCCAGTGGGTCCAGCGGGTCCGGCAGGGCCGGTTGCGCCGGTCAAGCCGGTGGGTCCAGCGGGTCCGGCAGGGCCAGTTGCGCCGGTCGCTCCGGCCGGGCCTATAGGTCCAGCAGGGCCTTGTGCGCCTGTAGCTCCCGGCGGGCCTTGCGCTCCTGTTGCGCCGGTTGGGCCGGTTGGGCCGGTTGGTCCAACCGCGCCTGTCACCGCCCAACTCGTGCCGATTTCACCCGCAATACAAAGGGAGGTTGAAGCGACGATACGAACCGCGCCGGTGGAGCTGTTGACGCAGGCCGAGATATTCGATGATACCGGGCCCGCCATGGCCGCAGTGCAGGCAAGAAGTGAAACGGCGAGAACTCCGAAGGACTTGAGTGATGACATTGAACCTCCCGGATTAGGTTGCCGTTCGTGGAATAGGGAACGATGTACTTGAACCTGTGAATACTGCCGGGGCGAACTGCTCTCCAGCCCGGCGCCTAGAAGTGCATGTTTGAAGCCCTGCTCTAACCGTGAAGAAATTGGCTCTAACGCTTGTTCCGGCCGGTCGCTGTTTAGCTCCCTTTGGTTTCTCCATGCTTTGACCAAATTCTCCAGCATTACTTACTCTTGCGTTCTCGCTTTTTCTCCGCGCTGCTTGTGCCTTGTCGTAGGCCCCGGCTGGTTAGAGTAAAGGACAGAGTCAATGCCGCTCGTCAGAGTTCATCGGTGACCGCGATCCAGATCCCATCGCTGCCGAGCGAGTTCGTGCAGATAAAGGCATACGACCATCCCGCGCCGTTGCCGCCTCCGGCCCAAGTGATAGTAAAAGGGGTCGCGAAGAGTATGTCGTAGAATTCATCCGAACCCTGGCGAATGAAAGTCGGAACGTTATTCCCGTTGCCGTTGTAGACCAAAAACACGAGCTTTTTGCCGTCGTACTTGGTTCCACTGTTGTTGCAATGCGGCATGGTGATCGACAGGGAGGCATTGTTGATCACATAGTAGGTATTCGTGTCAGAATCCGGGATGGTTGTGTTGCCGTTAATCATCGTGGTTTGAGTGGGGAAAACATTTGTCAACGGTCCAGCCGGGCCTTGCGGGCCGGTTGGGCCGGTCGGACCTTCAGCGCCTGGATTCCCCATAAGTCCTTGCGGGCCGGTAGCGCCCGTTGCGCCAGTCGCGCCCTGCGGGCCTTGTAGTCCCTGCGGTCCGGTCGCGCCCGTTGCGCCAGTCGCGCCCTGCGGGCCAGTTAAGCCGATTGGGCCTTGCGCGCCAGGTGTTCCCGCTGCGCCTGGCGCGCCGGTTGCGCCGGTCAAGCCGGTGGGTCCAGTGGGTCCGGCGGGGCCTTGCGGACCTTGTGGGCCGGTCAAGCCAGTTGCTCCTGTTGCGCCGGCCGCTCCGGCCGGGCCTGTAGGTCCCGCTGGGCCTTGTGCGCCTGTAGCTCCGGTAGCTCCCGGCGGGCCTTGCGCTCCTATTGCTCCTGTTGGTCCAACCGCGCCCGTCACTGCCCAACTCGTGCCGATTTCACCCGCAACACAAAGGGAGGTTGAAGCGACGATACGAACCGCGCCGGTGGAGCTGTTGACGCAGGCCGAGATATTCGATGATACCGGGCCCGCCATGGCCGCAGTGCCGGCAAGAAGTGAAACGGCGAGAACTCCGAAGGACTTGAGTGAGGGCATTAAAACCTCCAGGGACGGTGGCAAAACATTCAGACAGGGAGGGCTGGCGTGCCGGAAACGGGGATATTGCCAGGGGGCAATCATGGGCCCATCCCGGCATCTAGTAGCCGCGGACCGGGGCACCCGCCGCATGAAAAGTATGAACTGACCCCGGAAAAACTCCTCATCAGCTGTGACCTGCGTCACAGACAAATGGCCGACAAATAATTAATACCCCAACTCTCTAAATCAGCGCAAGTATTTTTTCGTAAATTTTCTGCTTCGACCCCAAGCCGTCAGATTCCGCCCCAGGCGATCGGTTTCGCATGACTGGCCAGCGCCTTTTCTCCAGGGCCCCGCCGGAAAGCGCAATTTGGCCGGCCTGGCGATCTTATATAATCGTGCGTTGTTTCAAAATGAAGTCGCGGAGGAAGCGAATGGACTCGACTTATCTGATTTTACTGGGAGCTGCAGCTCTCATCGCCCTCATTTTCGTTCTCTCAACCATTTTTGGCAGTTTCTTTACCGTGAACACGGCCGAAGTTGTCGTTGTCACGCGTTTTGGCAAGTTTCTCCGGATTGCCGATCCGGGATTGAACTGGAAATTTCCTTTCATCGATACCGTCACGGGCACCGTGAGCCTGCGCGTCAATCAGATTTCACTGACCATGGAGACCAAGACCAAGGACAATGTCTTCGTCACTATTCCGATCTCCGTGCAGAATCGCGTGCGCCCGGAGAAGGTATACGACGCCTTTTATAAGTTGTCCGATCCAACGGCGCAGATCAAGAGCTATGTGGAGCAGGTGATTCTGGGCCACGTACCGGGGATGACGCTGGATGAGGTCTTCGCCTCGCAATCGTCAATTGCCGCGGCTGTCAAGCAGGAACTCGATGCGGACATGGCTACATTTGGCTTCGAGATTGTCAACGTGCTGGTGACCGATATTGTTCCCGATGCCAAGGTGAAGTCGGCCATGAACGACATCAACGCAGCGCAGCGCGAACAGGTGGCGGCCAACGCGCGAGGCGAGGCGGAGAAGATTCTGGTGGTGAAGAAGGCCGAGGCCGAGGCGGAGAGCAAGGCGCTTCAAGGCCAGGGTATCGCCAATCAGAGGAAAGCGATCATCGAGGGACTGCAGAACTCCATCGAACAGTTCCAGAAGGTGGTGGACGGCACGTCGTCGAAAGAGGTCATGCAACTGGTGCTGGTGACGCAGTACTTCGACACGCTGAAGTCGATTGGCGAGAGCGATAAGACGAACACGCTCTTTCTGTCGCACACGCCCAACGCCGTGAAGGATGTCTCGGAGCAGATTATGGAGTCCATGCTGGTGGCGGAGCGGGCGAAGGTGTGACGCGAGAATTCAGGCTCCCGCCTTTTCGCCGGTTTTTTCTCGAAAGGCCGGCGAAAAGGATGGGAATTCTGCGCCTAGCCCAATCTCATTCGGTACGGATAATAGTGACTGGATCAGCTGACTTACCATTGAGCAGAGCGCATCGACACCGCCATTGACCGCGGAGCCCAGGGGAGAACTGACCAGAGCGGAAAGTCCTATTTTAGGATGCCGTTTTGTGGGAAGCAGCTTTGAGCAGTTCCTTTTCCGCTCGCAACCAGTCCTGCTCCGCGTATCCATCCTTGTATCCGCGCTCCGCCCAATAACGTTTCGCAAGCAGTTCAATCTCCTCGCGAGACGGTTTTGATCCTTTAGTGACTTTCTCTTTCTTTGTTGCAGGCGTGCGGATTTTCGCGGTTGCCTTCGTCTTCTTCGTTGTATCTGCCATTCGAATTCCCTCCGTTGGAATCGCTGCCAACATACGGGGCATCCCCTTTAGGATACAAGAACCCCTCATTGAAAGCGAATCAATTCGCCTCAGCGCATCTTATTGCTCAACATGCGGCGCGGTTAAGCATCCTCCAGCCCCTGATAGCGGACTTATGGTCCGGTACCAGAGGGACACACGTGTGTTCTCCAGCGACAGAGATGATCGGGCTGTGCAGTTGTGCCATGAGTTTACACTTTCGATCTCCTTGCCCGCACGCGGCTCCGCGTGTTTGACTGGAGGTCGAAGAGGGACTGACACAATGGCTTACATTCTTGCACTGGACCAGGGGACGACCAGTTCCCGCGCGATTTTATTTGACCAGGCGGGCACGATTGCCGCCGTGGCGCAACATGAGTTCGAGCAGTTCTTTCCGCAGGCCGGCTGGGTGGAACATGACGCGATGGAGATTTTGACCAGCCAGATGAGTTGCGCGGTAGAGGCGCTGGGCAAAGTGGGCGCGCGGCCGCGCGATGTGGCGGCCATCGGCATCACCAACCAGCGCGAGACGGTGATTGTGTGGGAGCGGGCGACGGGCAAGCCGATTCACAAAGCCATTGTCTGGCAGGACCGGCGCACGGCGGCGCGCTGCTCGGAGCTGAAGGAGAGCGGCGCGGAGGAAACGGTATCGAATAAGACTGGCCTGGTGCTGGACCCGTATTTTTCAGCGACCAAGGTGGGTTGGATTCTGGACAATGTGCCGGGAGCGCGGGCGCGTGCAGAGAAGGGCGAGCTTGCCTTTGGGACGGTGGACAGTTGGCTGATCTGGCACCTGACCAGCGGGCAGAGGCATGTGACGGACGTGACGAATGCATCCAGGACGCTGCTCTTCAATATTGTGAAGGGCGAATGGGACGAGGAACTGCTGAAGATCTTCAACATTCCCAAAAGCATGTTGCCGGAAGTTGTTTGGTCGAGCGAGAAGGTAGGCGAGGTGACCACGACTCTCGGCCTTGGTGGCGTGGCCATTGCGGGCATTGCCGGTGATCAGCAGGCGGCGCTCTTTGGGCAATTGTGCTGGAAGGCGGGCGAGGCCAAGAACACCTACGGGACAGGCTGCTTCCTGCTGCAGAATATCGGGACGGGACACGACGGCAACGGGACGGGTTTCGTGCGCTCCAAACACCGTCTGATTACTACTCTGGCGGCGAGCGCAGAGAAACACCTCGAATATGCGCTGGAAGGGAGCATCTTCATTGGTGGCGCTGTGGTGCAGTGGCTGCGCGACAATTTGAAACTCATCGGCTCCTCTGCCGAAGTGGAGGACCTTGCCGCAAGCGTGCCGGACTCGGGCGGAGTGGTCCTGGTACCGGCGTTTGTGGGGCTGGGCGCGCCGCATTGGGACCCGCACGCTTCTGGAATGTTGATAGGCCTGGGCCGCGGCACCACGCCAGGACACATTGCACGGGCGGCGCTGGAGAGCATCGCTTTCCAAGTGGCTGACGTGTTGCAGGCCGTGCAGAGCGAGACAGGCACGCCGCTGGCGGCGCTGCGCGTGGATGGCGGCGCGGCGGTGAACAATCTGCTGATGCAGTTCCAGGCCGACGTTCTGAATGTGCCGGTGGTGCGTCCGCAGGTGACAGAGACAACCGCGCTGGGAGCGGCATATCTTGCCGGGCTGGCCACGGGATTCTGGGCAGGCCCGGAGGATTTGCGGGCCAAACGGCAGGGCGATGTGCGCTTTGAGCCGAAGATGGCTGCGACTGAGCGGGCCGAACGGCGCGGGCGCTGGTCGCGGGCCGTGGAGCGGGCGAAGGGTTGGACAGAATAAGGTGACTCACCCATCTCGAAACCGAGATGTGGGACACCTGCCCGTTGGCTTAATGTGACGACATAGCTGGAACATCGGGTACCCCCACCCATACTTTGGGCGCAAAATCCTTGTTTTCTTTGGTTTACAGACAGGGTTGCGCTGTAAAATACTCAAAACAAAGGAGTTCACTGCAAAATATTCCAGGATAAGGAGTTACGGGACGTTTTGGCTTCTGTTAGCGGCTTCCGGCTGAAAAGCGGCGCGGAGAGGACGTGCCGGACGATGATTTGAAGGAAGATTCTGGGATCATTGTGGACTAATGGGGGAAATAATCTGCAAAGGATTGGCTGTCCAGACGGGTGCGCTTCGCGCTTGTGGTTCGTGGTCTCCCACCCTTTCGCAAAGTATGCGAAAGGATGGGGTACCCGGACGGTACGCCCCTGAAGAGCGAGGGCCTTGCACTCACCGGCACATTTACACAACTTGGAAAACACCGTAAACGGAGCGAGTCTACTTGGCGAGAAGGCCGTCTTTGAATTTCATGCTGGCGTGCGCTCCGTTGCAAAACGGTTTGTTTTCGGATGCCCCGCAGCGGCAGAGAGTAACGCGGTTTCGTTTTTCGTAGCACTTGCCGTCGTGCGACTCAACGGTGATCCCCCCGCGCACCCAGAGTGGGCCACTGCATCCCAGCGCCGGATCTTCCACCACGCCAATCGAGGGCGGCAGAGGCGGTTCGATCTCCTTATGTGTTTTCTTGTCGTGCAGCACCAGGCGGCCCGCGGGGCAATGCGTTGCCTCGTGGATCGCCAGTTGACGAACCTCGGGCTCATCGGTTCTTTCAATGAGCGACCAGATTTTTCCACCCGGATCGCAGAACCGGGCAAAGGCGCACAGGTTTTCAGCATCGCTCAGGACCATGGTGGGCCCATCAATCGTTTCCGCCTGCCGGGCGTAAGGCACGCGGCTTGCGGTCTCGCGGCCATCGAATCCGATTCTGGCATGAGAACCGTCACAAAATGGTTTGGTCCCGGAATAGCCACAACGGCAAAGCGCGTAATCGGGTTTCACGTCGAATGACTGGCCCTGCTTCCACTCCCAGGACATTCCATCTCTGTCGGGCGCAATGACCTGAACAGCAATCGGTACATCTCCCGAAACGATGTATGGACCATCCTTGCTCACAACAATTTTTTTCTCTGGCGTCTTTTTCGTCATGTGCGAAGCTCCTTGATTGCAGCTTGTTGTAAATG
>Ga0187875_10001492_pt1 | contig 17986 bp, 30 predicted proteins | sample June2016WEW_17_1_2_FD_132978 | JGI IMG/M metagenome (GOLD analysis project Ga0187875, IMG submission 132978) | Peatland microbial communities from SPRUCE experiment site at the Marcell Experimental Forest, Minnesota, USA - June2016WEW_17_10 | ecosystem: Environmental > Terrestrial > Soil >... | reverse complement strand
TCCTGTAATTCTTGGGCTCATATCATCAATAAAGCCTTTGGGATGGTGCCATTTTCGGCAAACTTTAATTCCTCTGCCGCCGTAATATTTATAGTCTGGGGGTATAGTATTGTAACACCTTCCGTCATTCCTTTCCAAATTGAATATATGGGGTATCTTGCAAGTCCATGCTTCATTAACCGTATCCCACGCTTACATCCACACGATTTAGTGCGTCCCTTTACTAACCAGTCTCGTCGTATTATTTTTTCTTTCCCGCACTGGCACCTACAAAGCCATTTACCATTTTCGATTTTCAAGACTTCCCAAAATCCATATTTTTTCTTCATTGAATTATTCCAAACTTGATAACTACTCTTGGATCGTTTGAATATTGTTTTTGCGCCGACAGATCAACTATAAAGCGGTCGTCAGACCACAAAATTTTATTACCAGCGTCCAGGATCGCTTTAGTGTAGTTGTCCAGGTCACCTTTCGTTGGGAAGGCGTGCTTTGGCTTTTTCGGCATTTTCAGGTAGAATTCTATTTTCACACTTAATGGCTGGTCATAAGGCTTGCCTCTCCAAAACACCTTCAAGCACATTTTCAAAGCTTCAAGGTACTTTCGATATTCCGTCTTCGTATACGCATGACCAAAAAAACGAGGTCTTGCCGCAGGCATCGGCTCTCGTGGTATTTCGATTCGTTCGTAGTTCAACCCTGTCTCACTTCGGATCTTCCCACCGCTGGTTTTATGTCCTTAGTGAGCTGGCAATCTGGCGTACAGTACAGGGCACCGCACTTGTGCAAGTGTTCAACTACAACGTGTGCCACTTCCTTAACGTTCTCTGGATGTACCACGCCGCTGGACAGTAACACTGATTCTGCAAGGCCCTTGATGTTTTCCTTGGTCATGTTTTTCCCCTTCCCACTCGTCAACATAACCCTTTTTGCCGAAAACAGCCAACTCCGCATACATTTGCACATTTTTCTTCCCTATCTTTTCCGTCCACTCCCTCATCTCTCTAGCGACAAAAATGAAGTCTTGTGCATCTGGGTTTTGGGCAACTTGCTGTAGCTGGTACTCACGACGTAGTTGTAGCTCTTTTTCTGGATCTTTCCACGCCTTCTTTTCCTGCTCGGTATAGGTGAATTGATTCATCATAAGCGTGGGCGTAACCCCATCCTTATGGGATCGAACCACGTATTTTCCATAGCGTCTCATAGCTTAATCTCTTCACATCGGCAGTTGACGTGCTCTGGGATCATGTGGTGCGGAACGCCTAGTGCCTTTGAGAGTTTTTTCTTGGCTCTCTTTTCGAGGTACCGATTCAGATACCAGGCAGCTTTCTCCAGGTCTTCAATCTTAGTCTCTTTGTTCTTTTTCCCTGCCCTGGCGATGTACTTGACCGCGTTGCCCAGGTGGAAGCCTAGCTTCCAATCTTCAATCGCGTCTATGACTTCGATGCTTCCGGTATTGTAGTGAGCTGGGTGTTTTACGTTGCTCATGCCGGTATCTCATTCAAAAACTTGTGCAGATCGTCCTTGGCTGTCTGCCATGCCGTCCATGCACTGGCTTCCTTGTTTCTGGCCATTTGGCAGTCCTTCACAGCCTGTTCGTAGTCAGTTTGAGCCTTCTTGACCGACTCCAGTTTATTTTTGGCTTCCGCCATGTGTCGTTCGTCCATTTTTTCCCCTTATCTTGCCCTTGTGAAAGTGTACGACCGTTGTGGCCGGAATACAACAATGCAGCTACCGAAACGTGCACTCGTTGCGCCTCCCACAAACCTGATACGTCCACAGATGTTTCTCACTTCGTCAGCAAATTTGCAACAATATCGATACCAGCCGGTACTTACGTCAGCCGGTAGCAGCATGACCACCAGACACCCTTTTCGACTCTCCTTGTGTGCTTTACGTACCCAATGGATTAGTCTCGTGTAAGGCGGATTGCAGAACGCTCTTTTTCCGTACCGATGCCAAGAGGTTTCGAGTGAATCTTCGTAGATCCCAAGTCGGTGCTTCCCTTTGCAGTTGTCAGGCGTACACGCCACATCGACATCGAAAGGTCCAAACTCGTCATCGAGATCGTGGAATAGTTCTGGCGGCGTTTCAAAGCTATCGCTATCCGTCCCTAGGTGCTCCATCTTTTCCCCCGACCATTCATGCTACCTCTCCTCGTAAAATATTTTTGTTACTTTTGCCAGAGCGTGCTTCAGGTCTCTCAACTCAATATACGTCAATCCCATTTCGTACAGGTATTTGATCACATCGTCTCGTTCCAGCATTCCTGTCAGTTTTCCAATTGTAAATGGCAAGTCCCATTCCCATCGGTCTGGCTTATTTAACATTCCGCAATTCTCCCATTCCATAGCGAGAACAGATCCAGGTTTCTTGATCCGTATTTCGCCACTTCCAATAAAACTCCCATTTATGGCCAAGAATTCGACATAACAAGCGTTTGATCATGCTTCTACCTGTTAAGTGGCGGTATCTGAGTTTCCCCAGCTCAGCTCCCTCGCACCCTGTCTTGATCCGGTTTATCCGGTCTCTCAGATGCTTTCCACCGTTCTAGTGCCATAGAATCGTCCTCAACCTGGTCCTGGCACGGACATACCGCCATAATAAAATCAGCCCTTTTTATTAGACTGAGAATCGGGCTAACCTCAGTCAGGCTGGGGTATCTCAGCTCTCCTCCCCATTTAACCGAGCCAGACCTGTTCGATTCACATTTCTGCCAATCGAAGAAGACTTCATAGCTCAATGCCAGTCGCGACTCTGGACCCACACTCACAGTTCCCTTCGTGGGTATGACCAATGCGCATCTGTCGGGCCAGTATATAGCACATCGTAAGTGTCTCAAGGCGCTGCTCTCGGATATTCACCAAGAGAGTTGAGCCAGCTTCCCACTTTGATTGAGCCACAATTGCCTGGTGTGGACCTATGCGTCCAGGCCAGCGAATTTCCCAGTCCACTTCGGGGCCTTTCTCGTGACTATTCCAGGCCATCCCCGCGCAGAGGCGGCTGATCAATTCCGCGTGCAGTCACGGCTGAAACTTTTTTGGCTTCCCAATTCGCCATCAAATATTCAAGCCTCTCTTTCAAATAGTTTGCCCTGAAGTTACAGGCTTTAAGGTCGTGTGTCAGCCGCTCAACTTCGAGCAATGCGCTTTTCAAATCATGTTTCAGATCGATGGTCACTTGTTCTTCACTCATTCTTTTTCTCCTTGAACAACTTTACTGCCTCATCAAACCCAGCGCCGTACCCTTTTTTCAGTGCTTCATACCTGGCAAACGAAATAGGGAGTACAGTTTTTCGTTCGTCTTCTCTCGAGCTATTCCACAGGTTTTGTGCTTCGATGGTGATGCTATTGAGTGTTTCTCGTTCTGCGTACTGTTCGGCTTTACTTAAAATCCGAGTAGCCATATTGCAACCTCCATGGAGATCACGAGTATAACAATAAACCCTAGTAACCCATACAAGTCGTCCATTCCATCCCCTTTTAAACTCCCGCCCAGGCCATACGGTTAAAGACCTGAGCGGGAGACCACTACACGCCTAACTAGGAGCCAGGCGTAATAGAAGGAGTTCTGACTGCTAAATTGGCCACTTCCTTAGCCAACTTCTTGATGACACGACTAGCTTCATCCCTGTTCATCAAATCGAAATGTGGCACACCTTGCTCATCACACATATTAGGCCCATCCTTCTCCAAAGCCTCTTTACAGTATTCTGCGAGATCTTTTGCGTCTAGCTTAGTCGGTAGCTGGTGTGCCAAAGCAAATATCTTTCTCACCTGTGGCTGAGTACATGGTGCGTCTGGATACCCTTGGTCATAGTCTCCTTGGGAATTCACAGGCGGTTTCGTCACCGGAGGTGCTTTTGGATATGGTCCGGCAAAGGGTACGTCATCCGGTTTTTCGAACGGAAATGGCCCAGAATCAACGAAGTCACTCTCTTTTGGTGTCTCGGTAGGGGTTGGCTCTACGGATTGATTGACGGGCGGTTTAACCTCGTTTCCGGGCGGATTAGGAGAGGGTTGGATTGTATTCAGCCAGTCTTTGATTGTTTTGCCGGTTTGTTCGGTGATTCGTATTATCTGATCTGTGAACAGTCCAGTACGGTCTTTGGATACTTCAGCATCGTGGCTCATTGCCACATCAAAAACGATGCTAAACTCATATTCCAATCCGTCTCTTTGTACTGGTGCCAAGCCGATCTTTCTAGGTACGGCTTTACCTTTGTCGTTTTCCTGTAAGATATAGTCTTGCTTTGACCGTACTGTACACACAACGTGCATAGAGGATTGAAGTATCGCTGCCTTGAACGCCTCGTGTTTCTTTGTGATCGTGGCCCAATTTGTGTAAGAGCTGCCTTTACCGATGCCATCTAATTTCTCCTTTTGTTCAAGAAGGCCCCCCTCTCCTGCCCAAGCGTGCGTAATACTGTCAATAACCAAAACATGGTACCCACATTTTTCTGCGTTGGTTATCGCACTGATGTACCTTTCCGTAGTGAAAGGCGGTGGAAATGTGAGCACGTCGAAGGCAAAATTATCCGAGTAGAGAGAGGCCGACCCATTTTCCGTGTCGATCACGGCTATGCGCCCCCCTATGCCTGTCGCTAGACGAAGAGCTGAAAACGTCTTTCCACTCCCTGCCGGTCCCGTTATCAGTAACTTGATTTTTGCTTGCTTGCGTTCTGCTTTTTTGAAGAATGATTTTTCGGTCACTATGGCTCCTAAATAGTGGTTTTATCGTCGTAGTAGTACGCATAGTGACGTATGTCAACTTTTATTGGGGAATTTCGTGGCTCTTACACCACTCAAAAAAGTCCTTACGTGAGATCTTTCATTAAAGGGACCACTTTAAGATCGGGTTTCAAAATGTCTCGAATGTCGGGTTTCTCAACCTCTTTCGGATCGTCTGCGATAAGTCTCGTTTTCAGCTTTTCCATCTGGTAAACCAGCGTTGCCTTGCTCGGAAACCCAAACCTGAGTGTCAGTGTTTCGTCTCCGTCCACAACCATCAAAATTCCCTGAGTACCGCTTCTCGTCAATAACTCCTGTATCTGCACCATTATTTCGACATTCATTCCCTATTCCCCCCAACTTTCTTTGTTTGGTTTCATTTCTCCCCAAAGGATCTGATCATAGCCTATGGGAGCTACTTTTTCATTATGCTTTCCATTCTCTGTCTCTATCCAATCACGCCAATAGCCATTTTTCAAAAATCCATCAAACCTCTTGATGTACCGAGGCTGAATGTTCTCCGCCTTACAGTGGTCAGCATAGTTTCTTATTGCCTTCTTCAGATCGTCATAGGTCTGACTATCCTTAACTAGCTCTCGAAATGCCCCCACCCCTTCCGTAAGACCTAACTGAGAAGGGTACGTATCTTTCACTGCAAAAAAATCGAATTCTCCGGTCTTTGGTTTCTCATACCCCAGGTTTGAAACTTTTTGAGACACACTCCCTCTTTCTACATAGTCAGTAAGATCTCTCTTACTATGTTTTGTAGTGTAGTGTTGTGTAGGACAGCTCGCGAGCAGTTTTAAATCTGCTTCCGAGCAGTTTTTGTGTACTTTAATTATTTGTAATTGTTCAAGTTTGAAAAATAGTCGGTCAAGTATCTTAAAGGTGGATAACCCGGAGATAACCTTGAGATGATGTCGAGATGACACGAAGATACCCGTTCGATGGGCCGTACATGAGACGTGGCAGAGCAGTCTAATAAACGCACGAAACTCGTGATCCGTGAGGTCGTCCCATAGCGTATGCATCCAAATTTTATTGTCCAATGCAAACCAGGAAGTTGTTTTGTGCCTTCTGGCTTCCCCTTGATACTTAGCCCAATTCAAGATCTCAATGCCAAGGCTGTCGTCCATGGATGTCCCCCAAAAAGCAAAGGGCCGGAGCTGCTTAACTGGAATTAGGATGCTCCGGCCCTTAAAGGCGTTGGTCGACTGACCGTTCGCCTATCGAAAAACTTTTGCCGATTTTTTCCAGTTAAGCATTTTGTCGTCGTAGTATTCCGACGTAGTGATGTCAAGAAAAAAAGGGCCAAAGCATCAAAGCCCTGGCCCTTTCACTATCGGGGATATATGGCCTTAGCAGCAATAACTTGGATGACCGCCAAACAGTCCAACAACCCAGCACCAGATTTTACATAATATCCCGCAATTGCAAACAGGTGGCGGAACCACGCACGTTTGCTCAGCCGGTCCCTGACAAGATTGACCACCGTTGGCAGGAGCCGGGCAAGAACAAGTCCTGGTCTGTGTACCATTGGTGCAGGCTGACCATGCACACCATGCCCCGTTTACGGGCTGCGGCGGGGGGTTTACAGAGACATTGAAGGTAAGACAGTCTGTACCAATAGCCGCTGCTCCCCATCGAGTGCGCATATATCCAGCTTCACCCCACGAGGTATTCCAGCTATTCTGTACCCTTAACCATCCATCACCGTTCTTTGTGCTTCCGTCTGCGTTGAATACGCACTTCCCATTGGCATCAACTGATGTCTCGCAAGAATATCCGGTGAATACCACCATGTGATTGATACCGAATACGGAGCCAGATCCGTTGAATATACCGCTTGAATAGCCTTCCCAGGCCGCTCCCACCGCTACGTCAGTGGAAACCCCTTTGTGGAGCACTCCAATTGAATAGGCGGCGTCTTTGAAGGTCGGAGAGGGGTTACCAAGCATCTGCCCACCATCGGCTGATGCAGCGATTGGAAACACTTTGCACGAGGCGTTTGAGCCTGTGTAGGGGTAGTCCGAATCAACCCATTGTCCTTTTTGACCGTCTCCGTTTTTGCAGACGTAGGTGTATGCCGGGAAGTCACCACCGTCACAAATCGGCGTATACTGTGAGCACCCGTAATAGTTCACACCGAGCTGACCTGGATCAAATCCGGCGTTAACCAGTGTGATTTGGAATGTCTCGGTCAATGAATGTGCCCAGCAACTTCCGCAACTCCCTTGGTCTCTGACCGGGATCGGTTGTAGATCGAAAGTCCCTGGTACCGGATCATCTTTCATCAGGTAGCTGACACGTGGAAGTGCTTTCTTAAGACCTCTGCCCAGCGGCTTATATCCTAAGAAGTGCTTTTCTTCGTATTTCTTAATGTGGAATGTCCAATGCGGCTTGTGCTGCTTAACCCATTCCGTAAGCCCTTTCCATTCCTTTCCGAGCTGTTGCTCCCATTCTGGTTTTTCACTGAATTGAAACTTCAATGATTTTTCTTTCGGCTCTGCAAACGCCGTCAAAGCCGTGACACTGAATATGACAATTAACGTCGCTATAAAAATAGCGATATCAAACCTTTGTTCTCTTCTCATTTTTCCCCCCTCCATGTGGGTTATTTTTGAGGCAAATTGTACTTGCTGCTCCCTTTCCTGTATAGGGCTACGGTATAGGATTGTACGACTCGGCACGCATCCCACCCCCCGTAACGCCAGCCTAAAGGCCAGGGCCGAATTAGGTATGGCATTTGCCACTACCGTAGCAACTCCGATTCTACACGGAAGCCTAAACTAACGCACTCGGCAGTTCAGATCGGCATGTTACAATTAATTCATGGCTCGCACAGAACCTTACCTCAACAAAATACTCTTCTCGGTGATAACTTCTGGCATTGCTGGCCTAATGACCTTAAACGGTTTCTTCATCAAAGACCTAATTAAGAGAGTGGAAGCATCTGCGTCAAAAGATGAGATCATCACTATGGCCTCGAAACTTGACAAAAACTCAGATAGGCTTAACGACGTACTGGTGGATATGGCCACGCTCAGAGTGAGCACGGCGTCCATCAAGTCGTTACTTGAGCGGCACATACGTGCCACTCATTCATTAGGAGAATTCAATGGAGAAGAAACTACTTACCGTGCAAGACCAGGCTTTACTGGAACTACTCAAAGCCATTTCCGATTCTGAAACACTCGTCAGCGATCTTGCTGGCGGATTCAGTTTTAAGGAGATCGGTGACCTTATCGCCATCGCTACCGATATCAACCCGGTAGTTAAAGACGCTACGTTGATTGTTCCTCAGTGGGAAAGTCTCGATGCTCCTACTCAGGCAACGCTTGTGGCTTGGGTGCAGGCGAACTGCAAGTTTCCGGCAAGTTTGACCGTTGAACAGTGGGCACAGAAAATTCTGTCTGCCGCCGTTCTTCTGTCTTCAATCTTCCAGGTTTTTCAACCTGGAGTTAACTAGATCTAGGATATGGGTGGGCCGGTGTCACTAGTTGCCACGGCCCGCCTAGCTTCATGGGATACGATGACTTTTACAGAGAGCGAGAACGAGACATGATCCTTGATGCCGTCATAGTCTGCCTTAATTACTCCGACTTTCTGGAGCACACACTTCCCGAAAACCTTCACTACCTGGACGACCTTGTCGTGGTCACATCTCACGAAGATCGTGCCACCCAAAAGGTCTGCAAAAAGTATTCAGTCCGATGTATCCAAACCGGATGCTTCACCGAGTACGGTGATACCTTTAACAAAGGCAAGGCCATCAATATCGGTCTTGGCAACCTGAAACGCTCCGATTGGCTACTTCACATTGATGCCGATATCGTTCTTCCCCATGACTTCCGGCATCTGCTTCGTATGCACCAGCTCAGCACCAAGAACATTTACGGAGCCGACCGAATCAATGTCTATGGCTACGAGGCGTGGAAAAAAATAAAGGACTACCGTGTCCCTCATCACGAAGGTTATTGGTTTGTCGATCCTGGCTTTTGTCATACCCCAAACGCACCCACTCAAGGACTTAAATTCGGTGCTCGTGTCGTCCACAAAGAACACGGCTACGTGCCTATCGGTTATTTTCAGCTTTGGCACACTACCGCCAACATGAGTTACAACTACCGGCTGGGATCGGCGATGGGAGCAGACGTGTTTTTCCCTCTTCAGTGGCCGCGCGAAAACCGTATTCTTTTACCGGAAGTCGTCGTCTATCATCTCGATAGCGATACGAAACATAATAAAGGCGTGAATTGGAAGGGCCGAAAGTCACCCTTGTTCGGACCACGGAAGGTATGACATGCAATTTACATTCAAAAAAGGGATCAAACAAAGCGTCAACTCGCCATATTTCTCTTCTACTGACTTCGACTGTCATTGTTCAAGACCCGATTGCACCATCACTGTCGTCGATCCTACGCTTGTCGACGCCCTTTCTGATCTTTGGAAAGTGTGTGGCCCTTTTAAGATCAATAGTGGGTTTCGCTGCCAAGCACACAATGCCGAATGCGGAGGCCAAAAAAAATCTTTCCATCTCATTGGAAAGGCGTCCGATATCCAATCCCTGAAGGGCTACATGGGAAACGCTCTCTCCAGATATGCCGAGACAGTCCATTCGTTCGGAAGCGGTGGAATTGGCGTCGCTACGAACTGGATTCACGTTGACGTACGAGGATACCAGGCACGATGGACTTACCCGATCGCTCAGCACTTGGCCATTGAATTTGGCGACGTCTACGACCTTTAGAACATTTCGTAGGCAAATATTCTCATGTAGTTGACATTTAAATACCCACCACTCAGCGGAGCCGTAACATACAGAGTATAGATATTACTTCCCGCTGGTGGACTATCTGCAAATGTCAGCGTATTCAGTGAACTGTTCGTATTCGATACAGTACCGGCACCAGAAACCGTTGCTGCGCCAACCACCGTACCGTTTCTTTTTAGAGAAAAAGTGCAGTAGTTTCCACTGTTGCCTAGACATAAGGCGTCGCTTCCGCTTGATGTCCCATCGGACGAGAATGTGATCAAAACAGGATTGCCATGAGTTGTTAACGTCACCGTCTGATTCGTTAACAGAAGAGGAGAAGAACACACCGTTGAACATGACGGAGGCGTACCAGAAGCATAGCAACATAAGAAGCCTACACCTGTCGACGACGCTGCGTTGTAGTTCGTGGTCGTGTGGCCAGCTTCCGCCATCGGAGAAACCCTAAACGCGCTCGGCGATCCCCATCCAGTACCATTTGTCCAGGACGCGGTGTATTGACCTATCATTCGAATTGGTTTCGACGTGTGTGCGTTCGTACAATATAAGGTCGAACTGCTCGATGAGTTTGAGGCTATTGCCGTTGCGTTCTGTGCCACACTCGAATCGAAGTTGGTGAGAGATAGACAAATTTCACTCGTCGTGTCTGCAATAACGTAAACGTACATAGGTGTCATATAGGCTGTGGTGACACCCAGACTTGCCCCGGTCCCAACCGTTATCGTACTCGTCGCCGTGAATGTTTTGGTCGTATATCCACCAGCAGCGTTGGCAAAAGAAACCACAACCGGACTAGTCGCGCTCGGCGCTGACGATCCGTCAGATTGTGTCAACGTAACCGTAAGAATGTTCGAGGCCGTAGCTGCCGAAAAACCGACGTTTCTTATCGTGTTCGGATCTGTCGCTGTACTTCCAAGGTGCAACGATCCAAGACCACTGGATTTTACTTCTAGCTTGCTTCCGGTAGCGTTTTGATCCAGCGTTGCTCCATCTGTAACAGTCCCAAGCTGTGTTGGTCCTATTCCGCTACTCGGCACATACAACTGAGAGCTTCCATTGGTCGATATTGTCGATCCATCTACGGTTACACTAGATCCAGGCAAACTACCTGTTACCGCATTTGCTCCTCCACCAAGATTTACCGGACCCCACTGTCCTAGCGATCCGCCGTGAGGGATTCTCCAAACTTTGTCCTGCGTAACCGAAAACGCCTGAGTTGTTATCAAAAGAGCACAACATAATGCTGTGATAAGTTTAGTACAGTTCATTCTCGTCTCCTTAACCGTTGGCTATGATCATCCAATTCGCGCCATCCGATTTTATATTTATAAAAGCCCATTGCTCTGTCAGCGTTGGCGTGTTTCCGCTGATAGTCTGTGCGCTGACGGTTGTAAAGGTTACCGCGTTTGCTGAGCTATCGATCTTCATGAATCGAAACTCGTACCCGGCACATGTCGTTGCATCTGGTAGCGTAAACGCAAACGTACCGCTCGTTGCATCACCCTTCAAAAAGTAGTCACTCGTGGTAACGCTGTATGCCGCCGTCTCGGTCGCAACAGTTCTCGATCTCGCTTCGATAGCAGAGAGGTATGCAAACCAATCGCTTAAATTTTTCAGAATGTAGTTCAAGTGTTCTGCGTCTACCACAGCACCACCAGCGTATCCGTTAGTTTGCAGTGTGCCGCTCGGTTGCACGATATTTGATCCGCTTTGTCCAGCCATCCAAGCTAACGTTGTGGAAGGAATTGCCGGTATGCTCATTTACGCCCCCAATAAAGTACCAAGATATGCTCCCTGGCTTGGATTGTTTACGCTTCCCAAACCATTTGTCACCCATGTCGCGGTCGTACTACCCAAAATGAATGGGTTTGTCCCGCTTACAGATCCCAATTGGTCTAAGTTGATCCCGCCACCAAGAAGGCTAAGCACGATTGCTTTTACGGTCACCAAGATTGCCGCTGGAAGTTGTACCGCAGAATATAGCGTAACCGTTGCCGGCTGTAGTTCAAACAGCCGTATCGCGTATGGCCCACTATATCCGTAACTCGACAACAACAAAGCGTACAACGAAATAATGAATTCGGGAGTGCTCCTACTCGAATTCTCCGAGATCTTCGTAAGAATATCGATCAAGTAGTTCGCATCACTCTCTGCATATTGTCTGGCGACACCAACCAGTTCGCCCAAATAGTCCAACTGCTGCCCGTAAGTTGAGGCAGTGTTTAGCGTCAACCTTCCAGTAGTGAGCGAAAACAACGCGTCTTCGATCTCTTGGATTGGTCCGAGTATCGCTGTCAATAGCCCAGGCAAATTGGTTGTCGAAGAATATTGCTGTAGCAACCTTGCCAACGCATCCGAGACGTGAGTTGTATCGTGTGTAAGTCCCATATTAAGTCACATTCACGGTTATATTCGACGTTAACAACCTGGCCTGTTGAACGGATGTAATTACAATTGGATTGCTCGAATTCGGGTTTGGCGATGTCCCTACCAATATTACCGCAGCGTATATTCCAGGTATTGAGTTTATTGCCGCCATCATCTCAGGCAGCACGACCACATCTCTTCCGATGGCTAACGTGGAGATCCATTCCGATAGTGCAGCCTGGACCAGTTGAACGCCGTTTGTCGGCCATGCCGCAACTTCTCCTGTCGTGTCTCTCGTGATGTTCACGATACAGTACAGGTCGACAATCGTCGGAGCAGAATAGTAGATCGTATGAGCTATCCCCTGGCTATCCGTAATGACGTAACTGCTTGTGCCGTAGGTTGCAACTCCTGCCGGTTTACTATTCCAAATCGCGTTTGCCACATCAGCCGCAGCGTATGTACCAGACACGAGCACTTGAATCGAGTGCGGAGGCCGTCCAAACCCATCAGTGCTGTCCGTTACGTTCTCAAATACTAAGCATCCAGTAACCCCGACAACTTGCGATACTTTCGAATAGATGGCTGAGACCGTCGCCGAGGCCGTAATACTCAAACTCGCTATTCGACGTGCCTTAAATGCGGCATCAGATTCGACCGCTTGACCAGCAACCGCGTCTATCACGTTCAGCACCGACGACAATCCAGATATCGGCGTAAGAATGTTCGTCATTGAATAGGCAGGAGCCGTGACCGGACCAGTTACCAATGCTTGACAGTTTACCGTGCCTTGGCAAACTCCAAGGACCAGCTCGGTAACAGTCACTGTCACCGCTACCGCCGATCCATTAAAGAGCGTGTTGTTCGTGATCGTCAACAAATTCTGTGGCTGTAAACCGCTCACACCACCAAACGTAACCGTGAATCCAGACGTAAAATTTCCTGTTACAGTACACCCACCAACGTAGGACATCGTATTCAGTGCTGTTTGCACCGTGTTTGCAGAGGCGTTGTATGGAATTGGCGTAGACGTTTGATTGCCAAACTCTACCTGGAAGGCTCCTGCTGCCGGGACGCTAGAAAATAATAGCTGCTGCTGTTCGTTTGTGCCGGCAATTAAGGTCGCTCCTGTCGTGTTTTGAAAAATAGAGGTCGGAACGCTGGCAGGACTTACTTGTAACTGGCCCGGATTGATCACTGTCCCGACAGTACCAAACAACCTTAATCCGGTTTGGACCGAATAGGTCGCCGGTAGCCTTGTAATGCCTGTGATTGATGCCACGTTGTCGAGCATCGATCCACTCGCATAGTCAGGATACTGAGAGTTGTATACTCCGAGGGCCAACTCCCACAATAGAGCTTCTCTCTCAGCAAATATTCCGACCAACTGAGAGAATACGCTTGGAGCCACTAGGTTGATCTGAGGCCCGAACAAAGCAATCAGCGATGCCTGAATCTCCGAAATAATATCCGATTGTCTCGGTATCGTGAATCCAGTTGATGTCAGTCCCCAGTTTCCCATATCATCCTCATAGTCCTATTGACGTATTGAAGTCTATCAGCTCGCTACTCCCCACACACCTTACAGTGCCGGTTACTTGCAATTGCCTTTGGCTGGTATCAATTGATACCGCGAATGCTGTCAGCTCCACTATGCCTGCCGTGTTCAATAATGCCAACTTCAACGCCGAATCAATCACAACCGGACTTGGATTTTTCGTAAAGATCTGCTGAATGTAGGGTATTCCAAGACTCTGATCAATAAACCATTCGCCGTAAAAGAACTGAAGCCGCTGAGCCAGTAACTGCACAACACAATCCGTCTGGTCTTTTACTGTGGCAAGGTCATTACCGCTTAGATAGATGTCGTTCGTCAGTGTGTTTATTGCTAAGTCCATTAACTTACCGGACCTCCCGTAAGTGTTACTGGCGTTGGCGTACCAAACGATGCTACCGTCACACTGAAAGTACCAGGAGCCACAGATGCTGTACCCAACTCTGCTATCACTTCTTTCGCTACTTGTGCCCAAATCTGCTGTAGAGTGGCATTGCTGATCTTGCTACTTTGAGGCACAGATATCGTGGCGACATTCGTTTGAATGTTCGTTCCCCACGTACTCTGTCCACTCATTCCCACAGTTTCAGCTCCTTAAAGCATCGATCTTTGATTGCAAACTTGCGTAGGTACTTGCAGCCAATAACGGCTGCGGTCCAAGCATCGTGTTTACCATCTCGGTCGATAGCGTGTTTAACAGTTGGCTTATAAGATTAAGTATCTCATCGCCACCCGTGTTCTCAAACCTAAACTTCCCTGCTGGTGTCAGCGTTATTTTTGTCGTGCCATTCTGCAATATGACGTTGGCACTGTCCACTGTTGGCGGTCTCGAAAATGGATATACTCCAGGTATCGCCACTGCGTCAGAGATCGCAAACTTCCTTGGATCTTGGGGATCGACTACCCCGCCCTTATTGAGCCACTGCTCCAATGACCTCTGCGAAAACACCAGCATCACATAGTCGCCAACGGCTACTGGAAACGTAAGCCACGCATTACTGGTCCTTGGAAACACCAGCGGCACGTATGGAATGATTGGAAGTGGCGTTATTGTACCGTCAGAATATTGACGCTGTAGACACGGCTGAACATCCACGGCGCACTTACTCGCGTAAACATTCACGACCTGACCAGGCATGGCTGTATTCATTCCCACCAATTCGTTCTGAATGGCGTTATCCACCGCTCTTGTTAAACTTGGATCAGATATGAGAATGTCGCTGCTTACGCTCATCTAGCCTCAATCTCCGAATACCACGGTGCACCATGTGTGTCTCCAGTGTGTGTCGCTTTTTCCACCCTAAAGGTGCCGTTAACGTTTTCCGAGGATACCACTATCGGTTTACCAGGACGAATCCTTGGATTAAGCAAACTCAAAAACTTTTCACCCGAAACCTGCATCTGCTTACTGTTTCCACCTAGCTGTGGCCTTACAATCTTTGTCTTGTAGGGAGACCCTATCAACCCCGTGTCTGGAGACAGGTAAACGGCTGTTTCCCCCGTGTCTCCATCTTGGGGTAGAATTTGCAATGCTCCGTCTTGAATACTCCAAATCAAGCCTTGCCTTTCGCAAATCTCATCCAAATGGTCTCTGATGTTTCCAGTAAAGGCTGCACCATTCAAAAACGAATCCGCTCGATTCATTCCTTTCTGCACGCCGTCCGATAGTCCAAGTGTTTTTTTGAATGTATCTAGGATCGTACCAAAGGTAGATCCTGGCTTAAACGAAACGTCTAGCCTTGAATTCAGGTAGGCAAACTCTCCGTCACCACCTTCAAGTAGAGTTGTCGTTTCTGTCCCCGCTTTTTTCACTGTGATCTTGGCGATGTCTCCCTTGTAGAGTATCGGCAAATTCGTAAGATCCACGTTCGAATATCCGGCCTGCAAAATAAATACAGGCCCATGTGATTCGTTCACCGGAATATTCTCTAACCAGTTGATCGTGTCGTTTGAAAGGTTTGTTACTTCGACCGTTGCTGGATTAGGTATTTTCTCAAGCGACTGTTCCACGTGGAATACCATTCGAAGACCAGTGATCTGCTTTCCTTGCGCATCTTTTGGTCCTATCGTCAGCGATATCTGCCGCTGGAATAGTTCTGCTCCTGTGGTCTGAATACTCACGGTCCGGTGCTCTCCATGTAGTAGAGCAGCACGCTCTGTCCAAAGTTTGTCAAACTTGCTTCGGTGTTCGTCCCCGTCGTATCGAACATATAGAACATACCTGGCGGGATTGCTGCTTCGTTAAATTTACCGAGCAAATCGATAGCAAGCACCAGAGCCACGCCACCGACAATCAGGTTACCGTTTCCATCACTCAAATCCATGTACCATCGACCGTCTCTGTCCACCCAATAGATGTGCATGGTGTAGAGTGTGCCTTCAAGGGTGATCGTGAACTGTTGCGAGTACAGCGTATTGTCTACTGGTATCTGAAGTAACACGTTAACCTCAATGCAATCCTATAATTCGTTTTCCGTAGTCCACAATTTTTGCCAACACCGTTGCACTCGACGCATTCGCTCCTGTCACTTGCGATCCATCCTGTTTTCCTTTGTTCGTATTCGGGGAGCCTTGCTTTGTTTTCGGGTATGTCACTATCACAGTGGTCGAAACCGCTACCAAAACCTCTTGAAACTCGATGCTCACATGGATCGATTGCCCGGTGCTTTTATCTCTCTTTATCGACAGACCGGCAATATAGTAGTTTGCGTCCGGTCCTGACGGATACTTTCTCAGCCCTGTTTGAATCTCAACCGGAGACCTTGAATCTCTCGCTTTGATCAGTTCAGTTACAGCATCAGTCAACCTGTTTCCACTGGTACCCACTCCAAGTAGCCCGGCAATCGATTGTCCAGCGTATCCACCGGCAATACCAGTGACCATGTTGCCGGTCGGCCCAAGAACGTTTCCTATTGAAGACGCTATTCCTAGTGTGGCTGCGGATACTGCACCTTGTAGCGAGGCCGACAGGTCCAGTGGACTTGCCGAGATCACGCCCTCTAATTTCAGCTTTTTCGGTCTCAGAATGATATGGTCGCTGACGTCAATATTGTTCTCTACCGGATGCGAGGTGATCTCTGCCGGTATGTCGAATGATTCATCCGTAATGCAGTCGATAGGGATGTAAACCCCTTTGCCATCGACAGTGGCACGTAGGATGTTGCTTCCTTTGAATTGATTGACGAATATGTTCACTAGGCTCATTAGTACATTACCCCGCGTGAACTGTTTCTGTTCAGCTTTCTAAACTCTTCGCCCATACCCCTAGCAAGCCCTGTCTCAACATGTTCTCCGACTTTGTCCGGTGGAGTGCCTGGCGGTACGTTCACAACCACCGAAGCGTTCAAATCCCTCATCATTCCACTTTGCACTGTCGTCATTGGCTGCACAGCGTATGCGGGCTGTAGGGATGGGTTTCCGCCTATAGCTTCAGCGGCAACGTCAATACCCTTACCTACCACGCTAGTCACGTTTGCAGCTACATCGAGACCTTTTTCAACTCCTTTACCAACGAGACCGGCAATTTTCTGATACATTCCATAAACAAATTCAATTTTTTCAACCCACCACTCTATACCTTCTCTGAGACTACCGAAAAACCACTCAATAGTTTTCATTACCACTTTGAGCACTGACGGCATCATTCCAAATACCGACATCCACACACTTCCGATGATTTTCAACCAGTCGAACCACATTCCAAACACAAACGAAATGACCTTGTAAAGCATCGAGAATACCATTCCGATGGCTTGTGCCGTCTCTGGCATGTTCGTTTTGATCCAGTCGATGATTCTTCCGGTAACCGAATCTCTTCCTTGGAAGTACCCTAGAATGTCTTCAGCGAGAACACCGATTGCCACTATCGCAAGGCCAATCAACGCTGGTATTAGGAGTGCTTCAGCGTCGAGAGCTGCCACCGCAGCGCCAGCCTCCCAAATTGCCATGGCCAACTTACCAAGCGCCATGATCGTACCAAATCCAGCCAGTAGACCAAAGGCACCAAGCGCCAGCATCGTAACTTCTTTAGTAAGGTGCAAATTGCTGATGAGACCTGTGAACGCAGCGGTAAGAGAGTGCAGCACACTCAAAGCTGCTTTCATGTAAGAAGTGAGGCCACCTATGAATGCCTTAAGGTTTGTCTTGATGATCTCTCTGTTCGTTACCAACCACTTTCGTAAACTGTCCACCGCTTGCTTAAATATCGGTAAAAACTGAACGCCCACCGTTCTTCGGATACCGGCAATCACTCCACCTAGTCGTTTGACCGAGAACATGTATTCTTCAGATAGCTCGGTGTCTTCCTGGGTGTATTCGCCGTATGACTTGGCCTCTTCAGCCATCTCTTTCATGAATTGAGGGCCACGCAAAAAGATCGGGATCATCATCTGCCCAGCACGACCGAAGAGTTTCATGGCTATTTGCGACCGTTCCGCAGCGTTTGTTAAGTGGGACATCCCACCTGCAATCGCGTAGATCGCGTCTTCCGGCCTCATGGTCCGTAGCTGTGCCCAATTGACACCCAGTCTTTGGAAGGCGAGTAGTGCGTCTCCTGATCCG
>Ga0187875_10001489_pt1 | contig 18023 bp, 12 predicted proteins | sample June2016WEW_17_1_2_FD_132978 | JGI IMG/M metagenome (GOLD analysis project Ga0187875, IMG submission 132978) | Peatland microbial communities from SPRUCE experiment site at the Marcell Experimental Forest, Minnesota, USA - June2016WEW_17_10 | ecosystem: Environmental > Terrestrial > Soil >... | reverse complement strand
GGCGAAACGAGTGGTGCGTCTGAAGCCCAGCGCGCGGTATAGCCGCCGCCCGTCGGGCGTGGACTGCAGCACCAGCGGCCCGTTGAAGCCGCGCCGGCGGCGCTCGGCGACAGCGTGGCGCACGACCGCTTCGGCACAGCCCCGGCGGCGGTGCCGCTCCAGCGTCGCCACGGAATAGATGCCCAGCGCCCCGGCGTGTTCCACGGCGGCCCCGCAGGTCACCGGCTCGCCGTCGAGATAGCCCACCCAGGCCTCGAGCGCGCTGCGCCAGCGCTCCTCCGGCTCATACAGCACGCGCGCTGTCGGGTAGGGAATGTGGAACGTAGCGGCGATCAGCCCGGTGAACGCCTGCCGCTCGCGGGCATTGGCAACGGGCTCGAAATCGAGATCCGGCGGGTGGTGCGCCGGCGCATCGAGTTCCTGTGTTTCCATGCCCGGCGCATCCAGAATCCGCACCAGGCCCAGCGGGTCGAGCAGATCGTCCAAGCGCCGCGCCGTGCGGGCGTCGAGCAAGTCTTCGCAGGCATAGAAGTTCCATCCGCGCACCAACCGGCCGAAATGCTGCGCGGCCTCGTTCACGCGCGCGAGTAGCGCGGCCTGGTCCGGCGCGGGCGCGTCGATCACCGCCACGTTGAACGCCGAGTGCGCCACCGGGGACGTGACCAGCGTCATGCCCGCGCGCCGCTCCGCCGTCCCGTAAAACGACAGGGCGGCAATCAGGTTGGCCGTGTTGTATTCGAAGGGTTTCACGCTGCGCTTCAGCTGTTACAGGGGCACTAGTGTACCTGACGGACCAATCGCGAGTTCGCTAAACGATCTCAACTTGCCAAAGGGGGCGTGGGCAGTAGAACTTGTTCGCTAGGCCTCTCCCACTCATTCCAATGGTCCTCCGTGCCATCTTGGGAAGTGCCACAACCAAGACCAAAGAAGCAGGTAAGAACCAGTTCCAGGTCGTGAACGGTCGTACAAACAAAGATGGAACGGTAAGCAAAGCATACATCAGCAGAAAGCCTAGGTCGAACTGACTCGAGGTGTGATTACTTCTCGGGCGGTACCACCTGAACGCGCACAGGTGGTGGGTCTTTGCTGGTTTTGAACGAGACGTCAACATTGGCCCTACAGTTAAATGGCACGCCGTCTTTCGTAGCTGGAAAGAATACCCACTTCTTTACGGCTTCAACGGCCTTTTCGTCCAGTCCCATACCCAACGACCGTGTTACCTTGATGTCTCTTGTGTTTCCCTCCGTGTTCACCACCAATGACAGCGCAACTAAACCTTGCAGTTTCGCCTTGAGCGCCTTTTTGGTATATTCAGGTTCGATCTTAAATCGAATTCGTGGAGGTTTCGTTTCGCCAAAGGCCGCCACCACAGACGCGAGGAGCAAAACAAAGATCCCCATTCTCATGAGATTCCCTCTTTAGCGTAGTCTGTCAAATATTCTGCCACCTCACAACAGATTCAGAGGATCCACATCCACCACCAGCGCCGTCGCCGGCCACTTCTCCTCGAGCGCATGCTGCTGTAGCCGCTGCAACGTCGTGTTGAGGTCGGGGCGCGAGCGCGCTTTGATCAGCATCTGATAACGGAACTCATTTTTCAACCTGGGGACCGGAGCCTCGGCGGGTCCGAGCGCCTTCAGGCCCTGACCCGGCTCCTTCAGCAACTCCGCCAGAACGCCGCTCATCCGCAGAGCGTCCTCCTGCTTTTCGGCGCGAACCAGTACGTTGGCCAGTGCGCTGAAAGGCGGATAGCGCATCAATCGCCGGAATTCGAGTTCCTTCTTGTAGAACTTCGCAAAGTCCTGTTCCGCGGCGCAACGGATCGAGTAATGGTCCGGGTTGTACGTCTGCACCAGCACGGCGCCCGGCAACAGGTGCCGCCCGGCGCGCCCGGCCACCTGCGTCAGGAGCTGGAACGTGCGCTCGGCCGCACGGAAATCCGGCACGCCCAGCCCGATATCCGCGTTCACGACTCCGACCAGCGTCACGTTCGGTATGTCGTGGCCTTTGGCGATCATCTGGGTTCCGACAAGGATATCGAAGTTGCCTTCGCGAAATCCGCTCAGAATTTCCTCGTACTTGTGTTTCCCGGTCACCGTGTCGCGGTCCAGCCGCGCGATGCGCGCCGCGGAGAAGTGCCGGTGCAGCTCTTCCTCGACGCGCTCCGATCCGCTGCCGAGGAAGTGGATGTGCTCGCTGTCGCATTTGGGGCAGCGGGCGGGCACGCGGGCGGCGTAGTTGCAGTAGTGGCACAGCAGCCGGTTGTCGCGCTTGTGCCAGGTCATCGGCACGGCGCAGTTGACGCATTGGATGCGCTCGCCGCAGCTCCGGCAGGCCACGGCCGAAGAGAAGCCGCGCCGGTTCATCAGCAGCATCACCTGCTCGCCGGCCTCGATCTTGGCCTGCACGGCCTCGACCAGGCGCCGCGAGAATAAGGCGTTCACACGCGTATCGAGGAATTCCTCGCGCATGTCGATCAGTTCGACCCGCGGCATCGGGCGCTCGCCCACGCGCTCCGGCAGTTCGAGCAGCCGCGACTTGCCCCGCTCGACGTTGTAGCGGCTTTCGAGGCTCGGCGTGGCCGAGCCCAGCACCACGCAGGCGCGCTCTTCGCGGCCGCGCAGAATGGCCACGTCGCGCCCGTTGTAGCGCGGCGTCTCTTCCTGTTTATAGCTGCCGTCGTGCTCTTCATCCACCACAATCAGCCCGAGGTTCCTGACCGGCGCGAAGACCGCCGAGCGCGTGCCCACGGCCACCATGGCCTCGCCCGCGCGCAGCCTGCGCCACTGCGCCGCGCGCTCGCTGTCGTTGAACGCCGAGTGCAGAATCGCCACCCGATCGCCGAAACGCGCGTGGAATTGCCCCGCCATGGCCGGCGTCAGCCCGATCTCCGGCACCAGCATCAACACGCCGCGCCCCGCCGCCAGCGCGGCTTCGATGGCGTTCAGATAGACCTCGGTTTTGCCCGACCCGGTGACGCCGTGCAGCAGGAACGTCTGGAAGCGGCGCTCGGCCAGGACGCCGCGAATGGCGTCCACCGCGGCCTGCTGAGCCGGGTTGAGCGCGTGCCGCGGCTGCGCCCAGGCGGCGTCGATGGCGAGCGGCTCGGGTTTCAGTTCGATCAGCTTGCGCCGTGCCAGCGCGCGCGCCGCCACGCTGGCCCCTTTCACCGCCACGCTCAGATCCACCAGGTTGTGCGAGCCCGGGTGGAGTTCGAGATAGGCGATCAGCTCACGCTGGACCCGGGTGAGCTTGAGCTGCTCGTGGCGTCCGTTGAATTCGGCGCGCATGCGGATCGCGGGGGCGCGCAACGGGTCGCGCCCGGCGATGCTTTGCTCCTGCACCAGCAGGCCTTTGCGCTCCAAAGTCTTGAGCAACTTTCTGGCGCCGGCGCACTTGCGTTCGAGCGTCGTTTCGCTCAGCGGCCGCTGCTCCAGCGCCCGCAGCAGTTCCACCGCGGGATCGTTGCCCGTTTCGCCGATCAGCAGTTGCCGGATGACGTCGTGTCCCTGGTCGGTCAGCGCCCAGAACTTCGATTGCCGGACTTCCCCGGCCAGCGGCGCCATCCCACGCAGCACTTCGCCCAGCGGCGCGCAGTAGTATTCCGCCACCCAACTTCCCAGCGCGAGCAGTTTCGCGTCCAGAACCGGCTCCTCGTCGAGCAGCCGCAGAGCTTCCCGCGTCTCCATCTCCGGCGGCTGGTTGTGGGCTTTGAGAATCATTCCGGTCAGCTTGCGCGACCCGAATGGGACGATGATCCGGCAGCCCGGAGCGGCCCGGTGACGCAGCGTTTCCGGGAGGCTATAGGTGAACGGGCGCCCCAGAGGCACCGGCAAACTGACGTCGACGAACGAAAAAACCGCTTCCATCGGTAATCTTTAGCCCATCCGCGGCGCTCTTCAATGTAGCAGGAGCGAACTTATGAAAACAGTTGCAGCAACTCTCGTTCTTTTGCTCGTCGCCGGTTTGGGCGCTTTCGCGGCCGACATCGACGGGAAATGGAAAGCCGAAACCAAACGACCCTCTCGCGACGGCAGCGGAGAGATGACCATCACGATGGTATTCGACCTCAAGGCCGATGGCGCGAATCTGACCGGCAACGTAACCATATCCAGTCCTCGGGGCGACCGCCAGGCAACCGTCTCCAACGGCAAAATCGACGGGAACAAGTTCAGCTTCAGCACCACGGCTGAAGGCCCGAACGGGAGCATGACGACAAAATACGAGGGGACCGTCGAGGGCAGTGTCTTGAAGGGCACATCGGCGCGTGAGGGCGGGCAGCGCAGCTTCCCCTTTGAAGCTAAGAAACAGTAAATCAGTAAGTTAGTTGTCGTGCATGCGGCTGTGCATGCGCTGTCTCGAGCGGTGGAAACCGCGCCGCGCGACCGTGGCCGACGGTGCGCTTAATGACCAGGTTTCCACCGTGTAATCACCATGTTTTCACCGCGCGGAGACGGTGAATCCCCGGCCTTTCACCGTGCCGGACCGGGCTCTGGCCCTTGCGGCCGGGAGTGTCGGCAGCGGTGTTTGCGCCCCATTCTCAGCTCCCTTCCCGTCCCGTTGAAATAACCTCGCCCCCCCTTGTCACCCGCCCAAAATAGTGTAATTCTTTACACTATAACTTGCCTATGCGCACCGTGGTCCATTGGGATGGCGATCGTTTCTTCGCCTCCATCGAGCAGGCGGCCGACGGGCGGCTGCGCGGCCGGCCGGTCATCGTCGGCGGCGAGCGGCGCGGCGTCGTGCTCTCGGCCAGCGCCGAGGCCCGCCGGTTCGGCATCCGTCCCGGCTGGCCGACGGCGCGCGCGCGGCGGGCCGTGCCGCCGGTGATCGTTTTACCGGCCCATTTCGACCTGTACGAGCGTTTTTTCGACCAGATTCTGGGCCTTTGCCGCGAGACCACGCCGCTGGTCGAGCCCTCCTCGGTGGGCTCAGCCTGGCTCGACCTGACTGGTACCGGGCGCGCGCTCAACCAGCCGCCGGAGCAGGTGGTCGCCCATCTGCGGGCCACCGTGCGGGAGTGGCTGCGGCTGTCGCTCTCGGCCGGGATCGCTACCAATAAGCTGGTCGCGCGCATCGCCGCGCGGCTCCGGAAGCCGGCTTCCCAAGTGACGGTCGCGGCCGGGAGCGAACGCGCGTTTCTGGCTCCTCTGGCGCTGGCCTGGCTACCCGGAATGGATGGGCCGGCAATTCAATCCATGGAACTTGCCGGGATCCGGACGTGTTCGCATCTGGCCGCTGCGCCGATCGACGCGCTGTCGGTCATTCTCGGCCGCAACGCCCTGCGGCTGCAGCGCCGCGCCCAAGGTATATCGGAAGAACCGGTCGGCAAAAAGAAGGCCGCGGAGCCCGGTTGGAGCGAACGCAGCGAGTTTGCCGAAGACGTCTGGGACGAGCCTTTTCTGCTGCTGACCCTTCGCCGCATGGCCGAGAAGCTGATGGCGCAGGTGCGCGCGGCGTCGAGCGAAATCCGCCGTATCACGCTCGAACTGGTCTACACCGACCGCGAGGAGTCGCGCCGCAATTATGACTTCAGCGAGCCCATCGCGCTCGACACCGAAGCCTTCCCGGTCCTGCCGCAACTGCTGGCAGCGGCGTGGTCGCGCCGCGTGCGCCTGCGCGCGCTGAGGTTGCAAGCCGGCCGGGTGTACCGCCCCTCGCCGCAACTGGATCTGTTCGCGCCCGCCTCGCCACGCCGCGAATACGACGCGAAACTGGCCTCCACCATCGACCTGCTGCGGCGGTTGCACGGCCCCGCGGCGGTCGTGCGGGGTTACGAGCTGAGAGCGCCCGATGCGGCTTAAAGCGATCCTGGCATGAGCTACGCCGCACTCCACAATCACAGCTATTACTCGCTGCTCGACAGCACCATGCCGCCCGCGCAGATCGTCGAGGCCGCCGTGGCCAGCGGCATGCGGGCGGTGGGCCTGGCCGACCGCGATACGCTGGCCGGCGCGGTGGCGTTTTATAAGCGTGCCCGCGCCGCCGGCATTCATCCCGTGATCGGCAGCGAGGTGACGCTGGAGGGCGGGGCGACGTTGGTTCTGCTGATCGAAAACGCGCGCGGCTACCGCAATCTGTGCCGCCTGCTGACGGCGCGGATCGAGCACCCGAACGGACTGAGACCCGATTGTTTAGAACAATTCGCGGAAGGTTTGATTTGCCTGGCCGGGCCGCGCAGCGAGATCGCCCGGGCTATCAGAAACAATGCCGACCCCGCGCCCGCGCTCGACTTTCTGCGCCGCATCTACGGCCCCAACCTGGTGCTGGAAATATCGCCGCACACGGACGAGGACCTGTATCTGGCGCGCCTCTTTGCGACGCTCTCGCGACGCCACCGCGTGCCGCTGGCGACGACGTGCGACACGCACTACCTGGCCCCCGCGGACCGTCTGCGCTACGACATCCTGGCCTCGATGCGCACGCTGACGCTGCTCAACCAGCGCCATCCGGAAAAGCTCCCGCCCGGCCGCCACCACTGGCACACCGAAGAGGACATGGCGCGTTTCTTCGGCGGCCTGCGGCAGGCGATGGACAACACGCTGCGCATTGCCGAGCGCTGCCACTTCGACTTCGAATTGGGCGACATCCGATTTCCAAAATATCCGTGCGAGAATCCAGTGGCCCTACTGAGGGCGAAGGCCGAAGCCGGCGCCGCGCGGCGTTACGGTGCGGACGCCGAGCCGCGCGTGCGCGAGCGTCTGGAGCGCGAGCTGAGCGTCATCGAAGAGGTCGGCTATGCGGAGTATTTCCTGGTTTTCGCCGACCTGGTGGAGTGGTGCGCGGCGCGCAATATCTGGACCCTCGCGCGCGGCAGCGCGGCCGGCAGCCTGGTGTGCTACGCGCTCGGCATCAGCAACGTCTGCCCGTTCCGCTTCGGCCTCACCTTCGAGCGATTTTTGAACCGCGAGCGGATGCAGTTCGCCAAGCTCGCCGACATCGACCTGGACCTGCCGTGGGACCGCCGGGACGAGGTGATCGGCCACGTTTTCGAGCGCTACGGCAGGGGACACGTGGCCATGATCGGAGCCGTGCACACCTTTCAAGGCCGCTCCGCCGTGGCCGACATCGCCAAGGTCTACGGCATCCCCGAGCGCGAAGCACGGCGTTTTACCGAGCACATTCCGTGGATGCGGGGCGACGCCGCCGAGGCCGTGCGCCAGACGCCCGAATGCAGCCATCTGCCGTACAACGAAGAGCCTTACAAAACCGTGCTGGCGATGGCCGGCGAATTCGACGGCATCCCGCGCCACTTTGCCATGCACCCGTGCGGGCTGGTGATCAGCGGAGACACGATCGCCGACCGCATGCCGCTGTTTGAGAGCTCGAAGGGGCTGCTGACGACGCACTACGCGATGGACGACGTGGAAGAACTGGGCCTGCTGAAGATGGACCTGCTCGGGCAGGCGGGTCTGAGCGTCCTGCGCGATACGCTGCAAAATCTCGATGAGAGCCGCGGCCTGCGGGTCGATCTGGACGGCATCGACTGGCAGGACGAAGCCACGTGGGAGGCCATCGCCACGGGCAACGCGCGGGGCGTGTTCCACATCGAATCGCCGGCCATGACCAGCCTGCTGGTGATGAGCGGTTGCCGCGACATCGACTGCCTCACGGCGGTGGAGTCGATCATCCGTCCGGGCGCGGCCAACGAGGGCCGCAAACGGGCGTTTGCACGGCGGCACCAGGGCCTGGAAGCGGTCAGCTACGCCCATCCTTCGCTGGAGCCGGTGCTGGCCGGCACCTATGGTCTGATGGCTTTCGAAGAGCACATTCTGCTGGTCGCCAACGGTTTCGCGGGCATGCCGTGGGGCCGCGCCGACCAGCTCCGGCGGGCGCTTGTCAAGAACAGGAACCGCGAGCTGATCGACAGCCTGGGAGGCGAATTTCGCGAGGGCGCGCAACGCCTGGGGCGGACCGCGGAAGAGACCGAAACCGTTTGGGCGATGGTGCGCGAGTTCGCCGGCTACATGTTCAATAAGGCGCACTCGGCGGCGTATGCGGTGGAGGCGTTTGCGGGCGCGTGGCTGAAGACGCGCTACCCGGCCGAGTTCCTGGCCGCGGTACTGACGTCGCGGCGCGGTTTCTACTCGCCGCTGCTGTACGTGCTCGAAGCGCTGCGGCAGGGCGCGCGCTTCCGCCTGCCCGATCTGCACGCGTCCGATCCGCGCCGCTTCCTGGTTGCGGAGAACACGATCCTGCTGCCGCTGGACCAGGTGCGGGGACTCACGCAAACGTCTCTCGACCGCATCGCGGCGGAACGCCCGTTTCACGACATCGGCGACTTCTTCCGCAAGGTGAACCCCGCGCGCGCCGAATGGCTGGCGCTGCTGAAAGCCGGCGCATTTGACGTCTTCGGCGATCCGCGCGGGCGCCTGTTCTGGCGCCTCCAACGGCTGGAGACGGCGGTCCAGCCACGCGTCGCGGGGGACGGCCCGCGCGTGGACAAGCATGGCTCGGAAGCGGCGCTAATCGAACCCGAACTGCCCGCTGCCTTCGACCCCGCACCGGAGTTACGGGCCCGCTGGGAGCACGAAGTGCTGGGGTTTCCGGTGAGCGTGCACCCGCTCGAATACTTCGCTCCGGGGCTCGACTGGGGGCACTATTGCAGTGCCGCCGACCTCACGCGCCGGCAGCAATCGCTGTATGGGAAACAGGTGCGCGTGTGCGGGCTCGTCGTCGCCGATCGCCACCATCCCACCGGCGACGGCACGATGAAGTTTCTCACCCTGGCCGACTGGACGGGCTTTCTGGAAGTGTCGCTATTCGCGCGTGTGTACCGCGAATATGGCCACAAGACGGTCCACCCGGTGCTGGGCATCGAGGCGACCGTGGATCCGTTCGACAACCGCAAAGGCTTCGCGCTGAATGGGCAGCGCGTGTTGGGGTGAGAAGTTTCTCAGGGAAATGAAAGCACGAGCCCCTCGGCGGCGGCGAGGGTGGAGGCGAACTCCTGGCGGGCGCAAGCCAGCACGCCGTCGAGAAACGCGTCGTCGTGGTCCGGATCGTGGTGCGTGAGGACCAGTTTTTCGACGCCGGCGCGTTGTGCCATTTTCACGGAATCGAGCCAGGTACCGTGGCCCCATCCGCGCAGGCGCTCATACTCGGCGGGCGTATATTGGGCGTCGCAGACGAGGACGTCGGCGCCCTGGGCTACGCGCACAATCCGATCGTCGACCTCTTTGACGCCCGGTTCGTGATCGCAGGCGTGCACGATGGCGTGGCCGGCGCAATCGAGCCGGTAGCCCGAAGCGCCCTGAGGGTGGTTGAGCGGGAACGGCGTGACGCGGATCGGTCCCACCTGAAATGGCTCGAGCACCTGGTGGAACTGGCGGACGGCGGCCAGGTACTCGAACGGGACGGGAAACAGGGGCGCGGACATCTGCCCTTCGAGGATCTCGAGCGCCTCGGCAACCGGGCGGGGCGAGTAAATGTCGAGGTGGTTGCGCGCGCTGTAGAGCGGTGTGAAAAAGGGGATGCCCTGGATGTGATCCCAGTGGAAATGGGTCAGCAGCAGCGACAGCGAAAGAGCTTCGGAGGCGCCGATTTCGAGGCCCAGACTGCGAATGCCCGTGCCGGCGTCGATGACCAGAATCCGCTCGCCGGCGACACCCACTTCGAGGCACGTCGTATTGCCGCCGTAGCGCAGATTCGCGGGCGCCGGCGTCGGCAGCGAGCCGCGCACACCGCGGAACCGGAGGGTCATGCAGGGTAGGGACCGGTCTGGCATTTGAATTAAATGCAGCGAAAGACAGTCAGGGTCAGGTCGTCGGCGGGGTCGGCGCCGTCGCCGAAGCGCTGTGCCGCGTCCAGGATCCGGGCGCGGGCCTCGCGCGCCGACAGGCCCGCGCAGGAGCGGACCACTTGTTCAAGTTCGTCCTCATTCCATATGTCGCCGGCCGGGTTGTTGACCTCACTGACGCCATCCGAAAAAACGACCAGCAGATCGCCGGGTTGCAGGTCGATCGTGGCCTCGCGGTAAGGCGCGACGGGAATGAGTCCGATCGGCGGGCCGCCCACGTCGAGGCGTTCCATCTTGCCGGAAGCCCGCAGCAGCATGGGCGCCGCCTGACCGCCGTTCAGGTAGGTCATGCGGCGGGCGCCGGGCTCGAGAAAAGCGGTGAAGAGCACGGTGTAGCGCTCGGCGGCGGTGGTCGAATAGACGGTCTGGTTCAACACCCGGATGGCGTCCACCAGGGAATCGGCGCCGCGCGTCATGTTGACCCGGATCGAAGCCTGGATGCTGGCCATCAGGACGGCCGCGGGGATGCCCTTGCCGGAGACATCGCCGAGCGTGATGCAGGTGCGTCCGCCGGGCATCGGGATGACGTCGTAATAGTCGCCGCCGACAAACTTGGCGGGGAAGCAGCAGCACTCGTATTCGATGCCCGGCACGGTGGGCAGAGTGCGCGGGAAGAGCCGCATCTGGACGTCGCGGGCGATCTCGAGCTCGCGCAACATGATCTGCGCCTGCGCGGCTTCCTTGCGCAGGCTCTGCGTTTCGATGGCGCTGGCGGAGTAAGAGGCCGCGAGGTGCAGCAGTTTGACGTCCTCGGGCGAGAAGCCGCCCTCCTTGTTGAGCGCCTGGAAAGCGCCGATTACGCAGTCCGATGCGCCGTGGAGCGGCATGCACAGGACGGTGCGCGTCTCATAGCCGGTCTTTTCGCCGACGCTGCGGAACAGACGCGGATCGTTCAGCGCGTCGTTGACCAGAATGATTTCGTTGCTCTCCACACAGGCCCCGACCAGGCCGTGGCCGGCCGGAACGCGGATCGGCGCCACGCCATGCGCGACCCGGGTCCAGAGCTCGCCGGTGGCCGGATCGGCCATCCAGATGCTGCAGCGGTCGGCGGCCACGAGGTCGCGCGCCATGTCCGCGACCAGCATGAGCAGCCGGTCCAGGTCCTGTTCCTGTCCGATTCTGGCCGCGTAGTCGAATACGACGCGCGATACGCGGATCTCATCCTGCGGCGAAACCATAGATCTCGCCTATTCTGCCAGACTGCGGGGCGTATTGCCACAACCCGGCCGCCGGGAGCGTGAATGGGATCTCCGAACACGCCGCACGGGCGGGATGGCGGATGAATGCGGGGTGAGTGTGACGTCCGGTTCAGCGTTTCGCGATCCGCACGTTCCCGTTGGAGGTTAGCGCGCTGATTGGCGCGCCGCCCTGGCCGATGCGGCCGTCCAGCGAAGTCTTGCTGACGTGTGAACTGGTTACTTCGTAGTCGGTGGTGATGCTTCCGTTGGAGGTCGAGGCCCGGACGCGGGCGTTGAGATCCGAGGGCAGCACGAGGTTGACGCTGCCGTTGGAGGTCGTGGCGCGGATCTCATTCCCTTTCCAGGTCAAGAGATTCAGCGTGACGCCGCCGTTCGAACTATTGAGGATCAAGGGCCGCGCCGGGTCCGCATCGGAGACCGTCACGTCAATAGCGGAATTGGTCGTCGAGGCCTCCAGACCTCCGTGGAGGTTGTCGCCCCGGATTCGGCCATTCGACGTACGCAGGATCGCCTGCCCGGTGACTTTTTGCGCCTCGATGCCGCCGTTGGAAGTGGTCGCTTCCACGTCGCCGTTGAGGTCATAGAGCCGGATGCCGCCGTTGGAAGTGCGGGCATGCGCGCGGCCCTCGATATTCTCGATGCGCAGGCTGGCATTGGAGGTTGTGACGTTGTCCAACTTGATTTTGCGAGGGACCTTGACGGTGAACGTCACGCCGCAGTTGCAGTTCGGCGAGGGGCTGATCGCACGCAGCCGGACTTCGGTGGGGCTGCCCTTGGCGTCGATCGCAAGCGCCTTCAGCACTTCCTGCCGCGATGCGTGCTTGTTGCCGCGCACCTGCACGGTGTCACTATCCCAGCCGATCACCTCGACCGATCCGTTGAAGCTTTCTACTTCCAGCCGGCCGCCCGGCGCCAGCTTGAAGTCGTAGGAGAAATCCTCCTTAAAGCGGTCGGAATTGCCCCAGAAGTCGGCCGCCAAGGGCAGCGACAGGAGGCAGAGAGCGAGTGGGACGGATAGGCGCATAGTTATCTCGGTCTAGTCTTGTTATACGTCGGCGGCGGGCCCGGTGTTCCGGGAAAATCACATGTTACCTTAGTGAAAACGATGAAAAAGCTGCTAGCTCTGAACCGGGGCGAGATCGCTATCCGGATTTTCCGCGCGGCCAATGAGATGGGACTCAAGACCGTCGCCATTTACAGTCAGGAGGACCGGCTCGGTTTGCACCGCTTCAAGGCCGACGAGGCGTATCTTGTGGGCGCCGGAATGGGGCCGGTGCAGGCGTACCTGGATGTCGAGGGGATCGTCGCGCTGGCGGCCGAGAAAGGGGTGGACCTGATCCATCCGGGCTACGGGTTTCTGGCTGAGAACCCGGCTCTGCCGCGGGCCTGCGAGAAGGCCGGCATCACTTTCGTTGGACCACCGGCCGGTATTCTCGAAATGCTCGGCGACAAGACCGCCGCGCGGCGCCTGGCGCAGACGGCCGGCGTGCCGGTGCTTGCCGGCACAGGCCACGCCGTGACTTCGCTGAAGCAGGCCGAGCAGGCCGCGGGCCGGATCGGGTTTCCGCTGATCCTGAAAGCGGCGTTCGGCGGCGGAGGCCGCGGCATGCGCATCGTCCGAGCGCGCGAAGAACTGGCGGCGCGCTATCACGAGGCGAGCTCCGAGGCGCTGGCCGCTTTTGGTAACGGCGCGGTTTTCCCGGAGCGCTACATCGCTCGCGCACGGCACGTCGAGGTGCAGATTCTGGGCGACCGGCTGGGCCATTTGGTCCATCTCTGGGAGCGCGATTGCAGCGTGCAGCGGCGTCACCAGAAGGTCGTCGAGGTGGCCCCGGCGATCGGTCTGGATCCGCGCATCCGCGCTGCGCTGTGCGACGCCGCGATCGAGTTGGCGCGCGCCGCGAACTACGTCAGCGCGGGCACGGTCGAGTTTCTCGTGGATATCGACACAGGCGAGTGGTTCTTCATCGAAGTGAACCCGCGCGTCCAGGTCGAGCACACGGTGACCGAGGAGGTGACGGGCATCGACATCGTGCGCGCGCAGATCCAGATCGCGCAGGGTTTTGCGCTGCACGGGCGCGAGATGGGTATTCCGCCGCAGGATCAAATCGAAGTCCGCGGCGCGGCGCTGCAGTGCCGGGTGACGACCGAAGATCCAGCCAACGCGTTCGTGCCGGACTACGGCCGGCTGCAGGCCTACCGCTCGCCGGCGGGATTCGGCATTCGCCTGGATGGCGCGTCGGCTTACGGCGGCGCTGTCATCACGCCCTACTACGACTCGCTGCTGGTGAAGGTGACCGCGCGCGGCAACGACATGGAGCAGGCCTGCCAGCGCATGGACCGCTGCCTGCGCGAGTTCCGCATCCGCGGCGTCAAAACCAACATCCCATTTCTCGAGAATGTCGTCTGCCACCCAGACTTTCGCGCCGGACGGGTGTCGACGCGCTTCATCGAAACGACGCCCGAACTGTTCCGTTTCAAGGCCCGCCAGGACCGCGCCACGCGTCTGTTGGGCTACCTGGGAGATATCATCGTCAACGGGAATCCGGAGATGGCCGGCCGGCGGGCGCCGGCCCAGATCCGCGAGCCGAAGATCCCGCCGCACGAGAGCGCCGCGCCTAGCCCGGGCACGCGGCAACTGCTGGACGAACTCGGCCCCGATGGCTTCGCCCAGTGGACCCTCAAACAGAAGCGCCTGCTGCTCACCGACACGACCTTTCGCGACGCTCACCAGTCCCTGATGGCGACGCGCATGCGTACCTGGGACATGGTCCGCATCGCCGGCTATATGGCGCATCATCTGGCGGGGTTGTACAGCCTGGAAATGTGGGGCGGGGCGACGTTCGATGTCGCCATGCGATTCCTGCTGGAAGATCCCTGGACGCGGCTCCGCAAGCTGCGCGAGCTTGTGCCCAACATCTGCTTCCAGATGCTCCTGCGCGCCTCCAACGCCGTCGGCTACACGGCCTACCCCGACAACGCCGTGCGCCGTTTTGTCGAAGTGGCCGCGGCCGAGGGCATCGACATCTTCCGCATTTTCGATTCGCTCAACTGGTTGCCGAACATGAAGGTGGCGATGGCGGCGGTGCGGCGCACCGGCAAGGTTTGCGAAGCCGCCGTCTGCTACACCGGCGACATTGACGACCCGCGGCGCGACAAGTACCCGCTGCAATACTACGTACGCATGGCCAAGGAATTGGAGCGCATGGGCGCGCACACTCTGGCCATCAAGGACATGGCCGGCTTGCTGAAGCCGTATGCCGCCCAGCGTCTGGTGAAGGCGCTGAAGAACGAGATCGGCCTGCCGATCCACTTCCACACCCACGACACCAGCGGCATCGCGGCGGCCTCGATTCTCAAGGCCTGCGACGCGGGGGTGGATGTCGCGGACGCGGCCATCTCCTCGATGTCTGGCTCGACCAGCCAGCCCAATCTGAATTCGATCGTCGCGGCGCTGCAACATGATCGCGTCCGCGTCACGGGGCTGGACTTCGAAGCACTGAACCGCTGCTCCGACTATTGGGAAACCGTGCGGCTCAACTACGCGCCCTTCGACACGGCGCCGCGTTCGGGCATGGCCGACGTTTACATCCACGAGATGCCCGGCGGCCAGTATACGAATCTGCGCGAACAGGCCGAGAGTCTCGGACTGGGCCACCACTGGCCCGAAATCGCGCGCATGTACGCCGACGTGAATCGCGCCTTCGGCGACATCGTGAAGGTGACGCCGTCGAGCAAAGTGGTGGGCGACATGGCGCTGTTCCTGATCCAGCACGGCATGACGGTGCACGAGTTTGAGCGCCTCCCGCCTGACCACAGCCTGAACATTCCCAACTCCGTGGTCGAGATGTTCGAAGGCGCACTGGGCGAGCCGGAAGGCGGTTGGCCGAAGCAGATCGCCAGCGTGATTCTGCGCGGCGGCAAGCCGAAGCGCGGCCGCGCCGGGGCCCGTCTGGCGCCCATCGACTTCGACGCGACACGCGCCGTGATTGAAAAAAAGACGGGCCACAAGCCGGGCGAAACGGAGCTGATGAGCTACGTGATGTACCCCGACGTCTTCGTGAAATTCGCCAAGGCCCGCGCCGCCTACGGGGACCTCAGCGGGTTGCCTTCGCCGGTGTTCTTTTACGGCATGCAGAAGGACCAGGAGATGGCGGTCGATCTCGAGCCGGGCAAGACGCTGGTGGTGAAATTCCTGGCCGTCGGAGAGCCGCATCAGGACGGCACCCGGACCGTCTTTTTCGAGCTGAATGGCCAGCCTCGCGAGGTCAACATCCGCGACCGCAAGCTGAAGGTGGAGACCCGTGCCAACCCCAAGGCCGATCCATTGCAGGCGGGCCACGTGGGCGCGCCGATTCCCGGAGCGGTGACGAGCATCGCCGTCGAACTCAACCAGGAGGTCAAAAAAGGAGACAAGCTGCTGGTGATCGAGGCCATGAAAATGCAGACGACGATCTACGCGCCGATCGGCGGCCGCGTCGCCGTGCGCAGCGTACACGTCGGCCAGACCGTGGAGCCGAAGGATCTGTTGATTGCGATTGAGGAGGGGAAGTGATGCCGGGGCGCGAACCTATTCCTGCATGGAAGGCTGGTTCTCGGCGTCTTTCCAGGCGCTGATTTTCAGCCGGCGGCAGACCCAGCACAGATTCTCGTCGGAAAAGGGAGCCACCTGTTCGCCGCAAATCACGCACTTGCCGCGCTTCGCCGGCTTGCGAAATGCGGTGGCGCCGATGGGGATTGCGATCAGCGTCTCCGCGGTTACCATCGTCGGACTGGCCGGCTTTTTCCGCTTCATAACTCCTTGGATGCGAGGAACCCGCTGGCCGGTCCTGCATGCCGCATCCCTGTCTCCAGTCAACTCCAGGCGCGGCCGTAAGTCAATCCAGGACTGGGCCAGCCGATAAGAACGAGAAATGCGCGCGCTTCGATTGCCGCCGCGCGAGCCCAGCAGTGCAGGAGAACGCAGCAGCCGGGCCCGGGGGCGTATGTGTTGCGCTGAGCACGACGCTTGGAGCCGGATGCGCCCACCTGACCCTATTCGTGCAGCGAGGAAGTTCGTGACTGGGGATCCGCCACCCCGGGCCTCAGCCAACCCAGGCAGGACGGACCCCCACAGCATTACCAGCTGCTACTGCTGCTGCGGCGTCGGCCTGGTCCGCTGCGTGACCGCGTAGCCCGCCGGAACCTGGAACAGAGAAGCGTCCGGCTCGGCCCGAGTGATGTTGGTCAACTGCGTCACCGAGGTTCCAAAGCGCGGATCCGAGCTCTTGATCATGATCGGGACCTTCAGATCCGACGAAACCCAGACCTCGCGCACGGTCTGAATCGGCTGCGCGTTGCCGATGGCGCCGGCCGGGATCGTTCGCGTGGTCCGCGTCCCCGTCGCGGCTAATCCATTGATGGTCTGCGTTCCGAGGTCCTCTTTCACTATCTGCGGCGCATTCGCTCCCTGGCCTGCGCCTTGCGGCCTTCGGCCCTCGGCGCTAGCGCCTTGCCTCGGGGCTGGAATCGCCATGCTGACGGCGGTCATACTCTGCGGATTGAGCATGTGGGAGTATCCGGCCACGGGGTCGAAGATGTGAACAGAGGACTTTGTCGCCTGTCCGTGGAACGCCCCCGGACCTGCCGTCCCTTCGATCCTGACGCGACCCTGGCTGTCCCGATATACCTTCGATTGCTCCTGCCGCGCGATCTGGTTCGCGCCCTCCAGCGTCTGCTGGAACTGCGTAACCTGAACTCCCGAATACGGCGCGCCGGTCACGGGCGTTCGCGATCCGGGACCCGCGAACTCCATGCCGAAAGCCCCTTCTCCGCCTGCGCGGCCAAATGCACCCGGCCGCCGGCCGCCCGGCCCCGGCCCTTGCGCCAACACGACTCCTGCCGCCAGCAGCAGGATCAAACAGAATTGAGCTAGCTTTTTCATCTTGAATCCTTCCAATCGATTTTCAGAACTGACTGTCGTCCCACACCCGCACCGCCCGCGGGAACCCGTCCTCGCCGACAACCACGTCGGCCGGGACCTCGCCGGCATCGAAATCGTCAATAAAAACGCCCATCCGGGCCAGCTCGACCGAGCCCAGATCCGCATGGACGACCCTCACAAACTCCCCCGGCGCCAGCGGCGCCGCGTAGGGCACAGCCATAAAGCCGTCACTGACTTCCGGCGCCTCGGCCTCCGCCGCATCGGCCCACGCGCCGGTTCCCGTCGAACCGCCCGCGTGGCGGACAAGTTGCAGCGCGCCCAACCCGCCTCCACGCCGGATAGACCCAACCCCCACCGTCAGCACGAGTGCCGCCGCGGCGGCCAGCGCCCAGCGCAGGACCGGATGCACCGTGCGACGCCGCTGCAGCGCGAACTGGCGCATGATCCGCTCGCGTTGCGCCTGCGCCGGCTGGCGGACGGCCGCGGCTTCTTTCAGTGCCTGAAAGTGTGTGGTCAGATTCCGTTCGCTGGCCCATCGCGCCGCGCATTCAGGGCACTCCCGCAGGTGCTGCCGCAGCTCGCTTCTCGGCGCTACCCAAGCTCGCGCGCACTCCACGAGTTCACAAGCCCACGCCCGACAGTTGCATTCATTCATTGCGCCGCCACCTCCGAGACGATGCCCACCGGCTTCAATCGCGCGGCCAGAAACAGGCGGGCGCGATGCAGGCGCGAGCGGATCGTGCCCACCGGACAGGCCAACAGCCGCGCCGCCTCGGCGTAGCTGCGTTCCTCGAGTTCGCACAGCACCACCACATCGCGATACCGGTCCGGCAGCGCATCCATCGCCGCATACAAGGCGGCCACCATTTCCTTCTTGATCAGATCGCCGACCAGATCGTGCTCGATCGCCTGATCCTGCTGCTCTTCCACGCGCCCTTTGCGCCGCAGCACCTGAACCAGGTTGCGGGCGACGCCGAACAGATACGCCTCCAGCGAGCCGCGCCGCTCGTCGAATCCCGCACTAGGCCCCATCAGCCGGACAAACACTTCGTTGGCGATTTCCTCGCCCGCGGCGCGGCTGCCCGACATGTGCAGCGCATAG
>Ga0187875_10001483_pt1 | contig 18041 bp, 15 predicted proteins | sample June2016WEW_17_1_2_FD_132978 | JGI IMG/M metagenome (GOLD analysis project Ga0187875, IMG submission 132978) | Peatland microbial communities from SPRUCE experiment site at the Marcell Experimental Forest, Minnesota, USA - June2016WEW_17_10 | ecosystem: Environmental > Terrestrial > Soil >... | reverse complement strand
GGTATCGCCACCTCTTTTCAAGGCAGCCTGCCCAAAATTCGCCGAAAGGCTGTAATAAAGCCAGAACCCGATTTCAGGCCTTACCGTGACCCCGGAAACGAACTTTTCACTGTCGATTGCAATGCCAGAACTGCGGCGCCAACACCTGTCTGGATGCGGCCCACATCGAACCGCGTCAACGACGACCTGACCTTGCCAAATGAAGCATCAAAAGCCCAACGTTTTATTTAGCAGCCCTTCGGCGGCCAAACGGGTTGTCATCTACGGCAGGGTCTCGACCCAAGACCAAGACGCCCGAAACCAAATCCGCCAGTTAAAGGGCTACGCCGCCGCTCAAGGCTGGCAGGTTGTGGATGCCATTACGGATACCTGTTCAGGGGCAACAGCCGCCTCAGAGCGGGACGGGCTTGGCAAGGTGCTAATCCTCGCCCATCAACGGCGGTTCGACATTCTGTTGTTTTGGAGCCTGGACAGGTTCAGCAGGGAGGGGAGTCGCAAGACCATTGGCTACTTGACACAACTCGAACAGTTCGGAGTCGGCTGGCACTCGTTCACCGAACCATACTTGAGCACCCTGGGCGTTTTCTCTGACGCCATCATCGCACTACTGAGTGCCTTGGCAAAACAGGAACGCCTGCGAATTGGCGAGAGGACGAAGGCGGGTCTGGAACGGGCAAAGGCGAATGGAAAACGATTGGGTAGACCACGAACTTCGCCTGACCGCATTGCCGAGGCAAAAAAGTTGCGGGCAAGTCATTTGTCGTTCACTGAAATCGGTCAGCGGTTGGGAGTCAGCAGGGTGCGAGCATTTCAGTTGGTGAACCAACAATGAAATTGTCCCTAATCGCCATCATCGCATTTTGCGGGCTGACGCTCTGCGTGGACGCATCTGACCAATCCAAATTTACCTGCCGTGATTGGTCGAACCTGCCGAAGGAGCAGAAGCAGCCAATAATCCAGGCTTTCATCGACCAGGCAAAGTCTGACAACGTCGTCCTGAAATTGTCTGCCGAGTATTACGTGAGGGAACTCGATGCGTTGATAAAGACCTACGCCGAGACCAAGAATGACGGGGCACTCAATGCTTCCCTGGGCATCACCATTCATACGATTGCGGCAATGGAAGGCGACTGGAACAACGGGGAGAACAAGTTGGAACACGCCAAGAAGTTTATGGGGGCTGACAATTTCGAGGCGTTCAGGAAGCGGTATCCAGAGAAATATAAGCGGTTGCTCAAAGAGAAGTGATTACTGCATCGCCGCCCAATCCGCCTGTTGTCCTGTCCCCTAAAATCCAACCGCTGGAATTATCGCCCTGCCGACTACTGTGCCGCCATAGCGAATCAGGATGAACGGCGTAATCGCAGACCGCCGAAGACTACCCCGATGCCCATTGCAACCATCGCCCAAGTGGAGGGCTCGGGAACTGCGGTAATAATAATCTCGCCGTTGGGTGAGCCGTCGGGACTTGCCACACCGGAAACCTCTGTGCCAATCCCTATTGCAGATGAGTCGATATAGGAACCGCCGCCGCCACCTCCGTTGTTACTGTAACCTCCCCCACCTCCGCCTCCGCTGTAACCACCTCCACCTCCTCCGGCATTGCCGTTGCTTCCGCCACCACCACCGCCGCCGAAGCCCCCATTGCCGCCGTAGATGTAGCCCTTGCCGCCGCTACCACCGCTGACGTAGCTCCCGCCGGTGCCGCCGCCGCCTTGGTAGCCAATGCCTCCATTGCCTAGATAGCCTCCTCCGCCAGCTCCGCCGGCGTAACCGCCGCCACCGCCCTCGCCACCGCTGCCGCCGGTGCCCCCGAAAGTGAAGCCGTTGGCTTCGCCACTCCCGTCGCCGCCGGTGCCGAGGACGATGCCGTTGCCGCCGTTGGCGTTCCCGTTGAAGGTGTAGCCTCCTCCTCCTCCTCCTCCGGCGATAACCAGTGGTATGCTGCCATTGACAACAAAACTGCCGCCACCGCCACCCCCGCCGCCGAAGCTGACGTTGACGCCGCCGCAACCTCCGACAAGAAGGGTCAGGTTCACCGTTGTGGCGAAGTTAAACTGGGCTTGCATTTCAGCACCGAGGCCTCCGCTACTCAGTTCGCCATTGCCCCCCGCAGCCCCGAAGGCGGTGATGTCGTAAGTGCCCGGATTCAGTGCAATACTCGTCTCCGTCCCGCTAAACAGGTATTGGCCGGTTTGGGCTGAACCGGCAAGCACTCCAAACTGCAAGACGACCGCAACCGCACAGAGCGTGCTGCTGACTGCAAGGAATGTTTTCATCCTTGGGCTCCAGTTCTGATTATACTAACGGGGTAACAACCCGCAGTATAAGCAAAAAGCGACCAGACAGGCAAGCCAGAAATTGACGGGCATTCAGGCTCACTTCGTCGCCACCTCCACCAGCCCATCCATCAACTTGCAGTCCTTGCACCCATTCCGCCCTTTCGGAGCCGTCTTTCGGTCGTAAATCTGCCGCACCTTATGTAAAAGCAGTGGAATGCTCGCCTGGTTCAACTCGATGGGCAAGAGTTTCGCCCTGAACTTCATCTCGAACCCATCGTCCTCCAGAACCGCATCAATGCCGTCAGTGGTCAGGTCAGTTTGCGGTTCGTAATAAATCAAACCGAGAGCAGTGACCTTGCCCATACCGATGCGTTGGGCGATGAAGGCATAGGCGTTCAACTGGACTTTGTACAAGGGGAGCAGTTCGTCCTGATTCGCAGTGAAGCGGGCCGTTTTGTAATCGAGGATGGTCAACGTGCCGTTGCGTCGTTTGAGGATTTCATCGGGGACACCTGTCAACAAAACGTCCGTGTCAGGGTCGATGATGCGGAACACGGAGTGGTGCGGCACCTTCATTGGCTGACCGATTTTTCCAAACCCGTCGAGCCACTTCGGTATCCGTCCATGTTTTTCGTAATGGCAGTTGGTGACCTTTTTCTGGAAGGCGTCGAGTGAACTGAAAATGCCAGGGAAAATCGCAAAGGGAATTTTGTCGCCGCACTTCAGGCGAATCCAGAAACAGCGAGGACAGAAATTTTTCAGGGCCAGTTGACCGAGGTTTTTTCCTGATATGCGGAGGCGTTCACTCATCGACCGCACACATGAACGTGGTGAGGCACTAACCCGCTACCGTCCGAAAATCAACCCCCGCTTCCACGGCATTGCTGGCAAAAAAATGCCGAACTTCAAGCCGCTTCCAGGCTGATGTCAGAGCAATGCTCCCAATCTTTCTTTGCGTATTCCCCCCCAAAAACCCCAATGTTCGGGGGTTTTTGGGGGAGCAATCCAAGAGAATATCTGGACGAACCACAACTGCTGAAAAATGGATGACCCAGACTTCGCCAATTTCCCGTATTTTGCTCTCTTCGTCACACAGCACATCGGTCGTGGTCGACCAGGGGACACACAGAAGTTGCAGAATCTTCGTTTCGTGCTTGTGTTTCGGGCGGGGTTGTGGTTTGCTCCGCGCGAAATCTATGCAAACACAAGTATGCCATATCGGCACTCCAAATATCGAAAGTCGATAACCATGTCAACACTAAATTCCGATGCCCGCCGCATTTTCACGGCCAACTTCCGCATGCTGCTGACGGCGGCGGAGTGGACGCAGGTCGAAGCCGCCGAGCAACTCGGCATCAGCCAGGGGTCCGTGAGCGACTTTTGCTCCGGCAAACGCGTGGCTTCCATGAAGGGAATTGAATCAATCGCCTATCGTCTCGGCATGCCCTCCGAGGCCTTCACCGCGCGACCGATCGCGCTCGACCAGATGCACAAGCTTCTGTCCGGCAGGCGCATGCTCAAGGTCTCCGAGCGACGCGCCACGTATCGCACCATCAAACCTTACGACCCGTGGTTTCGCTCACTCCGGGAACGATGGAAACGGTCCCCGCAATCCCGCGACCAAATTCGCGTCGCCGTCCGCGCCCTCTTCGGCAACCAAACCGGCAACGTGATTGACTGGCTTGACGGGAAGTAAGTCCAGAGCGCCTTCCCCCGCAAAGCATCGAGTGGCCTCGTGTCCGTTCCAGGCGTGACATCGAGTTGATCCGCCGCGACGGCCCAAAAGCGAAATCTCCGTGCAAGGTGGCCCGGGATGATTTACTGTAGGCGTAACAATGGCGCACCACGATACAGTCAACGACGAGACAATGGTGGCGCGGAAACGCGGCGCACGGGAGATTTTTGCCCGCATCTCGGGCTACGTGCGCCGCTATCCGTGGTACGCCATCGGCACAATGGCGTGTGCGGTGCTGACGACCGCGGCCGGGCTGGCGTTCCCGAAGTTGACGCAGATGTTCATTGACGAAGTGATCTCAGCGAAGCGCGGGAGATTATTGGGATTGTTCACGGGGCTCGTCCTGGTCTCGTTTTTCCTGCGCGATTTGTTCAACATGTTGCGCCTCCAACTCAACAACCGCTTCGAGCAACGGGTGATCTTCGATTTGCGGCGGGATTTGTACGACAAGCTCCAGCGGTTATCGGTCAATTATTACGACCAGCGCGCTTCGGGCGACCTGATGACCCGCGTCATCGACGACGTGAACTTGGTGGAGCGTGTGCTTATCGACGGCATCGAGCAGGGCACCGTCTCACTGCTGACGATCCTTGGCGTGGGGTATATGATGTTCGGATTCAACCCGCAACTGGCACTACTGGCGGTTGTGCCGATCCCGCTGCTGGCGGCCGGCGGATTGATCTACACCCTGACGGCGCACAAACGCTATCGAGCCGTGCGGAAAGCGACGTCGGCGTTGAACGCGCTGCTGCTCGACAACCTGCAGGGGATTCGTCAGATCAAGGGGTTCGGGCGCGAACTGCACGAGTTGTCGAGGTTTGAAGCCAGGGCGAACGACCTCCGCACGGCCACGCTCAAGGTGATGACCGCGTGGTCAATTTATTCGCCGTCGATGTCGTTTGCCGCGGCACTGGGTACTGTCATCGTGTTGGGGTTTGGCGGACGGGACGTGATCGCGAACCGGCTCACGCTCGGGCAGTTTGTCGGTTTTCTGTGGTACCTGGGGATGTTTTACGAACCGCTGCGGGCGTTGCACGGCTTGAACCAGATGTTTCAGGCGGGGCGGGCGGCGGGCGAACGCGTGTTTGATATTTTGGACGCGCAGGTGGAGGTCGGCGAGAAACAACATGCTGTCTCGTTAACGGAGCGGGTGCGCGGCGAGGTCGAGTATCGGAGCGTGGGTTTCGAGTATCGCACGCACTTGACGGTGCTGGGCGAGATCAACATTCAGGCGCGGCCGGGTGAAACGATTGCGCTGGTCGGGCCGACGGGGGCGGGCAAGAGCACGATTGTCAATCTCTTGCCCCGCTTCTACGACGTGATGCAGGGGCAGATTCTCATTGATGGTCATGATATTCGCGAAGTGACGCTCGAATCGTTACGGCGCCAGATCGGCATCGTGTCGCAGGAGGCGTTTCTGTTCAACGGCACGATCCGCGAGAACATCTTGTATGGCCGGCTCGACGCGAGCGAAGCGGAAATGATCGAGGCGGCGCAGGCGGCGAACTGCCACGAGTTTATCATGCGGTTGCCCGAGAAATACGATTCGCGCGTGGGCGAACGCGGCGTGAAACTCAGCGTCGGCGAGAAACAACGCGTCAGCATCGCGCGGGCGTTGCTGAAAGACCCGCCGATTTTGATTCTGGATGAAGCGACCGCGAGCGTGGACACCGCCACGGAGAAACTGATTCAGGAAGCGCTCGAACGTCTGATGGCGCATCGCACCAGTTTTGTCATCGCGCATCGGCTCTCGACCGTCCGCAACGCCGACCAGATCCTGGTGTTGAAGGCCGGTCACGTCATCGAACGCGGCACACACGAGGAATTGATGGCGTCCGGCGGTCTGTATGCAAACCTGTGCTGCGTCCAATCCACCGCCGTCACGATTGAAGAGCGTCTGGATGAGTTGGAAGTGGACGCGGCGGCAGGCTGAGATTGGAGGCAATTGTGACGAAGATGAGGGCGGTGCAATTGACGAAAGCGGGCGGGCCGTTGGAACTGGTGGAACGCGAAATTCCGGCGCCCGGCGCGGGGAAGGTGCGCATCAAAGTGCAGGCGTGCGGGGTATGCCACAGCGATTCGCTGACGAAAGAGGGGCGTTGGCCCGGGCTTCAGTACCCGCGAGTGCCGGGACATGAAGTTGTCGGGGTGGTGGATGCCCTCGGCGCGGGCGTGGCGGGCTGGACGGTCGGCCAGCGGGTGGGGGTGGGGTGGCACGGCGGACACTGCGGACGGTGCGATTCGTGTCGGCGCGGCGATTTTTTTGCGTGTCAGTTGGGACCGGAGGTCACGGGAATCACATTCGACGGCGGGTACGCCGATTACATGATCGCGCCCGTGGAAGGATTGGCGGCGGTGCCCGACGAGTTATCGGGTGCGGACGCGGCGCCGTTGATGTGCGCGGGGATTACGACCTTCAACGCGTTGCGCAACTGCGGCGCGCGGGGCGGCGATCTCGTGGCCATACTCGGCCTGGGCGGGCTTGGACATCTCGGCGTGCAGTTCGCGGCGAAGATGGGGTTCAAGACGATCGGGATTGCGCGCGGCAAGGACAAGGAACCGCTGGCGCGAAAACTGGGCGCGTGGCACTACATTGACAGCCAGACGCAGGACCCGGCGGCGGAACTGGCGAAATTGGGCGGCGCGAAAGTGATTCTCGCGACGGTGACAAACGGCGAGGCGATGACCGCGACACTCGGCGGTCTGGGCGTGAATGGAACGTTGCTCGTCGTCGGCGCGCCGAAATCATTGGAAGTGTCGCCCGGTTTTCTCATCGGGGGCCGGCGGTCGGTGAAGGGCTGGTATTCCGGCACGTCGATTGATTCGCAGGAAGCGCTGGCGTTCAGCGCGCTGAGCGGCGTGCGGTCGATGAATGAGGTTTTTCCGCTGGAGCGTGCGGGCGAGGCGTACGAGCGGATGATGAGCGGCAAAGCCCGGTTCCGCGTTGTGCTGACGACCGGGCAGTAGCCGCAGCCGCTCGAAGATTGAGACTGCGACGACGGTCTGGAGGCGGTTCGGCGAAATCGTCAGGGACGCGGCGTGGGCCGCGTGTCAGCCTGTCGCCGGCGGCGATGGACCATGGAGAGGGCGCACATACCCAGGCTGAGGAGCGCCAGGCTGCCGGGTTCGGGAATCATTTCGGCTTCAATGGCACCGAGGTTCCAGCCGTAGCTGTACGTGCCGTCCTGCTCGCCCGCCTGGAGCTGGATATTGAGCCCGTCCAGCGCCGTGAAATAGACCAGTTGTGGGCCGGGGTGTTGCAGTTCACCACCCCGAAGACCGCTCAAGGTGATGAAGGCCGGATAGCTCGAAGTGGCGACTTGCTGGAACAGCAGCAGCATTCCCGTATACAAATTGTAGTTCAGCGGTCCGCTGTATGTCTGGCCTCCTGTTACAACGGAATACGAGCCGGTGATCGGAACCGATCCGAGCGTGGCGGTGAATTCGTAGCTCTGGATGGCAGGAACCCAGAGCAATGGCTGAACACCGGTGTCAAAGGTCAGGGCGCTCGGCACGCTGAGGTTGACCGTTACGTTCGCGTCGACGAGTTGCAGGCCGTTAGACCCGGCGACAATCCGACCGTCCTCGAACGTAATGTTGGCGCCTCCGGCAAATGTGACAGAACCGATTTCCCTGATGGTATTGGCTGCCAGGTCAAGACATACCGTGTCACTCAGGACACCGAACCCGGCAGTACCCCCTCCGCACGCCGAGGTCGCCCCGGCCGCGTCCTCGACGGCCAGTTGGACATAACCACTGACGGGCGTAGAGACGAAGTAGGTTTGCGAATACGCGGTCCCCGAAAACCACGACCCCATCAGCAACAACAAAACTATGCCCTTATAGTTCAACCGATTTCCCTGCTCCACACGTTGCGATCTTGGAGCGGTTGCGTACTTCCGCGCCACCTCCAAGCATGAGCGTACCACTTCCAAATTCTGGGGTCAATGGCAAAGCCAATCGGAAGCGGTACCGTGGAGAATGCCGCGTGAGAGCGTGTCCTGAGCCCGGCGAATGAGCAGGCGGCGAAAAGCAGCACCATGCGGCTGGGTGGGTCGCCCGGGCCGGTGCAAAGCGGGAGGCGGCGGCCTTGCAAGCCAGTAAAAATATAGGGTTCAAGGCGGCCCGGCTGCCAAACTGCCTGTGTGTTGGGTTTGTGCTTCAACGCCAAATGGTTATGAAGACTGGAAAACGAAGTAGACGTCGTCTCGAGCAGCTGCTTGTTCCAGCCTCACTTGATAAACGCACGGAACGTGCTACTTTTGTCGCGGGTCTGAGGTGGGCTCACTGCAGTTTTGTGGTAGGGAAATAGGGATCTATGAGCTGCAACACGGGTGCTGTGTTGTTCCAAGCCGCGTTTGGTCTGCCCTTGCCGGGCTTGACCAAACGCTTCAGTTCTCCCGCCACTAAGAAGTAATCTCAACGTTGTGAAGGGGTCTAGGGAATCTGACATATGAAATACCTGCGTTTAATCCTACTGAGTTCGAGCGTGGCACTTGCCTGTGTTGCGTCCAGCGTTTCCGCGGCGGTGACGTGGTCCAGCGATTCCGCGACGTCGTTCGCGCTGACGATTTGCGGCACCGGGCCGATGGGGGGAGGAGATTTCACGTCGCCATCGGGGCAGTGGGATTTTGAAGATAGCTTTGATGTGATGAACGTTTCCACATCCCTGCAACTGCAGCAATGTGGCAGCTCGATGAAGTTTACCCCGACGGGAATGACGGATAGCCTTCCAGGTTACTTCGGGTTTGGATACGTGGACGGCGACAACTACGAAGGCGGCAACACAGCGAGTGGCCCGGGCTGCACCCTTCCTGGTTGGAGTGTCGGGAGTTTCATTACTTATCAGGTTGCGGACACGCACAATCCCAACACGTGGCAGTGGACTGTTGAATGCTACGGGTCGGGTCCGGAACTTCCGGACTGGGGATGCAAGCCCAACTGGCCATGCCAGGAAATCGTCGTGCCCGAACCCGGCTCCCTGTGGCTGGCGGGTGTGGGCGTGTGCGGACTGGCGTTCGCCCATCGGCGCGGCGTTCGTCGTCGGGCCCAGAGCGGAGCGGACGCGGGACCGTCGTATCGAATCCGGCGCGGCGTCTAGACGGACGCGATGGCCGGCTCCGCGTTGGACGGCGTCGCGGCGGCCGGTTCTGCCAGTCCCAATCTTTTCAGCACTCGGGGACGGAGGTCGGTTTCGATCTGGTCGCTGTCGATGAACTCGTCGAGGCGATGCTGTGTCTGGTTGTGGTCCCGGATGGCGATGAGGGGCACATTCTTCGCGTGGGGATTCGTTTTCAGTTGCTGAAGAAGGGTGAAGGCGTTCGGTGCGCGCCCGTCGAGGATGATGACGTCGGGAGTACCGCGTTCGACAGCGCCAACGGTTTCCAACAGCACCGTGACCACCGAGCAGAGCACTTGCGGGTGCTTCACCGCGATTGCGACGGGCGCGGCGGTTTGAGCGCTACTGGTGAACAGGAGGATTTTCTTGAGTGCGCACGTTGTCCGAAGATGGAGAGCGATGTCCTGAAGCTTCGAGGTCCCCTTGGCGAAGAAATGGCGGGCCCCGAGCGAAGTCGCGCGCTGCACGTCGTTGGCCGTGGCGCGGTTGGAGAGAATGAACACGGGGATACTGCGGAGCGCCGGGTCGTCGCGTAGCTTCGCGAGCACTTGGAATCCATCCAACTTCGGCAGCATGATATCGAGCAGGATCAGGTCGGGGTGAATCTCCGCCGCGCGTTCCAAACCCGCGGCGCCATCATCGGCGGTCGCGACCTGGAAGCCCTCGCGCTGAAGCTTGTCGTGGAAAATTCGTTGGATGTGGAGATTGTCCTCCACCAGCAACAGGGTTGGCATGGTCAGTTCACCTCCAGGAGGTCGGCGACCCTTTCCAGGACCTGGTCCACCTTGAAGTCACCCTTGTAAATGTACTCGTATTTGCGCGTCTCGATTTCCGCGGTCTCGCGTTCATCGAGCATCAGACCGGAGATGATCAGCACTTCCACGTCCTTGAACTTGGAGTGTTGCGTCATGTATTGCATGACGCCCCAGCCGTCCGTGTCGGGCAGGTTCAGATCGAGAAGCACCAGGTCGGGCTTCTCGGACTCCAACTTCGCGATGGCCTCCCGACCCGTGGCCGCTTCGTAAAGCCGGTAACCTTCTCCATCCAGTACGCACTTGAGCACGTCGCGAAAGCTCTCTTCGTCGTCAACAATCAACACGTTCTTCCGGCTATTGGCCGCGGCGGCGCGGATGCTACGCAATACTTCGCGCGGGCTGGGCCTGGTGGCGACTGTCAGGGGCGTCCCCACACCGCTCGTGGCGTCGTTGGACAGGAATATGATGGGAATATTCTTGGTCTCGGGTTTGGCCTTCAACTCCTGGAACACCGACCAGAGTTCGGCGGTAGAAGCGTGCGCGTCGAGAAGAACCACCAACGGATGCAGTTTGACGGCGAGCGATACGGCCTCTTCGCCGTCGCGGGCGGTGCGAACGTGGTATTCACGGGAACCGAGTCCGGCCGCCAGAATGCGGGCAATGTCAGGTTGTTCACTGACCACGAGGACGAGGCGTTTATCATCACTACCGGTATCGGCAACAGCGGAGCCGGCGGTGGTAATCCGCGACCGAAGACGCTGAATGCCTTTGATTTCCTCGAAATTCCGGGGAACAGAGATTGTCACGGTCGTGCCCTTGGCGGGCGTGCTTTGAATGTCCACGCGCCCGGCAAGCAGATCGAGCAACTGTTTCGTAATGTACAGGCCGAGTCCGGTGCCCTCATGCAATCGGTGCGCCGAGCTGTCCACTTGATAGAACTTCTCAAAAATCCGGTCGAGCTTGTCGGTCGGAATACCAATGCCGGTGTCCTGTACCGAGATGGAGAGTCGGGGAGGAGCGATGGTGTCGCCCGTCCTGGCATTCGTGTCCGCCGTGATGGCGATGGTTACCTTTCCGTGGTCGGTGAACTTGATCGCGTTGCCCACGAGATTGAGGAGGATTTGTTTGAGCTTGCCGCGGTCGGAGCGAATGACGAAATCGTCGGTGAGCACGACCGAATTCAGCGTGGTATGTTTGCCGTCGGCGATGGGCTTGAGCTGGCTGGTCACTTCGCTCACGAGGTCGCGCACGTCGAACGATTGAAGAATCAGGTCGGCGCGACCGCTTTCGATCCGGGAGAGATCGAGGAGATTGTTGACGAGACTGAGCAGGTCCTGGGCGCTTTCGCGGATGAAATCGACGGCCTCTTCCTGTTCGTCGTTGATCGGGCCGTACACGCTGTCGAGCAACAGTTCGGTGTAACCGATGATTGCGTGGATGGGGGTGCGCAATTCGTGGCTGACGTTGGCAAGAAACTCGGCTTTGAGCCGGTTCAGTTTTTCCCACTCGCGAACCTGCTCGTGCGCGTTGTCCTCGGATTTGCCTTTCGATGTGCTCACGGAGTTATTGTCCCGCCCGCGATTCTCGGCCCTGCCGTCGCACGCCCGCGGGGCGGATGGCGACGTCGTGACGACCAAACCGCGTCGGCTACGAATTCGTCGGGGTCGTAACCTGATTTTCCAGTTCTTCCTGCAGGCTGACGGCGCCTTCAAACAACTCCGTAAAGCCGCCAATAGCGGCGGCGATTGCGGGGGCCTTCTCGAGACAGAGCTGGCTGAGCTTCTGGCACTGGGCCGGGTTGCGTTGGGTCAGTTCGGCCATCGCCATGATGACGGCGACGTTGTTGTTGATGGCGTGGCGGACCGTGCGCAGGTTCTGGTACAGTGCTTCCATCTGCTTGTGCAACTGTTCCGACGGCTTCTCGTTCTGCTTCATAACACCTTGTTCAAATTCTGCTGCCGAAGCATCCATGGTTCCCTATTTCCCTTGATTTCGTTGTTTTCTTCGCGTGGCGCTAACCACGACACCCTACCCTTGAGCATGTGATATGCCAGCAGGGTTCCTGTGGGATTTCGCTAGGATAGGGAAACGGCACGTGGTATAGTGGAAACTTTGAGAACCGCCAAAATTCGGCGGTTTGGGCCATGGCCAAAGATACGATCATTATTGCCGGTGCGCGCGAGCACAACCTCAAGAACATCCATCTCAATCTCCCCCGTGAGAAGTTGATCGTGGTAACAGGGTTAAGTGGATCGGGGAAGTCGAGTCTCGCTTTTGACACGATTTACGCCGAGGGGCAGCGGAAATACGTCGAAAGCCTCTCCGCCTATGCCCGCCAGTTCCTGGAGCAACTGCAGAAGCCCGACGTCGATTACATCGAGGGTTTATCGCCCGCCATTGCCATTGAGCAGCGGTTTGCCGGTAACAATCCGCGATCCACCATCGCCACCACGACGGAGATTTACGAGTATTTGCGGCTGCTCTTTGCCAACATCGGCAAACCTCATTGCTATCGCTGCGGACGGCCGATTACCACGCAAACGACCACCCAGATTGTTGATCAAATCCTCGGTCTGGGCGAAGGAACGCAACTGATGCTGCTCGCGCCGCTGGTCCGCGGACGCAAGGGCGAGTTTCGCGACGTGTTCGCCCGCATCAAACGCGAGGGGTTCGTGCGAGCACGGGTCGATGGCGAAATTGTGGACGTGACCGAGGCGGTGAAATTGGACAAGCGCCGAAACCACAGCGTCGAACTGGTGGTTGACCGTCTGATCGCGGCCCCCAAGACGCGCACGCGCCTGGCGGATTCCGTCGAGACCACGCTGAAATGGGGTTCGGGTGTGTTGCTGGTGCTCTACCGCACGGCGACGACGCCCGTGACGGTGCCGTGGTCGGAACGGCTCTTCAGCAGCCAAAACGCCTGTCCCGAGTGCGGGATCAGCTACGGGGAATTCACTCCGCGACATTTCTCGTTCAATTCACCCGACGGCGCGTGCCGGACCTGCCACGGCCTCGGCACCAAACTGTTCTTCGATCCGGACCTGGTGGTGCCCGACCGCAACAAATCCGTGGCGGATGGCGCCATCGCGGCCTGGCGGCGCGGCGGTCGGCGGTTGCTCATTTACTACAAGATGCTCTTGCGCGGGCTGGCAAAGCATTATGGCGTGGATTTTGAAGTGCCGTTCAAAGACCTGCCCGAGAAGGTGCAGAAGGAATTGCTTCACGGCTCCGGCAGCGAGGAAGTCGAGTTCACGTACTGGCGCAAGGGCGCCTGGCGTAAGATGACCAAGGTGTTCGAGGGCGTCGTCCCCAACCTCGAGCGGCTATACGAGGAGACCGACAGCGAATTCACGAAGACTCGCCTCCAGCAGTTCATGGTCGGAATGCAGTGTCCCGACTGCAAGGGCGCGCGGCTGCGCCCGGAAAGCCTCGCCGTCACGGTCGACGGCAAATCGATTATCGACATGACACGGATGAGCATTGGGGAAGCGCTGGTCTTTCTCGGATCGCTGGCGTTGTCGGAGTTCGATCAGAACGTCGCCGGTGAAATCATCAAGGAGGTGCGCTCGCGGTTGACGTTCCTCCAGAACGTCGGGTTGTCGTACCTGACGCTTGACCGCCAGAGCGATACGTTGTCGGGCGGCGAAGCCCAACGCATTCGGCTGGCGACGCAGGTCGGCGCGGGTCTGGTCGGGGTGCTCTACGTGCTCGACGAACCGAGCATCGGCCTTCATCAACGGGACAACCATCGCCTGCTCGATACGCTGAAGGGCCTGCGCGACCTCGGCAATACGGTCATCGTCGTCGAGCACGATGAGGACACGATTCGCGCCGCGGATTACATCGTCGATCTCGGCCCCGGCGCGGGATTGCATGGAGGTTACGTGGTGGCCGTCGGCCCGCTCCAAGCCATCCTCGACTCGCCGAAATCGCTCACGGGGCGTTACCTGCGCGGTGAACTGCAGATTCCCGTGCCGCGAACTCGCCATGCACCGAGGCGCGGCTGGCTCACCGTTCGCGGCGCGCGCGAAAACAACCTCAAGAAGATCGATGTGCGTTTCCCATTCGGGTTGCTGACCTGCGTGACCGGCGTAAGTGGATCAGGCAAGAGCACGCTGGTGGACGACATCCTGCGCAAGGCGTTGTTCCGGAAGTTTTATCGCGCCAAGGACCGCCCCGGCGCGCACGAGTCGATTCTCGGTTTGGAAGAACTCGACAAGGTCATCGTGATCGACCAATCGCCCATCGGGCGCACGCCGCGCTCGAATCCGGCGACGTATACCGGCGCGTTCAACCACATCCGCACGCTGTTCGCGCAATTGCCCAACGCCCGCGTGCGCGGCTACGGCCCGGGGCGATTCAGCTTCAACGTGAAAGGCGGCCGGTGCGAGACCTGCCAGGGCGACGGCATCATCAAGATCGAAATGCATTTCTTGCCGGACGTGTATGTGACGTGCGAACAGTGCGGCGGCAAACGCTACAGCCGCGAGACGCTCGAAATCACCTACAAAGGCCGCAACATCGCCGACATTCTCGACCTGACCGTGGATGAAGCCGAGGAGTTTTTCCGCGCCGTGCCGAAGATTCGCGACATTCTCCAGACGCTCCAGGAAGTCGGTCTCGGCTATCTAAAAATCGGCCAGCAGGCGACCACGCTCAGCGGCGGCGAAGCGCAACGGGTGAAGCTGTCCACCGAATTGGCCAAGAAAGCCACGGGCCGCACGCTGTATGTCCTCGACGAGCCGACGACGGGTCTGCATTTCGCGGACATTGCCAAGCTGCTAGAGGTCCTCAACAAACTTCGCGACGCCGGCAATACCGTCCTCGTGATCGAACATAACCTTGACGTCATCAAGTCGGCCGACTGGATCATCGATCTTGGCCCCGAAGGCGGCGACGCCGGCGGCCGCATCGTCGCGGAGGGGACGCCCGAACAGGTCGCCGCCAGCCAGCACTCGTACACAGGCCAATTCTTGAAGAGGATGTTGGTACGTGAAGTGGTTTCGGCCTAGAAAAGTGGAATGAGCAAACCACGGCGACGGTTACGAGCATTGTGAACGGCGGCAATCAGCCTCTCATTGAACAGCCCGTGCTCGCGCCAGGGCATTCCGGGCTTGGACGAAATCGGGTTTGATTCGCAGCGCCTGCTCGTAGTGGCTGATGGCCTCCTGTACCCGGCCTGCTTGCTCCAAGGCGACCCCCAAGTTGTAGTGCGCGTCGGCGTAATCAGGCTTGATTCTCAGGGCTTGTTCATACTGTGCAACGGCTTCCGGCAACTTACCCAGTCGCTGCAAAATACCCCCCAGGTTGCTATGTGCGGTGGCAGAATCGGGTTCGAGACGTAGTGCCAGCTCAAAATGACCCATGGCCTCCGACACCTTGCCGGATGCGAGCAAGGCTTTCCCCAAGTTGTTGTGCGCCGGGGCGTAATCCGGCTTGATTCGCAGGGCCTGCTGATATTCTCCGATCGCCTCGTCGAGCCTACCTTCTTGCAAGAGGACATTCCCCAAGCTGCTGTGCGTCTCGGCATGATTGGGGTTGATTCGCAGCGCCTGCTCGTACTGTACGATGGCGTCCTGCGCCCTGCCTGTTCGCTCCAGGATAACCCCCAGATTATAGTAGGCCATGGCGTAATCCGGCTTGATTCGCAGGGCCTGCTGATATTCTCCGATCGCCTCCTCGAGCCTACCCTCCTGCAAGAAAACATTTCCCAAACTGCAGTGTGTCTCGGGTTGGGGGTTAATCCGTAGCGATTCCTCGTAGTGCTCCTCCGCCTCCGACAACTTTCCGGATTCCTCCAGTTCTACTCCCAGATTACTGTGTGCCATCCACGCGTTCGGGTTCTTTGCCAGGTTGTCCCGCCAGAGCGTTTCTTCGTTCGCGTAAACAAGACTCCGCCTCCACGTGGCCGTCCCCAGCGCCAACAGCACGACCACGCTTACCGCCATTCCCCAATTCCGCCCACGTTCTCCCAGGCGACGGCACATCGACGCGCCGGCCCCGACGACCAAGGCAATCACGCCGACGATGGAAAAGTACTGCCAGTGATCGGCCACCAACGTGGAGCTATAAAAAGCCTGATCGAAAAATCCCAACACCGGGAACAGAGTCACTAGAAAATATCCCAGCCCGAACAGCAAGGGGCGTCCCCACACCCTGCGCTTCCACCAAAGAACAAGGAGGCAACCAATGAGGATCATTCCCGGCGCGTAGGAGATCCAACGGGAAGGATCGATCTCCCACTTTGGATAAATCACCGTCAGGTCAACCGGCAGAAGCGCCCTGGAGAGGTAAAACCACGGAGCCCGACCCGCCATCGCCAAGCGAGAAGCGAACCCACCTAGTTGAACGGTACCACCTCTCAAGACCTGATGGCGTTGATACCAGACCGTCGCCAAGCCCAGAACCAGCGAAAGGCCAAAGAACGGGACGCTGTAGAGGATGTCCCTCACCCGCAGTCCACGGTGCCTCCACCATACGCAGCCCAACAAAGCCACCGGCAGCATCACCGCTGCCGTCTTGCTGAGCAGGGCCAATAAAAATGCCGCCAACGAAAGACCGTACCACCGCCAACGGGTCGTTTCGTCAAACCTCAAATACAGCAGGATTGCCACGGCGTAGAAGAACATCGACAACGTGTTTTTCTGCTCGCTGATCCAAGCCACGGTGGCCACGTTCACTGGGTGCACGGCAAACACCAGCCCCCCCCCCACGCTCCCGGAATCTTAAGTTCGCGAAGGATTAACCACACCAGCACGGCATTGGCGGCGTGCAGCAGTATGTTGGCGACGTGGTATCCCATCGGGTTCTTGCCCCACAATCGCCACTCCAGCCACCACACGCTCCAAGTCAGCGGATAGTAATTATCCCCCGTCGTTGCGACCGAAAACCCGTGGATCCCTTCAATGGGCCGAACCATTGGATTATCGATAATCAGCATGTAATCATCAACGACAAAGCTCCCGCGGATGGCGGGCAGATACACCACAAGCGTCAGTAGGATGATGAGAATCGCGCCAGCAGCGGGTGATCTCCATTCATTCTTCATTGTGCGGGTGGCTTCTTCCGATTCGAAAGCAGCAACTATCCATTCTTGTAACAGGCAAAGTGCAATCGGGCAAGATTTCGCATGAATCTTCAGCGGAACCATGCGGGGTCGCCCACGCGCGATGGTAAACGCTTTCTGTGTTTCGGCCCTCACAACGGCACGCCGTCAGCATGTTCGGCCCCACGGCGCTTCGTGACCGGGCCGTCGCGAAAGCGGACATTGGGCTAGCCTAATACTCTCTAACCACCCCCCCCACCTAGAATTGTAGGCCTCGACAGCCCGCTCCCTCACTAGGGGTTCCCCAGGTACGCCTTCTCAACACGGCTCCCCGCTTCGGACGATTTGCGAACCTTGCGGTTTGAACTGCCCAAATCAACCTCTCAGTAAGCAACCCGTGCTCGCGCCAGGGCATTCTGGGCCTGGACGAAATCAGGTTTGATTCGCAGTGCCTGCTCGTAGTGGCCGATCGCCTCTTGAACCCTGCCTGTTTTCTCCAAGGCACGCCCCAGATTGAAGTGCGCCTCGGCGAAATCGGGCCTGATTCGTAGCGCCTGCTCGTAATGGCCGATGGCCTCCTGTACCTTGCCTGCCTGGAGCAGGGCGTTCCCTAGGTTGTTGTGTGCCTCAGCGTAATCAGGCTTGAGGCGTAGCGCCTGCTCGTAGTGTATGATCGCTTCTGGCAGCTTGCCCGTTCTCTCCAATGCGTTTCCCAGGTTGTACTGCGCCATAACATAATCGGGGTTGAGTCGCACCGCCTGCTCATAGTGTCCAATGGCTTCCTGGAACCTGCCCGTGTGCGCCAAGGCAACTCCCAGATCGCAATGTGCCTCAGCGTACCCGGGATTAAACCGCAGCGCCTCTCGCAGGGGTCTGATCGCATCCTCAGCCCGGCCAGCCAGCAGCAAGGCATTTCCCAACTCCTCCTGTCCCTCGGCGTAATCGGGCTTGATTCGGAGCGCTTTCTGCAGAACTTGAATGCCTTCCGACACGCGCCCCTCGTCTGTCAGCACGGTGCCCAGCGCACAGCCCGCATACGCCCAGGTCTCGGCACCCACCAACAGGTTAAACACCACCGAGAAACCCAGCAGCACGCCCCAGCCCC
>Ga0187875_10001480_pt1 | contig 18060 bp, 10 predicted proteins | sample June2016WEW_17_1_2_FD_132978 | JGI IMG/M metagenome (GOLD analysis project Ga0187875, IMG submission 132978) | Peatland microbial communities from SPRUCE experiment site at the Marcell Experimental Forest, Minnesota, USA - June2016WEW_17_10 | ecosystem: Environmental > Terrestrial > Soil >... | reverse complement strand
GGCACTAAGCAGCGTGTTTTCAGCACCGCTGGAGGCGGCTGAAACCGGGGATTCTGGTACACCTCAGTTGACCGCGACCAGAACTCTGCTGGGCCTGGTTCCATCCTAATTTGCCCATCACCTCGGAGTCATCCACGGGGCGTGAGCGTTCGCGCATCCCTTCCGCCATGCCGACTTCTTATGTTAGGTAATCCGGTAATCCAAGGGCATAGTTTGTGCCAACTACACGTCCCAAAACACCATCCTGGCTTCCCACAAACCCGTTTTCTGGATAAGTTCTGGGCCGACAACACATCCAGAATCAATCGAGTGTTGACCAGGCCATTCACAAACGAACCCGCTTCAAGTGACGCCGAGGAAGGCGAAAGGGGTGTAGAATGGCGCGTTCTCAAGACCAAAGAAAAATTCATGGTATGACGGCTAGCTGTGAGAGGAGAGCAGCGCATGGAAGCTCGCATCCTCAATGAATTTCGCGCCATCGTCGGAGAGTCCGGGCTGATCACCGAGGCGGAGCAGCTCAGCACCTACGACTGCGACGGTCTCACCATGTTCCGGGTGCTGCCGTTGGCCGTGCTCCTGCCCACCTCCACCGCGCAAGTGCAAGCCATTGTGCGCGTGTGCCATCGCGAAAAGATCCCCTTTGTCGCGCGTGGTTCGGGCACGGGGCTGAGCGGCGGAGCACTGCCAGTAGCCCAAGGCATCGTCATCAGCCTGACACGCATGAACCGCATATTGGAAGTAGATCTGCCCAACCAGAGGGTCGTTGTTGAACCCGGCGTGATCAACTTAAATGTGACCGCCCGAGTAGCGCCCGACGGCTATTTCTACGCCCCCGATCCTTCTTCGCAGTTGGTCTGCTCCATCGGCGGCAACGTCGCGGAGAACTCCGGCGGCGCTCACTGCCTGAAGTACGGCTTTACCACCACCCACGTCCTCGGTATGGAAGTGGTGCTGCCCGACGGCTCGCTCGTCCATCTTGGCGGGCTGACCGTCGATCGTCCAGGTTATGACCTGTCCGGCGTCTTTGTGGGGTCGGAAGGCACGCTCGGCATCACCACGAAAGTCATCCTGCGCATTGTGAAAAAGCCGGAAGTCATCAAGGTTCTGCTGGCAGCCTTCAACTCCACTAACGAGGCGGGCGCGGCGGTGAGCGGTATCATCGCAGCCGGCATGCTGCCAGCAGCCATCGAGATGATGGACAATCTCGCCATCCAGGCCGCGGAAGCCGCGGTGCAAGCCAACTATCCCAATTGCGGCGGGCTCCTGCTGGTTGAGTTGGACGGCCCGGCCCCCGAGGTCGAGACCCTGATGGAGGAGGTGGACGACGTCTGCACCAAATGCGGCGCCTGGGAAATCCACGTCGCGCAGTCCGACGCCGAGCGCGCTCGTGTTTGGACGGGGCGCAAGGCCGCCTTCGCTGCCGTCGGCCGCCTCGCGCCAGCTTACATTGTGCAGGACGGCGTGATCCCGCGCACGGCGTTGCCGCAAGTGATGAGCGAGATTGTACGGCTCAGCTCCGAGGTCGGCCTGCGCGTGGCCAATGTCTTCCATGCTGGCGACGGCAACCTCCACCCGCTGGTGCTCTATGACAACAGCGTTCCCGGGCAGGACAAGCTAGCTGAGAAGTTGGCTGGGGACATCCTGCGGCTGTGCATCAAGGCCGGGGGCTCCATCACCGGGGAACACGGCGTGGGGGAAGAAAAAAAGATGTTCATGTCCGAGATGTATGCCGAGCCCGATCTGGACACCATGCAACTTGTGCGTTGCGCCTTCGATCCCGAGAACCTCTCTAACCCCGATAAGGTATTTCCCCGGCCCCGGTTGTGCGGAGAAAAACCCGGGGTCTACGAACCGCACCCGCTGGAAATCGCGGGCTTGGCGCAACGCTTTTAAGGGCATGAGATAACGCCGAGCAGGAGAAACGCTTATGCCAGCCGCAAGCGGGGTGATGACCGAAGTCTCGTGGCCGGAACTGGCCCAAATTGTTGGGAAGGAATATCTCCGCGCTGCCACTGCGGCCGATGCCATCGATGGCGTCGAGGTGCAGAGGGTCGCCGAACCAGGGGCTCCAGAAGAGCTGGCGCACGCTCTGCGCTGGGCCCAAGCCGCTGGCTTGAAGGCGGCGCCGCGGGGCGGAGGCACCAAGCTGGGCTGGGGAAATCCGCCGGCCGCCTGCGATCTGGTGCTCTCGACTGCGCGTCTGAACCGCGTCCTCGAATACGCGTGGGCAGACATGACGGTCATCGTCGAAGCGGGATGCCGCGTCGCCGACCTGCAGAAAACGCTCGCCGAGCACGGACAGCGGCTCGCCGTCGACCCGCTGTGGCCGGAGCAGGCCACCATCGGCGGCATTCTCTCCACCAACGACAGCGGCACGCTGCGCGCCCGCTACGGCTCGCTCCGCGACCTCGTTATTGGTATCACGGTGGCCCTGCCTGACGGCACGCTCGCTAAAAGTGGCGGCAAAGTGGTTAAAAACGTTGCCGGCTACGATCTGTCAAAACTCTTCACTGGCGCTCTGGGGACGCTGGGCGTGATCGTGCAAGCGATCTTTCGTCTCCATCCCTTGCCAAGGCAATCGCGCAGCCTGAGCTTCAGCGGCAAGCCCGAATCGCTGAACCAACTGCTACTCGCCATCCAGGCCTCGAAACTGACGTTCACCGGCCTCCAACTGCGGGCGGCTCAGGGAAACACGCATCTGGACGCCCGCTTCGACGGCACGGCCCCCGGCATCGAGGCCCAGGTCAAGCAGGTCCAGCAGATCGCGGGATCCGTGGCTGTTTCGGAGGCGCCCGCAAACGTCTGGACCACGCACCAGGCCATATGGGACGGCGCCACCCCGGCGCTGCTCACGAAATTCAGCGTGCTGCCGACACAGTTCGCGGCGGTGTGTGCGCTGGCCGAGCGCTCAGCCCGCGCGCAGTCGTTGGCGTGGAAGATCGTCGTACAGAATGTGGGCGCCGGCTATGCGCGTTTCGAAGGCAACGAGCAAGGCCTGCGCACCGCGCTGCTCACCTTGCGCGAAGAGATCGCAAAATTGGGCGGTACGCTCGTCGCACTCGACTGCCCGGTAGCGGTCAAGCGTGGGCTCGACGTCTGGGGGGCGCCTTCCGACGCGCAGCCGCTGATGGTGCGCGTCAAGCAGCGCTTCGATCCTGACGGGACTCTGAACCCAGGACGCTTCGTAGGGGGAATCTGATGGCCCAAGGTGAACTGACCAACCCCGCTGCTATTTTCGACGTTCACAATCCCCCGGCAGCGGAACTGTACAACAAGTGCGTTCACTGCGGCTTCTGCCTGCCCACCTGTCCCACCTATGCGCTGTGGGGTGAAGAGATGGACTCCCCGCGCGGCCGCATTTACCTGATGAAGTTGGGCAGCGAAAGCAAAGCCCAACTCACCGACAGCTACGTCCGCCATTTTGACCAGTGCCTGGGCTGTATGGCCTGCATGACCGCCTGCCCCTCCGGCGTCCAGTACGGCAAGCTGATCGAAGCCACCCGATCCCAAATCGAGCGCCACCACCGGCGCTCGCCCGGCGACACTATCCATCGGCAACTAATCTTCAAACTGTTCCCGTATCCCGAACGCCTCCGTGCAGTTCTGTGGCCGGCATGGGCGTACCAGGCATCCGGACTGCGCGCATTGGTGCGGAGCACCGGGCTCCTCAAACTGCTTCCGCGCAAGCTGCGGTCGGCGGAAGCGTTGCTGCCCGCGATCACGCTGCGCGAGCTGCTGCGCGCCGGGATGCCGGAGCGTATTGCGGCGCAAGGCCCGGTGCGCAAGCGCGTGGGCATGCTGACCGGATGCGTGCAGAGCGTGCTATTTTCCGGCGTGAACGCAGCCACGGCGCGGGTGCTGGCCGCCGAGGGATGCGAGGTCATCATCCCGGGCGAACAGGGTTGCTGCGGCGCGCTCGCGGTCCACGCCGGACAGGAGAAGCAGGCGCTCGATTTCGCGCGCAAGCTCATTGCAGTTTTCGAACGCACCGAAGTGGACACCATTGTTATCAACGCGGCTGGTTGCGGCTCCACCATGAAGGAGTACGGCTACCTCCTGCGCAACGACCCGCAGTACGCCGAACGCGCCAAGGCGTTCGCGGCCAAGTGCAAGGACATCTCCGAAGTGCTGGCGGAGCTGGAGCCGCGCGCGGTGCGGCATCCGCTGCCGTTGCGTATCGCTTACCACGATTCCTGCCATCTCCAGCACGCGCAGCGCATCCGCAGCCAGCCTCGACAGGTGCTCAAAACGATTCCCCAGCTGGAGATCATGGAGATCCCCGACTCCGCCATCTGCTGCGGCTCGGGTGGGATCTTCAACCTGGTTCAGCCCGACACGGCGGCCCAGCTCGGGGACATGAAGGTGAGGAACTGCCTCTCGACCACGCCCGACATCGTGGTCTCGGCCAATCCGGGCTGCCTCGTGCAAATCTCATCTGGCCTGAAACGCGCGGGCAAGCGGGTACCGGTGCTACACATGATCGAGCTGATGGACGCTGCCATACAAGGTACTCCTGCCTCAGAACTGCAAGCGCGAGCCACCGAATAGTACCTCCCGCAATTGCCAGCCGCTCGTCGGTTCATGCCTGAGTGGACAACTGGGTACACAATGTATCACTGCTGTCCGGGGAAACTCCCATAGTGAGCGTGCAAGCTTCTTTGATTCAGTGTGATGCATGCGTGTTGGCGTAAGAACGATTTGAAATAGAAACGGCGTTAAACTGAGAAAAGGTTGTGCCGCCATGGAGCATATTCTGCTCAACTCACGCACCCGCGTTTGCCACAAGCTGTGGGGAATCGTGTAAGATTTCCGTCTGTAAACGGGGACGGCATGCGTAGATGGATCATTCTTGGACGACTCCTGCTGTGCACGGTGCTCGCCTGTGTGTCCGGACTTTCGCAAGAACCGTACGAAGCCCGCGCCGCCCGGCTCCAGCCGGACGACATTCCCCCGCTGATCGAGAAGGCGCGGACTGGCGATCTAGGATCTCAGATCCTGCTCTGGCTGGCGTACGCCGGTGGACATGGCGTGCCCAAGGACGTCCAAAGGGGGGTTCCGTGGCTGCGCAAGGCGGCTGAACAAGGCAATATCGAGTGCGAGTGGGGGGAAGGGGCAAGGGTCGTGAGCAGCCACGCATCGACGCGCTTCTGTCTCACATTTGTCTCACATCCGCCGGAGGCACACGTATTCATCCGTCGCTTATAAGCGATCATTTGTTGCTATCTGATTGAAAAGTAATGAATGGACGGTGGGACTGGTAGATTTAGCAAACCGCCGCATTCGGCCACTCTGCCACCTCTCCAGCGTCTGCGGAACTACAGTTTACCACGGTCATCAATAACGCTTGCACAGCGGCACGCGGCTGCAAGAGTGCCAAATACCTCAAAGTGATTTTTGCTCTACTATGGGATCTCCGGGGAACATCGTGTTTAGTTCGGGAGCCCTTCCTGACTCGGGGCGACTTTCGTTTTTAGTTGGCGCCGCTCGCGCTCTGATTGCATCTCCTGGAGGCTTTGCGCAACCAGCGGAGAGTAGAGCGGCTTCACCCACTTCGGATTTTCCCACTCCGGCTGAGTGCGCACCCCAAGGTTGAAGTCCCGCATGGCCTCATCGGGTTCCTGTGCCTGCCAGTGCGCGACGGCTTGGACGATCGCCTTATCGGCGGGTACTTGCCGTTGGTAGGAAAAACTATCCAGCGTTTGCAGCGCGTCACCGTAGTGGCGGATTTCGATGCGTGCCCATGCCAGTTCCCGCCCTAAATTTACGTCTGCTGGGCGTTGCTGCATTGCCTCAGACAGTAACTCGACCGCTTTTTCGTAGTCGCCGTTTAAGTAATGCCACCAACCCAACTCGCCGACCCAGAGGGGCGATTGCATATCGCCACTCTGCTTGAACTCTACCTCCAGCGCGTGCGCAGCCTCGGGATCTCCAGCCAGCAGACTCAAACCAGCGGCGGACACTTCGACCTCCCGCAGTCTCTCGCCCTTGAGGTCCGCGGCCCACCGATGGAACTCGGCAGCCGCGCTTTTGCGGTCCGCCGCGGCGAGAGCCTGGGCGTAGGAATGAATAACCTCCGGGAGGGGTGAGCCTGGCTCAAGAATTTTTCGGTAGGTTGCAGCCGCGCCAGAAAAATCGGCCTGCGCAAATTGGGCCAGCGCGAGCACCTGGAAGGCTTTCGGCTGATCCGGCTGCAACCGCAGCGATTGATCTGCCAGTTGCTCGGCCTGCGCATACTTCTTCGTATCCAGAGCTCTGTTGGCTTTTGCGGTCCAGAAAAGATACGCAACGGCCAAGTCGCGCTCCGGATGCAGCGACCACCCTTCACTGGCGATCATCTCCTGGACCTGGGCGATGCGCTCGGAGGGTAGCGGGTGCGAGCGGAAATATCCCTCCAACGCCTGCTGAGCTACCCGCGACAACTCTTCCTGCGGAGTCTTTGCCTGGGCTTGATACTCCTTGTGCAGGCGCTCGAAGGTCTCGAACATGCGGATGGCTCCGTTGGCCGAATATCCCGCCTGCACCGCCAAGCGCGTGCCCTCCCGGTCTGCCTCAAGTTCCTGGTCTTTGCTGTAACCCGCTTCGAACACTTCGATGGGTAACGCTACCAATGCTCCCAAGGGAATGCGGCGCAGGGCCCGCTCCTGCTGCGCGCGGTCGGAGCAATGATAGTGGTCGATGTGCTCGATCTCGTGACCGATCACTGCCGCCAGTTCATCTTCGCTGTCCATCAGAGCGACTAACCCTGCACCCACGTAAACATGTCCGCCGGGCAGAGCAAAAGCATTGATGAAATTGGAATTGGGGATGTAATGGAAACGGTAGGGCAGTTTGCGATGCGCGTGAGTGGCCAACTCGGTGCCGACCCGCGTGATGTAATGCTGCACCATGGCTGCCTCCGAAGTGCTCTGTCGTTGTTCGCGGCTGGAGTAAGTGCGTGCCAGTTGATCTCCGATGCGGATCTCGTCGGCGTCCGACATGCGCGCGAAACTCACCGGCATTCGGGTGAGTTCCTGCTCGGTGTCGGCGACCAGATATAACAGAGCGGCTGGACTGGCGGGCACATCCACCTTTTGGCGCTCGCTCACTATCACGGAGGCGACGGCCAAAACTAAAACGCCCGCGAATAGGATCCAACGCTTCATAAGTATTGCCGCAGCGCCTCACGATTTCGTGTGTAGAGAAAGGAGACCAGCAGCAGAGCTCCGCCCAGCACGATGAATGTCAGGTAGCGGTCCCGAGGGTCCAGCCTCCAAACATCCACGAGCAAAATTTTTCCGACGCACAGAAGCAACAATCCTAATCCGGCGAGCCGGAAACTGCGCTCGGCCAGCAATAGGGCCAGCACAAAAACCGCCAAGCCCTCCACTCCCCAGGAAAGAGTAACCATGCCATGGCGCATCTCAACCGCCAGCAGCACCGTCAGCAGGCCAACCGCAATGAAAAACAAGAGTTGTTCGGGGCGCCGGACTATCGATTGTAATAAGCCTAGAAGTCCGGTCTTTCGATTTTCGTTGTTCTTCTTGCGAAGTTGAAACGCGAATGGCAGCGCTGCCAACAATAGCGCGGCGGCGGTTCCCACGGTGATCCAGCGGCTTTCCCACGCGGGTGCTGAAAAGTAACTGCGTTCATAGAAATTGTGCATGACGGTGCGGAACAGCACACCGACGGTGACCACCAATCCTTGATGCAGAAATACTCTGCGCCCAGTGCGCCAGGCGATTACGAATAATGCAAATACCAGAGCCGCCCACGCGCCAGACACCCAGTCCGCTTCCAGTTCAAAACGCATGAGAGCGGCGAAGGTGATGGTGCCCAGCCAGCAGCAGAGCTCAGCCACTCGGAATCGCCCCTCCGCTTTCAGCAGGGCGTTTTCCGGCAGATTGTTCTTGGGGAGATCATGACTGCCTTCTTGCAGCCGCCAGTATGCGTAGAAGAAGCCCAGCGCCAGCGGAACGACAGTATAGAACCGTGGACTGATCTCGCCCGGGTTTCCCGTGGCATTCAGATTCACAAAGAAGATGCGCAGAAAGCTGGCGGTAAATGCAGCATAGGCTTGCAATCGCAAACTCAGCTTCTGTCTGGCCAAGCCGAGTTCAAATAGGATTAAACCGCCAACCATCCATGCGTCGGCCACGCCCACTGGCCGCAATTCGTACCAGGCCAGCAATGCGAGCAGACTCGACGCCGACCAGGTGTAGGCTACGTTCGAAAGTTGCGCGGAAGAAAAAAGACGTCCTCCTCTAACAGTTCCGCGAGTTCGATCAGGAGTGCCACTCCAGCCCGATGTGATGTATAGCAAAACCGAAACCGGCATGATCGTCAGCAATCTCAGAGAGAGGCCGTGATATTTGTCAGTGGCCTCCAGGTTGATCGCCAGAACGCGAATGACGGACACAAGCGCCAGAAAGTTTACCTGGTAATCCAGCTCTGGAAAATTAAGTTCAAGGAAGCGGCAGCGGCGTGCTGCCAGCGCCAGTCCCAGACCCAACGTGCACCAAGCGACGGCCGTCCAAGATTCGGGAAAGGCGATCCACGCTGCGATCAGGAACATGACTGCCGCGGCATACGACAGGCGCTGCATCACGCGGCGGTCAAGCTCTTTGGTAAACAGGTCGGGCCACCGGCGCAGAACCCAATAGGCGTTGGCATAAAACACAACTGCGGCTACGATGAACACAATCGCCAGTCGATAATCGGGACGCAAGTCAGCGCCATCCATGCGCCTGCCGAAGATGACCGCCGCATCCACAGCAATCATCTGGCCTGAAACCAGCAAGCCCGCGAGCATGCCAAGCCTGCGGAAGATAATTTCTTTTGACCACACTCCGATCAACAGCAGCGCCTCGGCCTCCAGCAGCCACAGCACCGAGAGGCGCTCGCCGGAGTAGCGGAAGGGGAATGCTGCAATCAACAGAATCACGCCCAGCGTGCTCAGCACGATGACTGCGCTGCGCCGGCGCCGGGTGACCGGCAGTTGTCCGAGCAGAGCTTCAATGGCTCCAATCGCCAGCAGCGCCCAGAACGCCCACTCGGGATGGGTCGATTGATATTTGAACAGCGCCAGCAGAAGAGCGGTGTTTAGCAGCGCGGCTGCGGTGGAGGCGCGCTCTTGCGGTTCGGCTGTCGGTCGCCGGAAAACATAGGAGACCCGGAAGATCAGCCAGTACAAGGTGAGGATTCCCGCGCTGGCAGCGAATTCCGGAAAGGGGTGCCGCTTTCCGTGCATGGGTACGATGATTGGCCGCAGCCATAAATAATGATTCAGATAGCTGGCGAGAATTCCGAATACTTCCAGCTCGAACCATTGCGTGCGCCCGACGATGACCACCAATCCTGCTGCCAGCACCGTGCCTGCCGAGAGGCTATACACATTGGAGTGACTGATCGTGACCGTCAAGAAGGCAAGCAAGAAGGCGAGCCCAGTCACAACCTGAGATTGATAGCGGAGAGTGTGCGCCACCATTGCCGCCGCGACCGCCAGCATCAGCACGAGGTCGAGGGGCTGCGAGGAAAGTACATGCGCCGCCGGAACGTGATACATGGCGTAGCTAGTGAAGAACAGGAGCGCCCAACCGCCTCCGATGCCGGCGCGCGCCAGAATGCGGTAACGCTCCTTCCGATCAAACCAGATTCCCGCTGCTAACATCACCCCAGCCGTCACGATCCCCACCAGAATTTTGCCTGCGGGGCCGAGCGTCTTGAGCTCTATGGCGAGAAGGAATGCGATACCAAGGACCACGAATGCGATGCCCAGCTTGTTCAGCCAATTTGTGCCCAGCATCTCTTCCACATCGAGCGACGACTTAAACCGCTTGGCCAGCGACGGTTGGGGCTCGGTTGCGGCACGCTGAGATGGCGGAATGATTGGGACGTGAGGTTGATCTGCGACTCGATCGGGGCTGGATGCGGCGGAGAGCGGTGCTGAGGAGACAGGCTGAAAGATCGGCGGCGATGGCAGTGGCGAAACAACGGCCGGCGCGGGAGGTGGCGAGTGCGGCGCCTCTACAAGGGGCTGGGATGAGGTTGGCGAAATCCCGGCTGGCGCGGCCTGTTCCGTGACGGAAGCAGAGCGTTGAAGTCTTTGTGCGGTTTGCTCCAACGCAAAAATGCGGGAGGTCAATTCCCGCCATCGCCCTTGATCTTCGTCACGTTCGCGCTTGCGCCGGACGTTTACTCGCCAGACCAGCAGCCAGGGACCGAACAGAACCAACAGCAGGATCCCGCCAACAATGACAATAACGTCCATCATGTTCGCACTTGAACACGGAGACTACATGAGCGCCGAGGATTCTGCTACTTGTTAAGTGGTCGATGCTGAAGCTCTCTGGTCGTCCTCCGTTGACGAGGCCGGTTGCCCGCCGGCGCGATTTTTTTGGCTCTTCGAAATCATGGGAGTTCATTTCGGCCTATAAGCTTCGGCCAGCGACATTGTTTTCAGGGCGCCCTTCAACTGCTCCAGCGTCGCCGGGGACTTGAGATGTAACGTCACGGTTTCCGCTGGAAGCAGATCGAAATAGTTGTCCGAGCTTTGAACGTCAAGATCACCGAACGATAGATAGACGCTGCGGGCTAACTGAGAAGACTGAAGAGTGACGCTGTAGTCGTCTCCGGTTTTGTTGAGAGCGGTCTCAATCTTTGGTGCGACCGGCAATTCCAGGTCTTTCATCGCACTGAAGAAGATCAAATTTCGCGACACTCTCTGCCCGCCAACTTCCAGATCAAATACCAGAACGCTTTTGTGCAGGTCGGCACTTGCCGATAAAGATGCCTTATCGACGGTGAAGTAAATTGCATTCGATTGCGCGGGTATCTGAGCATCTTTGGCTTGGTCGAGCAGGGAGTTTCCCGAGAAATCGAGCAGACGCATGTGGATCTTGCCGGAAAGCGGCTGGAGCTTGTCCGAGACGACATACACATCCACTTTATCGTCGTGCAGGAACGGAGAGATCAGCACATCGTCGTAAAAGCGGCGAGCGTAATAGTGCAGCGCTTTCCAGCGGCCGTAGTAGTCGATGCTGGCCCAGGAAGCGACTGGCCAACAATCGTTCAGTTGCCAGTAGAGTGCGCCCATGGTGCGCGGGCGTTGCCGGCGCAGATGCTCGGAGCCAATTTTGATAATCTCCGCCTGCTGCACCTGGCTTAAATAGACGAACGACGTAAAGTCTTTGGGCTGGCGATACTCGCGCAGCATGTACGTAAGCATGGTTTCGTTTCCGCCCTTGTTCTTCTGGTGCGCCTGCATGACGGTCGAACGAATGTCGAAGTCCTCGGGTTGGTTCGCGAAGGTCTGGATGGTGCGCATCTCGGGAAACGACTGAAATCCGTATTCCGTCATGAAGCGCGGGAATTGCAGGTTATAGTCCGAAACCGACGCTCGCGCGTGCCATACCTGCCAGTAGTGCATATCGCCGTTGTGCTGGTTGTCGGGGATCTCTTCAAAGTTGGCGCTGGGGGAACTGGGCGTGTAAGGCACGGGATCAGCATATTGCGCGACCGCGTGTCTTAGAATGTCGCTGAAAAGAACGACGTAATCCTGCCAGACTCTCTCGCGCACCGTGGGGGACACGGCCTCCTTGAATTCCTGGCGATCTCCCCAGTGGTACCAGCCAGTTTCCACTTCATTGTTGCCGCACCAGATCACGATGCTGGGGTGATCGCGCAGGCGCTTAATCTGGTCGATGGCCTCCTGCCGAACGTTTTCCTGAAAGGCAACATCGCCGGGGACCATGTCGCCGCCAAACATGAATTCCTGCCAAACCATGATTCCCAGTTCATCGCAGATGTCGTAATAGTCGTCGGATTCGTAATAACCACCGCCCCAGTTGCGAACCATATTCATGTGAGCGTCGCGAGCAGATTGAAGGATGTTGCGATGAATTTCTGGAGTGACATGGTTGGGGAAGCTATCGAATGGAATCACGTCCGCGCCCTTGCCGAATACGGCGATCCCATTCACGACGAACTCGAAGCTCTTGCCCCATTGGTCGGGAACGCGGCGGAGTTCTACGGAACGCAATCCGGTCTTGGTCTCAGCGTGAGCGGCAGCTTCTTTACCGATGCGGATCGATGCGGAAAAGCGGTAGCGACTCTGAGCTCCGTAACCGACCGGATACCAGAGCTTCGGCGAAACGATGCGCAAGGGAAAAGAAACATGATTCATGCCCGCGTTGAGCTGCAGTGTCTGCGTACCGTCGGAGGTCTGCGGCCCGGACAATTCGTCGTGACCCAACGTAAGAGTGGCCGTGGTGGGCTTGCTGGCATCGATGTCGAGCTCCGCCGCGACGTTGGCGAGGCCGGAGTTGACTGACTGCTGATGAATATGGAAGTTATCAATGCGCAGGGCATCCCAGGTTTCGAGACGCACCGGCTGCCAGATGCCTTCCGTCATGAAGCGCGGTCCCCAATCCCATCCATAGTTATAAGGAGCCTTGCGGGTGTAGGGAGCGGTGGCGATGTTTTCTTCGTTGCCATGAGTATTCGTTGTGACGGAGGGCAGAACGTAAGGCAGCGACTTGACGTAAGGGATCACCTTCTCAATCGCGGAATGGAAAACGATACGAAGCGTATTCGAACCAGACTTCAGCGCGGCTTTCGCAGGAATTCTCCAGCGGCGGAACATGTTGTCGGCGTGAAGAATGGGCTGATCGTTGAGATAGACGTCGGCAAAGGTATCCAGGCCATCGAAAACTAGGTCGACGTGATCGTGCGCCAGAGCGGCGGCGTCGAGCTGGAATGTCGTTTGATATTCCCAATCGGCCAAGCCGATCCATTGCAGACGGAATTCATTATCGCGATCGAATGGGTCGGGGATGAGCTTGCTGTTCAGCAGGTCGGTCTGAACGACTCCGGGAACTTGTGCGGGATGCCACTGCTGGACGTCGGCTCGATCGGCATTGGCAGCCGCTCTGAACTGCCATCCAGAGTCAAGGGTTCGCGCGGAAGGCTCGGCGGCTTGCAGTGGGATTGCGGCCAGCAAACACAGGAGGAGACAGCTGAGAAGAACAAAAGCGGTGGTAGACAGACGACTTGGAAATCCTGTCCGCATCCATTCCATATAAGTGCTCCTGATTTTCGAATTCTGACTGCTATTAATGCTGTGAATCCTGTTGTGCAGATGGTTGCGGCTGATTGGCGTTGTTCTGCAGGCTTTCAAACTCCTGCATTTCATGCTTTGCTTCAGCCGTCTTACCTTGCTTGCGATAAATTCCCGCCAGTCCGAAATGCGCCTGCGCTGCCAGCGAGCTTTGCTTCTCGACGGAAAGAAGTTTGGTCCACGCTTTTTCCGCGGCGGCGGCGTCGCCTTCCAGGGAAGCTGCCTTGCCGAGCGAATAGAGAACCTCTGGCATATCGGGCAGCAAACGATCGGCGCGTAAAAGTTCTGCCCGCGCTTCGTGAGCTTTCCCTTGCTCCAGCAACGCTTCTCCCAAACGGTAGGCGGCTTCGGCGTTGCCCGGTTGCAGCTTCACCTGCAAGCGAAACTCTTCCTCCGCTTTAGGCCATTGGAACGCGCCAGCATATACCTCTCCGAGGGCAAGGTGAGCTTCGGGCAGTCCGGGACGAAGCCGTAAGGCTTCGCGATACTCCTTTTCCGCATCCTGCATGCGCCGCAGGACAAAGTAATTTTCCGCCATGGCCTGGTGGGCGCGTGGCGAGTCTGGATACGCGGCCAGCAAGCTGTCGATAGATTGTTTGGCGAGCAGTCCGCTGGCGCGGCCAAGATAAAAGAGGAGATCAGGATCGTTGGGATGTTCCGCCAGCGAGGCCTGCAGATTGGCGACTGCCTCGGGCAGGTGTCCAGTTTGAATTTGGGCGATGCCCAATGCGGACTTATCAGACCCGCGTTGCAAGTGCGGAAGAGCCTCGCTCGCGTAGCCTTGGGTGAGCAGCGCATAGCCGAGTAATTGGTGAGCCGGCGGCAAATCCGGATTCAGTTCCAGCGCGTGTTTCAGCGGAGGGATCGAGGAAGCGTAATCACCTTTCTCCATGTAAGCCTGGCCGAGACTGATAAAGCCATCGGGCAGTGACGGATCGAGCTCGGTAACCTCTTTAAACTCTGCGATGGCGACATCAAATTTGCGTTCCTTGTCAGCCGCGATGCCCGCTTGCATATGCTCGGCGGCCTGTGGGGGCGCGATCTGCCAAGCTAAATAGAGGAATAAAATTGCGCGAATCACGGCTTCTCCGGTTCACGCACTTCGAGAAATTGATCGGCGCGAACATCGTTTAGGGTCTGGTGAATACCGGACGGCCAAGAGATTTCCACTTTTGCTTTCTCCGCCCGGCCGAGGCCGAAATGGAGGCGCTTATCACTGGCGGAGAGATAGCTGCCGGACGAGGTGGCGAACCGCGTCTGTCCATTCACTTGCACGCGGGCGCCGAAGCCATCGCGATTGCTGCGGGTGCCGCGAAGGGTGATGGCGAGCCAATGCAGCGTGCCGCCGTGATTGAAGAAGACCTGAGGATGTCCGCCGAGAGTGGTTACGACGACATCCTGCCAGCCATCGTTATTGAGATCACCGAAGGCCGCCCCTCGGGCGGCGGCTGGAGTCGTACTTCCCGATTCAACGCGCTCAAAGCGGCCATTGCGATTCATCGCCACGAGCGGCGGTTCGAGATAATGAAGAGAGGGATCGATTTGCTCCACGTTATCCAGCACGTGACCTTGAGCGACGAACAAGTCTTTCCAACCATCGTTGTCGAAATCCTCCAGGCCGACACCCCAGCCTGAACTTCCGCTGGAGAGCATACCGAGACCGGTTTCGAGACTGCGGTAGGTGAAGGAACCATCGCCGTCATTATGGTAGACACCGTAAATTTCCCGAGGTAACTCGGTCACAATCACGTCGGGACGGCCATCATTGTCATAATCCTGGAAAACGACACCCATGCCAGATAGACGGCGTCCATCCTGGGAAAGCGCAGTGCCGGCCTCGAGTCCAACCTCCGAGAAAGTTCCATTGCCATTATTGTGAAAGAGGTATTGCTGCATACCGTCATTGGCGACAAAGATGTCGGTAAAGCCGTCACCATCGTAGTCTGCGAATGCGACGCCTAAAGCGCGGCCTTTCTTGGCGCTGATGCCGGAGCGTTGGCTCACGTCGGTGAAAGTTCCGTCGCCATTGTTGTGATAGAGGATGTTGGTGGTGGAAGGGAACTCTTCCGGCGGACAGTAAGTATGGTAGTTGCCGCCGCAATCTTTACTATGTTTGGTATCCCAATCCATGTAGCGCGTTACAAAAAGGTCCAGCTTGCCGTCATTATCGTAGTCAAAGAAACCCGCTGACTCCGACCAGCCTCCGCCAGCAACTCCAGCTTTGGCGGTGACATCGGTGAAGGTGCCGTCGCCGTTGTTGTGATAGAGGACATTCTTGCCGTAGTTGGTGACATAGAGATCGGGATAGCCGTCGTTGTCGTAATCGCCGACGGCGACACCCATGCCGTAGTTGCCATCGCCGGCGTTCGCCAGGCCAGCTTGTTGCGTAACATCGGTGAAACTTCCATCTTTATTCTGGCGATAAAGACGATTCCAATAACGCGGGTCATGACGATCGAAATTTTCCGGGGCTTGCATCGGACTGCCGACATGCCCGCCGTTCACCAGGAATACGTCCAGCAATCCATCGTTGTTGTAGTCGAGGAGAGCGACTCCACCAGGCATAGTTTCAATCAAGTATTTCTGAGGAGTGGGAGAATTCTGCAGTGTGAAATCCAGGCCACGCGGCAGTTTGACATCGAAAACGGGAGCTGCGAGGTTTCCGGCCCCCAGCACCGGGGTCAAGATACAGAATACGCGCAACCATGTGTTCAGCAACGGAAAGATCCTTCAGTCCAACAGCATATCGCGTCCACGGGTGCGCCGCATCCTCGAGCAAAAGCTTCTCCAAATCGTACAGAGACGACCAGTAAGAGACGACCCAGCACCTTCTATCACGAGCGACAGGATCCTTCAACGCGACCGAAGCTGGCAATGGCTTACGGCGGCTGCCGAGTCGATTCCCGTTCCACCAGTTTGGGCGGAATCAGAATCGTTTGCGGGCGCATGAAACGCTTGCACCCGATCCGCGTGATCAGGAGTTCGGCTGCGAGTGTTCCGATTTGACTGGTTCCCTGGTCGATGGTGGTGAGGGGTACGGCCAAAACGTCGGAGAAGTGCACATTGCCGGCGCCCACGATCGAAATGTCGCGGGGAAGCCTCAGTCCTGCCTCGAGGATGGCTTTCATAGCACCGATCGCGACGGGATCGTTGTAGCAAAAGATGCCGTCGGTAAGCGGCCGGACGGTGAGCAGATGCCGCATCGCCTCGTATCCTGTGTCGTCCCTGTGGCCGGCCTCAACAATGTATCGTGGATCGTGATGAAAACCGGCTTTGGAAAGCGCCCGGCGGTAACCTTCCAGCCGTTCAGCGGCGATTCCTAATTCGGGCCCGCGTAAGTGAGCAATGCGGCAGCACCCTCTTTCGATCAAATGCCTGGTGGCGAGCTCGCCAATGGCGTGGTTATCCACTCCGACAAAGCAGGCTCGCAGGCCGGCGACAGGGCGATCAATCAGAACATAAGGGATGTCCCGCTCTTGCACGTGCTTGAACATGGCGAGCTGCCGAGGAGGCTGGGAGGAGGCGATAATCAAGCCGTCCACCTGCCGGGCCAATAAGGAGTTAGCTTCGCTGGCCTCCAGATCGGGATCCTCCTCAAACGACGAAATGACGACGTGATAGCCGTGTGGGCGCACGGTGCGAGCCACGGCGCGGGCAATCTCGGCGAAGAAGGGGTGGGCGAATTCGGGAAGAAGCAATCCGATGGTGAAAGTGCGCCGGGTAACCAGGCTGCGCGCCACCCAATTCATCTGATAATTGAGCTCTTTGGCGCGCCGCAAAACTCGCTTCCGGGTGGCATCGCTGATGCGGCCCTGGTTTCGAAGTACCTTGGAAACAGTGACGACCGAGACCTTGAGGTCCTTCGCAATGTCCATCATGGTCGCGGGCATGACGGGGAAGCATATCACTTTTGGAGTTAACGTTTATCCAAATTATGGTTTAACGATAATCCTGATGGGGAGAATCGCATTTTATTCTTGACAACGGCTCATGAGGTGGTCAAGAATCCGGGCGCAATCTAAGTACGAAATTTTGTGCACCGGAAAGAGCCACTCATGCCAAGTCGCAAACTCTTCGCGCTGCTACTGTCGATAGCCCTCCTGTTTTCAGCTTCCGTTGCTCTCTACGGCCAAACTACCTACGGCTCGGTCGCCGGTTCGGTTACGGACACATCGGGTGCGTCAATCACGGACGCGAAAGTGACGTTGACCAACCTGGGCACACAGGAAAAGCGCACCCAATCGAGCGGGGCTGACGGGCTTTTCAATTTTGTGAACTTGTTCCCTGGGCAGTACCGGGTCGACGTGGAAAAACAAGGGTTCAAGCACTTTGTCCGCGGCGATGTCGCGGTTGACGTGGCGCAGAATACGCGTGTGGATGCGGCCCTCCAGGTTGGCGAAGTCAGCCAGGTGGTCGAAGTGACGTCGCAAACTCCGCTGCTGCAGACGGAGAGTTCCTCGCTGGGCACCGTCGTCGATCAGCGCGAAGCCAACGAGCTCCCGCTGAATGGTCGAAACATCTTCAACCTGACGACGATCACTCCGTCAGTGATCCCGCAAGGCAGCACGCAAGGGAACGTGGTCGGCAAGAATCCATTCGATTTCGCGAACTACCAAATTGGTGGCGCCTTCGCAAATGAGGGCGCGGAGTACCTGGATGGTCAACCCCTGAACATCGGCTACATCAACCTGCCGTTCCTGGTACCGACCCAGGACTCGATCTCTGAATTCAAGGTTCAGGACAACAACCTGGGACCGGACTGGGGAAAGTTTGCCGGTGGCGTCATCAACATGAGCACCAAGTCCGGAACGAACACTTGGCATGGCGAAGGGTATGAATACCTACGAAACAAGGTGCTGAATGCCAATGAGTTCTTTAATAAGCAATCGGAAGTTGACGCTGGCACCCCGAACAAGCCGGTGCCCTTCACGCAGAACCAGTTTGGCGCCGCGGTGGGCGGAGCGGTC
>Ga0187875_10001468_pt1 | contig 18166 bp, 9 predicted proteins | sample June2016WEW_17_1_2_FD_132978 | JGI IMG/M metagenome (GOLD analysis project Ga0187875, IMG submission 132978) | Peatland microbial communities from SPRUCE experiment site at the Marcell Experimental Forest, Minnesota, USA - June2016WEW_17_10 | ecosystem: Environmental > Terrestrial > Soil >... | reverse complement strand
CGCGCTGTTGCCTCCGTGAATGCCCCCCGCGACCAGTACCTTCCCATTGGGCAGCAGCGTCGCCGTGTGAGCACAGCGTGCGGTGGCCAGCGGGCCGGTGGACGTCCACGTCCCGGTAACCGGGTCGTACAGCTCCGCGCTTCGGGTAGCGGTGTCGGTATTCACGAGGCCCCCTGCGACCAGCACCTTGCCATCGGCCAGCAACGTCGCCGTGAGAATAAACCGCAGGGGAGTCAGCGAGCCGGTCGGCGTCCACTTCCCGGTGGACGGATCGAACAGCTCCGCGCCATTACCTCCGTACACGCCCCCTGCGACCAGCACCTTGCCATCGGGCAGCAGAGTTGCCGTATGGCGCGCGCGGGGGTTGGTCAGCAGGCCGGTCGTCGTCCACCTCCCGGTGGCCGGGTCGTACAGCTCCGCGCGGGAAAGAGGGTTTCCCTCGATGACATTGCCGCCCGCGACCAGCACCTTCCCGTTGGACAGCAGTGTCGCCGTGTGTGCCGTGCGTCGCTTGGAGAGCGAGCCGGTCGGCGTCCACTTCCCGGTGGCTGGATCGTACAGCTCCGCGGTGGAAAGGTACTCGGGGCTCTCGCCCCCTGCGATCAAGACCTTTCTGTTGGGCAGCAGTGTCGCCGTGTGACGAGACCTCACGGTGGCCAGCGCGCCGGTCGGCGTCCACTTCCCCGTGGATGGATCGTACAGTTCCGCGGTGTACTCTCCGTGAATGCCTCCCGCGACCAACACTTTGCCGTTGGGGAGCAAGGTTGCCGTGTGAGCCAAGCGTTCGGTGGTCAGCGAGCCAGTCGGCGTCCACTTCCCAATGGCCGGATCGTACAGCTCCGCGCTGTCGGTAACAGTGTCGCCATCCGTAAGCCCCCCCGCGACCAGCACTTTGCCGTTGCGCAGCAACGTCGCGGTGTGCCACTCGCGTGCGGTGGTCATCGAACCGGTCGTGACCCAGGAACCGGCGTTAGCCCCGTGACTGAGCGATAGATTGAGCGCCAGCGCAGCCAACGACAGTACGCGTGAAAGGATGCTGTGTATGAACGTTCTAGTTGGGTGGAGTGTGGCCCGAAGGCAAAAGGGGTCAGCGAAGCGTTCGGCAGCAGACACGCCGTTTTCGACGGAACTTTGGTTTGAGTCCATTCTCGTGCCAACTCGAACCCGAAACCGGGCAGGCGAGCCTGGTGGCTACGTCGCCCTCGCCAGTTGTGAAGATTTTCACAAGCGCAGCAGCCCGTCAACGCAAATATGGGTATGCGGGCGGGCTCCTGGCGAACTCGGCGGCGCCCGCGACGCCCGTTTCCGTTTTGTTGACCTGGCAATGGAATTATGTGGACAAGCTGTATGCGAAGCTGTATAGTGGGGGCGATTTGGGGTCTTTGACATAGGGGGATGGAAGGAAATGAAGAGGGAGGCGGCTCATCGGGAGATTGGCCCTCCCGGTCGGAGGGAAGGACCACAAAAGAGTGGTGTTTTTGCGAAACGAACCCACCGTGTTTGAGTTAAAAATGCGTGTGGATGAGGTTGTGGGAGAAGTTGTTGGGAGAATGGAAACGACGTTTTTTCGGTGGGTTCGTTTGGGTTCGTTCACGCCCGTTCGCGTCGCCCTTCGGGTGCCGAAACAACACGGCCCCGGCGCTACCTTCGCGCCTCGGCTAGGAAGGCTGGACGGTCGGGACCTACCGTCCCAAGCAGGGGGCCGGTCCGCGCTTATCAAGCGCGGCTACAAGGAAGAGGGGGCCGCGAGGGGTAAAATTACCAAACGAACCCAATTCCGGCCAAGCCGGCGTGGAAAAGTCACCAAAACGAAGCCAAAAACGAACCCAATTGAGGGGGGTAGATATCCACCACGAAGTCACGAAGGGCACGAAGCACGGAACGCAGCCGCGGCCACGACGAAGCGTGGCCCTCCGAAACGACGCGGCGCGAAGCACGGCACGCAGCCACGCCTGAGGCGGGCAAGTGCTGTGGCTACCAGGGGAGGGGACGCGTGACCCTTCGACGTTGCTCGGTTCGAGAAGCTCGCCGCAGGCAGGGCGGGCGGGGTAGGCCCGCCCGAAAGAGGTACTTTTTGCGAAACGAACCCAATTGTTTTTGCCGGAGTGATGTACGATAACAGATTGGGCTGTAGAAGCTTAAAGAGATAAGGCGTGAAAAAATGCGTTGGGTTTGTTGCCCCGAAAATTGGGTTCGGTACGGGCCTCGGAGTCGGGGTAAGCGCGGTTTTTCGATGATTTTTCGTGCGGATTTGCGGCCCGAGACGACTGAAGGGAGGCTCAGTGCTGGCGTGGCGGAGCTTTTGGGTCGGATTGGTGCGTGGTGAAGCGAGGAGGACGGAGAAGAACTGTTCGCGCTAGCGTTGGCCGGAAGGTTTGTCGGGAAGCTTGAGCCGGTCCTGTTGCAGGATGATCGCGCCCGACTGCCGGAAATCCAGCGGATCGCCGCCGATCGCGCGGTCAACCCTGTAATTTGTCGTGACCCATTGCACCAACAACTGTCCCGCGCCCGGACGTTCGCCGTAGCGCTTGATTCCCCGCGCTCTGAGATCACGACTGATGATCACGACCCAGTCCGGGGGTCGCTGCTTTAGTGTCTCCAACAGACGCTGCTCACGGCCACCTTCGGTTGCCTCCGAGAAGTAAAAAAAGGGGGCCAGCGGACTTGGCATGCGGGCGAGGTAGTTGAGCATCTCGCCCTCGGGCAGCACGAGCAACGTTTGACCGGCAGGCTGGTGGCGAAGTTGCTCGGCAACCGTTTGGACAAGTTCTCCTGTTCGATCAAACTGAGGGGAGAATGCGAAGAATTGATCAACACCCTCACCCACGGCGTATGTCCGGCGCCTGTAGGCCAACTGCGATTCTACCGTGAGGACCGCGACTCCAGGCAAGAGCAGGGCAAGAACACCGGCCGCCATGGCGCTGCGCCTCCATCGCCCGGAAGCCGTGAGAGCCGGCACCTCACCGACCAGGACGGCTGATACGACGGTGCCGGCCAGAGCTGCTTGATAATAACCGAACTGGTAAATGCGACCGTTCAGCATCATCCGCAACATTAACGCCATGGCCAGGACCGCAAGCAAGAGCCGGAGGTTCACCACATCCCGTCCGGCCGAGACGGGGTTGCGTTGGATGGTCACGACGTGCCACGCGAGATACAGCGACACCAAACCCAGGAGGCAACGCCCGATTTCAATCCAGACGACGCATGACCACGAGGCACAGAGAATGGCGAGCAGCATTGGAATTCCGAAGATGGCTCGCGACTTCCCATCCTGTTGGCGGCCAAGAATCCTCCCCAAGACGACCACGACAGCGATCACGCCGACAGCGATCCCGGTGGCTGCGATATGCTGGATCAGATGACTCCAAGGCGCGTCGAACCCGAGGAAATGGATGTTACTCACGACGCCGGTATAGCGGGTAGTTGATACGACGGTCAGCCAGGCGTGGCATGCCGCCGCCCACGCTTCCATGACCGGGAGGTGGCGCAAGAAATATCCCGCGAAAACGAGCGTCGGCAGCACGGCGCCAATTGCCCAGGCGCCGAGGCCGGCGATTGTCAGGCGGCCCGCGCCCCGCCGATGCAGCACCGCGGCGGTGGCAGTGAGCAAGCCTGCCGCCAGCATGATCTCGGGCTTGAGCACGGCGGTGAGGCCAAAGAGAAACCCCGCGAGCGGGCACCACTTGTTCACGGGTTTCGCCAGCCAACGCATGAGAACGGCGACCAGCAGGAGCAAAATCAACATCCCGTGTGTGGTTTCGTGAGCGTAGGGCGTAGCGTAGTTGTGATTATTGACTTCGAAGAAGTGTGAGAAGCCAAACACAGCGATGAACACGGTTGACGCCACCAAGGCCGCGCCCGCCCCCCACGCCCGCCGCAGCAGCAAGTAAAGCGTTGTCACGATGGCCGCAAAGACGAGAAGGTTCGCCACGACGAGCCGCATCAAACCGGGGCCAAAAAGCGCGAACAATCCGGCGTTTACGTATTGCGAGAGTGGACCGTAATAGTCGTCCACATCCCGATAGAGCACCGCGCCGCCTGCGATGCGCCACGGCAGGTACAGTTCGCGACCGAAGTCGATCAAGGGGTCATTCCATCGCCGCCAGGAGGTGGCCACGTAGTAGGAGGCCACGCAGGCAAGCGCCAACAAATGACAAGGAATCGAACTCCAAAACCGTAACAGCGCCGTTCTCACGTCGGCTTTGGCGCCTGGCTTCACCTCCCGCATGATGCAATTCTACTGCCGATGAAAGCCCGTTGGCAATGCTATCGCCTTCGATTTTGCGAGACAAACCAAAACCGTTGTTGGGGGCAGTGGAGTGTGGCTGGGCTTGCGCGAGAGGGACGCGGCGCGGGGTGGGGGGGATTGGGAGTCAAGCAAAGAGAGTGTTGCGGGTGGGCGAGGGGAGAGGGACCGGCGTGGCGGAATCTGCCCGTGGACTAAAAGTGTCGAGGGGAGCCGGTCATGGCTTGCAAAAGGGCCGGGCGCAGGGCATTCTAAGCTGTGGAATAGGGTGGTCGCAATGGCTGGTGCCGAGACGAGGACGAGTGCCCGAGCCAGACTGTTGTTTGTCTCCGGCAATGGATCGGGCCGCGCGTTTGATCTGACGCAGGAGCGCGTCAATATCGGACGCGACGGCTCTAATGTCGTTTGCATCAATCACGCCACGGTTTCCTCCCATCATGCGCTGTTGGTGCGGATCGGCGACCACTTCAAGGTGCGCGACCTGATTTCGACCAACGGCACGTATCTCAACGGCGAACGGACGACCGGTGCCGTGTTGCGCCACGGGGACGTCCTGCGGTTTGGGGAAATCGAGATGCGGTATGAGGAGGTCGAGGGCGCCGCGGACGCGGAACTTCAGTTCGAATCGCCCGCGACGGTGTTGCCGTTGGGACGTTCGCGCTCGATTGCTTCGACGCCCGGTCAGGATCGGCAGTTCAAGATCGTCGGCGCGGACGGTCGGACGTACGGCCCGGCGGATGGTTCGACCATGCGCAAATGGATTTTGCAGGGATTTGCGAATGCCCACACCTGGGTGCCGGCGGAATCGCGGGGCAACTGGAAACGGCTGTCGGAGTTCCCGGAATTTGCCGGGGCGCTCGCCGGGAACGATATCCCGACCAATCTTCTCGGCACGCCGCCGAAGGAATCGCTGTGGGAGGAGCCGGTCAAGGTCGGTCCGAGCGGGCCACCGGAGCCCACGGTCACCTTTCGCGAGGAAACGCCGACGGCAAACGCGCTGGGCGCGCCACCGCGACGGAAGCGACGGGGTGTTTCCGTCCTCGTGGGCGTGGTGTTGTTGATCGCGGTGGGCGGCAGCGTGGCGGCGTGGTGGTTTGACCAGTGGCCGTTCGATATGCGCGGGCCGTTGCGGCGGTATGCGCACGGCGCCGACGGTTTTATCTACTCGGACCCGGATTTTGTGGCCGCGGAGACGGCCGAGGACAGCAAGGATTACGCGGGCTTGCTCCAGAACGCGAAGCAACTGGTCGGCGATTACCCCGACAGCAGCCTGGCGCACTACATCCTCGGCGTGGCCTACGGGAAAATGAAATTCTTCGGGGACGCGATCACGTCGTTTCAGCAGGCGATCAAGCTGAAGCCAGATTACATCGATGCGTGGAACAATCTCGGCTGGGCGTACACGGAATCGGGGAAATTTCCCGAAGCGGTGGGTGTGTTCGAGCAACTGGTCAAGTTGAGCCCGAAGGACGCGCAAGTATGGAGCAACCTGGGGGGAGTGCAAGCCCGGCTCGGGCACGAAGCGGACGCCGTGTCCGCCTACCAGATGGCGATTCAGTTGAAGCCTGATTATGCTGACGCCCATTTCAATCTCGGCGCGGCGTACGCGAACCAGGGCAAGTTCGACGAGGCGGTGAAATCGTTTCGGCGGGCGATCAAATACGAGCCGAAGTTTGCCGAGGCGTGGTTCAATCTCGGCGTTGTCTACAGCCGGCAGGGCAGCAACGACGAGGCGGCGGTGTTCTTTCAGCAGGCGGTCAAATTCCAGCCCGACAACGCCGAGGCGTGGGGCGGTCTGGTCAAGACCTACCTGGCGATGCACGAGACCGACGCGGCGGGCGAAGCCGCGCGGGAAATGAAGCGGATCGATCCGGTGAAAGCCGAGCAACTGGCCGATGAATTGAGCCGCGAGGAGCCGAAGCCAATGACGGAAGCGTCGTCGGCCGAGACTCCGCAAGTTGATCCGCCATCGTCTGACGCCGCGCCGTCACCGAAATCGGAGTAGGGGACTACCCAAACGGGGGAAAGACTGGTAGAGTGTGCGGCTCATGGATTTGGGCCACATACGGAATTTCTGCATCATCGCGCACATCGACCACGGCAAAACGACGTTGTCGGACCGGTTGCTGGAGGCGACGGGAGCGCTGGAGAGGCGCGAGATGCGCGAGCAGGTGCTGGACTCGATGGACCTCGAACGCGAGCGGGGAATCACGATCAAGGCGCACCCGGTGACGATGTCCTACCGCGCTGACGACGGGCAGGTGTACGAGTTGAACCTGATCGACACGCCCGGGCACGTGGATTTCGCCTATGAAGTCTCGCGCAGCCTGGCGGCGTGCGAAGGCGCGTTGCTGATCGTGGACGCGGCGCAGGGCGTCGAGGCGCAGACGGTGGCCAACGTCCACATGGCGTCGAAGCAGAACCTGACGATTGCGCCGGTGATCAACAAGATCGACCTGCCCAGCGCCAACGTCGAGGAGACGAAGCGCCAGCTCGAGGAGATACTGGCGATTCCGGGTGACACGGCGATTCTGGCGAGCGCCAAAACCGGCGTTGGCATCCATGATATCCTGGAGGCGGTCATTGCGCGATTCCCGCCCCCGAAGGTTTTTCCCGAAAACACGCTCCAGGCGCTCGTGTTTGATTCGATGTTCGACACGTATCGCGGGGTGGTGACGCATGTGCGGTTGTTTGCCGGTGAAATCGTGCCCGGCATGATGGTTCAGCTCATGAGCACGGGGTTGAAGTATGAGGTCAAGGACGTGGGAGTGTTCACCCCGAAACCCGAGCCGCGCAAGAAGCTGTCCGCCGGGAGCACGGGCTACGTCATTGCCAACATCAAGACCACGTCCGAGGTGAAAATTGGTGATACGATCACCGATGCGCGCCAGCCGGCGAGCAAGGCGTTGCCGGGCTTCCAGCAGGTTCATCCGATGGTATTCAGCGGGTTGTACCCGATCGACTCGGCGGACTACGAGCATTTGAAGGCGGCGCTGGGGAAACTGCAATTGAACGACTCGGCGTTCCAATATCAATCCGAAAGCTCGGCGGCGCTGGGGTTCGGGTTCCGCTGCGGGTTCCTGGGATTGTTGCACATGGAGATCGTGCAGGAGCGATTGCGCCGGCAGTGGGACATGGACATCATCGCCACGTATCCCAGCGTCATTTACAAAATCCTCAAGACAGATGGGGAAGTGCTGGACGTGGACAACCCGGTGTACCTGCCGGATCCATCGGTGGTCGACCACATCGAAGAACCGTACGTGAAGGCGTTTATAATTTGTCCGAACGAGAACATCGGCGACATGCTCTCGTTGGTCATGGAAAAGCGGGGGAGCGTCGCCAAGACCGACTCGATCGACACGCGCCGGGTGATGTTGACGGCGGGGTTGCCGCTCAACGAGATCCTTGTGGATTTTCACGACAAGATCAAAAGCGTCACGCGAGGTTACGGTTCCATGGACTACGAGCCGCAAGGCTACCGCGAGGGCGACCTGGTGAAGCTCGACATTCTGGTGAACAGCGAGCCGGTGGACGCGTTTTCGAGCATCGTGCATCGCAGCAAGGCCGAGGCCCGGGGGCGGGCGCTGGCGCTGAAGCTGAAGGAAGTGATCCCGCAACAGATGTTCCAGGTCGCGATCCAGGCGGCGATCGGCGGCAAGATCATTGCGCGCGAGACGGTACGAGCGTTGTCGAAAAACGTCACGGCGAAATGTTACGGTGGCGATATTACGCGGAAGCGCAAGCTCTGGGAGAAACAGAAGGAAGGCAAGAAACGCATGAAAGCCATTGGCAAGGTGAACATCCCGCAGGAGGCGTTCATCTCGGTATTGAAGGCGGGGTAGGGGAACCATCGATGATCAACTGGAAAGAACGCCAGACGCTCAAGTATGCCCGCGAGATCCTTCGCGGCGGCCGGAAATGGCTGCGCATCAATCGCGACCTGCTGTCGGCGAAGCAGCATGCGGAGATCGAAGCGAAGTTCGGTGAATTGGAACAGGCACTGCAAGCGGGCCGGGCCGCGGACGCGGTCGCCAGGGCCGACGAACTGGAGCGGAAAATCCAGGGTGTGCTGCCCGCCCAAACGCATTCCACGGTTCGCGAGAATATCGAGGTGCTGTTGGTGGCGGTCATTGTCGCCATGGCGGTGCGGACGTTTTTCATCCAACCGTTCAAGATTCCCACGGGCTCGATGCAGCCGACGCTGTATGGGATTTATCCGCCACCGGAATCAGCGCCGCCGGCGCCCTACAAGAGTCTGCAAGGGCCGACGATCCTCGAACGCATTGTCGGGATCCTCTTTCAGGGCAACATGTACGAGGAATACGGTTACCGGAGCCGGGGCGATCACATTTTCGTGGACAAGATCAGCTACCATTTCCGCAAGCCCCAACGCGGCGAGGTCATCGTGTTCGACACGTCCCATATCACCGAACTCGGCAACGCGCGCGGCAAGTTCTACATCAAGCGCCTGATCGGGCTGGAGAACGATGTCATTCAGCTCCAGCCGCCGCATGTGTTGGTCAATGGTCAGGTCTTGGACACGCGTCCGGCCTTCGAGCGGATCTATTCGCGCCAGAACGGCTACAGCGGCTACGTCATTATTAATGGATTCCCCGGGTCGCGATACCTGAACTCGGCGGACGCGACGTACACCGTGCCGCCGAAGCACCTGTTCGTCATGGGCGACAACAGCCGGAGCAGTTTGGATGGCCGGTTTTGGGGTTCGCTCCCGGCCAAGGACCTCGTCGGCAGGGCGGTGTTTGTTTACTGGCCATTCACGAAGCGATTCGGCCTGATTGACTAGAGGCACCTCTGCGAAACTGGGCCTAAACGGTCGTATTCTCCAGCCTAAGAGCTAGAGAGATATGACACAGCCACAACGTCGCACAATATAGATTATGTCTAATACTGTGGATACGCGAACACCTGCTTCCCTTTGAGAATCGATCGAGTCCCGCAGTTTTCCACTTCCAAACACTGCCCAATGTGTGTCAATACCAGTCCCATGACCTTAACATCGATGATCTAAGGCGGAGTCTGACAAGTGTTGGGCGAGTCACAGAGATGAATGAAACGGGAGAGTCGTTGGTGGTGATACCCGGTCTCGGCCGTGGAGAACTTGGGGTCGTGGAATCGTTGCTTCAAGCCGCCGGTATTGAGTAAGCGTCTCTGCCGGGGGACAACGATTGCATCGGCCCCCGAGTGCTCGTCAGAGCCTCCGAGGTGTCCGAAGTGAAGGAGGTACTTGCTGAGTTTCGGATTCGCACTCCGATGGGAAATCTCGTTCCTATACCGTGGTGACTGCGCCTAAGAATGTACCGAACCATCCGATGAGCCAAACACGGGCCTGCGTTCGCACAAGGCAACATTAAGAACACCTGTGAAGAATCTTCTCGTCTACGATGAACGCGAGCCGGCCCTGACGGCGCTGGCGGGGCTCCTCGACGAGTTTCGGCAGGGACACATCGTCGCACCGGCCGCCGAATGGAAGGGAATGGAACAGCACACCCGTTCGCTGACCGCGCGATGGAATGAACGGTTCCCCGGCTTTCCGAGCGAATACTTCCCCTACACATCCTTCCGGGGAGAGCGCCACCGCGGGCGGCGAGACGCGTTCCTGAAGAACCTCATCGTCCAGTTGCTGGCCGATCGCGGTTCGACCGAGACAACCGTGGTCAATCCAGCTTGTGTCTTCGGGCGACATGCGTGTGATCTGGCCTCGCGGCTGCCACGCGTCAGGGTCATCGGAACGGATATCGACCCGCGCTGGAATCGGATGTACCGGCTGGTGAGAGGGCGTCGGATTCCCGATAACTGCTCGTTCGTTACGGATGACATCTTTGCTCCGCATGTGGATGTACAGCCAACGGCCGTTGTGTTTTTTGGAGCGTGCGGCGCCGTCTCGGATGCGGCCATGGATTACGCCATCGACTCGCGGGCCACGTACTTGATGTGCCGAACCTGTTGTCATGACAACATCGGCGGAAACGTGGCGATCACCCAGCGCCGCGGCAGCGTGAACCGCGTTTTCAGGTTCAAGAACTGGGCCTATGGCCGGATGAAAAGGAAGACCAGGTACGCCGGCTATTACTTCTCGGACAAGTACACTCGTAGCGCCTATCCGAGAAGCGAGGCCGCCAGGGGTGTAAGCACGGCGGATGAGTTCCAAGCGGTTGCCAGAAATTCTCCGGACAGCGATATCTGCCGGGCGATCATCGACCTGGACAGGTACCTGCACCTGGTGGAGAAGGGATTCCGTGTCCTCTATCAGGGCGAGGTGTTCGTGGCAGAACGAAAGGTGTGAGGTATCTCACCAGCAGTCTGACAAGCCACGCTCCAACTCCTCAAAAGCGGCCCACTCGCCTCCCCTCGCCCGTTCGCGCTTTTCTACTGGCAAAGACCCCAGCTTTCTGCCAACAAGGTTCGCCATGTTCGTCCTGAACCCGCCGGACATCGAGAAATTGATGGCTGAGCCAGACCGTGCGCTTCAGCACGCTCAGTTCATGGAACTGGGTACGTTCATGATTGAGTTGGTGGTCGTGGCTGGCGTTTTCACCCTGACCGCAGCCGCGCTGAGGTCCCTGCTCATGTCGAGGATGAACGCAAACAGGAAGCCGGCCTGGGCCATTATCATCCTCGCCCTTCCCGTCCTTGGAGCCTGCCTCTTCTACACCCTCCGCAGAAGACTTTCCAGAAGGTAGACCGGGAGGCGGACCAGACGCGGCTAGACGTACCGCTTTCAGACCCACCAATTTTCGGCGGCAAACAACTCATCAGGCACGGGCATGGTCAACGCGCCGATGTCGGGGTGGCGCTCCAGTTCCACGTCGTTTTCCAGTAGCTGGATAAAGAAGGAGGCCTGCTCCCTCTGTTTCCAGCCCAAATCAGCCAGCGGAATGCCCAACTCGAGGATTTTCACGAACTTGATCAGCCGCACATCCGTCAATCTCCGTTGGGCCGCATCATCGGGATCGGTCAGCCACAACTCGGCGGAGTCCAGATCGGGCTTGAGCCGCGGAACAATCAGCGCCCGATGCGTCGGATCGACAAAGTTCACCCGCAACGTCGCCTTGTTGGGAATCGCGACGCCCTTGCGAAAATCGACTCGCAGGTAAAACGTCGCCAGGTCCGACCCGAAATGCACCGCCTCGACGCACCGCTCGCTGCGGTACATCGCACCCATGCTGCGGCCCGCTTCATACACACCCGCGCCGGCCCATTCATAGTAGGACGTCATCAACCCGTCGATCACGGGCGTAATCAGGTCGGTCGGCTTGCGCGCCTCGCGGGCCACCTCGGACCGGCAGATATTGGTCTTCAACACGTCGGGAATCGGCGCGCCGCAAATGCGGTAGACGTTTTGCAGGTGGGTTCGAAACAGTTCGTCGAAAATCAGGTCGTTGTCCGTTACGAAATCCCCGCCATACCACCAAAACCAGTCGCTGCCCTCCGCCGCGTAAATTTCCTGCATGGCGTTCTTGAATTGATCGGGCGTGATCTCCCGGCGGGCGGCCCGCGCCTGCAAAAAGTCCCGCGTGTGCCCGAGCAACTCCCAGCCGCGGTTCTCCTCGGGGTCGCCAATCCAGATGTCGAAATCCCCGCGAATCCATGATCCCGTGTGCAGCGTGCTCAATGTCGCGGTCGGAGGATGCGCCGAGAAATAATCGTGGAACGTCGTCGTCACCAGCGCGGGATTCGCGGACAACCGCTGGTACATCTCCCGCAGGAACGCCTGTCCGCCGTCGAAGAAATTTTCCCAGGCGTTTTCGCCGTCCAGGATCACCGTGCACAGCGGATCCGACGCGTGTACGCCGTAGGCGATCTGCTCGATCTGGCCCACCATGAAATCCGCCGCCCGATGCGGGTCGTTGCGCGACGCGGTGAACCCAATAAAATCGCTCAGCGTCCGTTCCCGAAACGCCAGGCACGCGCTCGCGTCGCCAAACTGCGCCCGCCAGCCCTGGAATAGCATGTTGTGGTCGAGGATTTTGCCCGGGTGCACCACCGCCAGGCTGCGCCACAGGTTTTCCTCGTCGGTGGCGAACCATTCGTAACCCAGTTCCTGCAGGATCGGGATCAGCTCCGGGCAGACGGAACCTTCCGACGGCCAGACGCCGTGCGGCGGTGCGCCGAAAACCTGCGCGTGCAAATCGCGGGCCATGGCCAGGTGCGCGCGCACGTCCTCGGGATGCGAAAACGGCGGTGGCAGGTCGCGCCCCGGCATGCAGCGCCGCGCGAATTCCGTGTTGTAGACCAGCGGCAGGATCGGGTGGAAAAACGGCGTGGTGCTGATTTCAATCTGGCCGCGCTGGGCCAGCGCTTTGTAAAAACTGAGCACGTTCTTCAGGACGTCCTGCTGCTGGTCGAACACCGTGCGTTTGTCGTCCTCGCTGAATCCCCCACCCTTGCGTTTCAGATCCGCGATTTCGGGATACAGTCGCTCGGCGGCGTAGCCGAACCACGTCAGGTTGAACCACACCTGCAAATCGCGAAGCTCCCGGTCGGTGAAACTGCGGGCGGCCTGTTCGAGGTTGACCTTGGCGGCGTTGAGCCCGCGCTTCTGCAGCAACGCCCAGTAGCGCGGGAACGGTTTGATCATGTTGTCCCAGTTTGCCTTGAAGAAATGCTCGAGGATGCCCGCTTTCTGCTCCGGCGTGAGCGTCTCGGGAGCCGGCGCGGCCAGGTCATGCCACAAATCGCGCACCTCATTGTTGGCGAGTTGCTGGATCTGTTTCACCAGCACGGGCGTGACGTTGAACGTGCAATGAAACTCGGGACACTGGTCCGCCAGCCAGATCATGTCGAGGTAGCCCTTCGTCGCGTGCAGCCGCACCCAGGGCATCAACGCCGCCCCGCGCACCGGGTCGACGTAATACGGCTGGTGCATGTGCCAGAGAAAGGCGACGTGGAGCGGCATGGCTCGGTCCCCTCGCCGTCCTCAGACGAGGATCTCGCGCAGGTATTTGGCCGCTTCCTCGGGCGGCGTCGGGTTGATGTAGAACCCTGTGCCGACCTCGAAACCCGCGATCAGCGTCAGGCGCGGCAGGATCTCGATGTGCCAGCGGAAATCCTGGTCGATGGTCGACCAATAGCCATGGTGGGCATAGCGCGCCGGCCCGGTGCTGACCAGAAAGTTGTACTGCGGCTGGTTCAGCGCCTTCGCCAACTTCGTCAGCGACACCTTCAGGCAATCGGCCAGCAACAGGATTTCGTCGGGATGGATCTCCTGGAAGTACGCGGACTGCCGGCGCGGCATGATCGTTACTTCAAACGGGAACCGCGACGCAAACGGGCAGAACGCCACGAACCCGGCGTTTTCGTACACCAGCCGCGTGCCTTCCTTGATCTCCTGCTTGAGGATGTCCTCGTACAGGCTGCGGTCCTTGTAGGCGTAGTACTGCATCGCGCCGACGAGCTTTTCTTTCATGCGCTTCGGCGTCACGGGCATCGCGATCAACTGCGAGTGCGGATGGCCGATCGTCGCCCCGGCCTGTTTGCCGAAATTCTTGAAGACCAGGATGAAGCGGAACCGCGGGTCGCGCAGCAGGTCGGTCACGCGGATCTTGTACGTCTCGATCACGCGCCCGATGCCCTCGACGGTCTGCTGCTCGAGTTGCAGGGACGGGTTTGGCGTCTCGATGATGACCTCGTGCGCGCCGATGCCGTTCATCTTGTCGTACATCCCCTGCCCTTCCTTGTCGAGTTCGCCCTCGATGCGCAAGGCGGGGAACTTGTTCGGCACCACCCGCACCTGCCAGCCGGACGCGTTCGCTTTGCTCTTCGGGTCGCGGAACGCGAAGATCTCCGGCGGCGTCATGTGCTCGTTGCCTTCGGCGAACGGGTTCTTCGCCTGCTCGGGTACGTCCACGGGTTGCGGGATAAAATCGCTCGGACGTTTCCCGCGTTCGGTCGCGATGATGACCCAACGACCTACGACTGGATCCTTGCGCAGTTCTGGCATATTCGGTTGTCCCCACTATTCGGACGCCGCGCTTCAAGGCGCCGCGTACAATTTTTCATATTCACGTGCACTGGCCCTCGCGAAAAAACGCCGGCCATCGCGTTGGCCATCAACTTCTGCCATTTCTTCGGCTGTTTGTGGAGCAAAATCGCCTGCTGCACGGCCTCCACCAACTCCGCGGACGTATTCTGGAGCAAATTTGAGGCCGGTTCCGCGACCTGTCCGCAGGTCGTATACCTTACCGTGTTGCCCGGCCCACCTGTCGCCCGCGCCAGTGGCTTCCAACGGTTCGAGGTGGTATTGCCAACATACTTTCATCGGCGGTAGACTGGCCTCGTGAGCGAAAAGAAGCAAGCCGGCCCAATGTTTACATCTCGCCAACAGCAACAGGCCGTCGTGATCTGCGTGTGTCTGGCGGTGTTGATTACTGTCGTGTTCTGGCCGGTGCAGCACGCCGGGTTCGTCAACTACGATGACGACGAGTATGTGACCGCGAACCCGCATGTGTTGGGGGGATTAACTGTTCGGGGCGTGGTGTGGGCGTTCACCGCGTATCACTCGGACAACTGGCACCCGCTGACGTGGCTGTCGCACGAGTTGGACTGCGAATGTTTCGGAATGAACGCAAGTGGACATCACGCGGTGAGTGTGTTGTTGCACGTGGCGAATACGGTGCTGTTGTTTTTGGTGTGGCGGCGGATGACGGGGGCGACGTGGCGGAGCGCGTGCGTGGCGGCGTTATTCGGGGTGCATCCGTTGCATGTGGAGTCGGTGGCGTGGGTCGCCGAGCGCAAGGATGTGTTGAGCGGGTTGTTCTGGATGTTGGCGATCTGGGGGTATGTGCGGTATGTCGAGCGGCCGACGCGGGGGCGGTATGCGGTGGTGGCGGGATGCTACGCGATGGGATTGATGGCCAAGCCGATGGTGGTGACGCTGCCGTGTGTGCTGCTGCTGTTGGATTATTGGCCACTGGGGAGGACGCGGTGGACGCCGTCAGTGGTCGGTCATCACGCTCCGTTGCGCCGCGGCGAATTGATCAGGGAAAAGATCCCGCTTTTTGCGCTGGCCGCCGTGTCGTGTGGGGTGACCATCTGGGCGCAGAACCGTGGGAGGGCGATCAGTTCGTTGGAGCAGTTGCCGTTGGGGCTGCGGATGGCCAACACGGTGGTGTCGTATGTGCGGTACATCGAGAAGGCCGTCTGGCCGAGTGGGCTGGCGGCTTTTTATCCGTATCGGGTGTGGCCCCCGGGAACGGTGATTCTGGCGGGGGCGATTTTGGTGGCGGTGTCGGGCTTGGTGATTTGGAGAGCGCGGCGCGAACCGCATCTGGTCGTGGGATGGTTCTGGTTTTTGGGGACGCTGGTGCCGGTGATTGGATTAGTGCAGGTCGGGAGCCAGTCCATGGCGGACCGGTATATGTATCTGCCGTTGATTGGGTTGTCCATCATGTTGTGCTGGAGCGTGTCGTCCCGCGCGATGGAGCGGCGGAGCCTGAAAGCGACTATCGGCGTCGCGGCGGCGGCAGTGGTTGCGGTGTGCGCCGCCCTGTCCAGAGTTCAGGTCGGGTACTGGAAGGACTCGGAGACACTGTTTCGGCATGCTCTGGATGTGACCCGGGACAATTGGCTGGCGCGTGCCAACCTCGGGAACGCCTTGACGCAATCGGGCCGGACGCCGGAAGCCATCGCGCAGTACGAACAGGCCCTGCGGGTCAACCCGAATTTCGCCATGGCCCACGTCAATTATGCGAACGCCCTTGCCGGACTGGGTCGGGTGACGGAAGCGATCGCGCAGTACGAGCAGGCCCTGCGGATCGAGCCGGATTCCGCCGAGGCGCACTGCGATCTGGGGGCCGCTTTGGCGCAGGCGGGCCGGTTGCCGGAAGCCATCGCGCAGTACGAACAGGCCCTGCGGGTCAAACCGGATTTTGTCATGGCGCACTGCGATCTGGGGGCCGCCTTGGCGCAGGCGGGCCGGCTGCCGGAAGCAATGAGCCATTATGAGCAGGCGCTACGGATCGAGCCGGATTCGGCCATGGCGCACTACAACTTGGGGAACGCCCTGGCACAGATGGGCCGGGTGCCGGAAGCGATCGCGCAGTACGAGCAGGCGCTGCGGATCGAGCCGGATTCCGCCGAGACGCACTGCAATTTGGGGGTCGTCTTGGCGCAAACGGGCCGGGTGCCGGAAGCGATCGCGCAGTACGAGCAGGCGCTGCGGATCGAGCCGGATTCCGCCGAGACGCACTACAATTTGGGGGTCGTCTTGGCGCAAACGGGCCGGGTGCCGGAGGCGATCGCGCAGTACGAGCAGGCGCTGCGGGTCGAGCCGGATTCCGCCGAGACGCACTACAATTTGGGAGTCGCTCTCGTTCGTTTGGGTAGAGTGCCGGAGGCGGTCGTACAGTATGAGGAGGCGTTGCGGATCAAGCCCGATTACCCCGAGGCGCGGAACGCCCTCGCGCGCTTGCAAGCTGGCCAGTAAGCGGAGTCCGACGACACGTGCCGACGGCGGGCAAGCCCTTGGCGGTTCCTCGCTCGACAAAGCGCGTGTGTTCGACTGGAGAAGTGTATAAAATGTCATCACGCGGATGATGACTTTGCGACAACAGTACGCGGGGCTGGTCGGTATGGCCTAATGAAGAACGCGTGGAGATCATTGGCCGCCGTGTGCGCGCTGGTCATCGGGGTTTATGCGTGCGTGGCCCGCTCGGCTGCTTGGGAATCCTTGAGCCCGAATGCGGCTGACAGTTACTACAATTTGTTGGTGCAGGGTTTTCGCGCCGGCCAGCTCAACTTGAAAAAAGTTGTGCCGCCCGGATTCATCCAGCTCGCCGACCCCTACGATTCAGCGGCCAATGCCCGCTTTCGCACCGGGCCCGACCATTTGCACGATCTGAGCTATTACAAGGGCAAGCTCTACCTGTACTTTGGGGTTACGCCCGCCTTGATATTGCTCTGGCCGTTCGTCGCGTTGACCGGCCACTACCTGTTTTCCGGACAAGCGACGGTAATTTTTTGCGCCATCGGGTTTCTGGCCAGCGTCGGTGTGTTGCACGGGCTGTGGCGGCGCTATTTCGCCGAGGTGAGCGTCGGGGTGGTGGCCGCAGGCACGCTGGCGCTCGGCTTGGGGACTGGCGTGCCGGTGATGTTGCCCCGGTCGGAGGTTTACGAGGTGGCCATCAGTTGTGGGTATGCATTGACAATGCTGGCTGTGGCGGCGATTTGGAAGGCGTTGCACGAGCCGGAGCGGAGGGGCTGGTGGCTGGCAGCGGCGAGTGTGGCCTACGGGCTGGCGGTGGAGGCACGGCCCTCCTTGCTGTTCGGCGCGGTGATCCTGCTGGTGCCGGTGGTCCAGGCGTGGCGGGAGCGCCGGCCGATTGGGGCGGCGCTGATGACGGCAACCGGTCCGATCCTACTCATCGGGTTGGGGTTGATGCTCTACAACGAACTGCGATTCGATAATCCGTTCGAATTCGGCGTGCGGTATCAGTTGAACGAAAGCCGGCAGATGACGGCTCAAAAGTTCGGTCTGCGTTACCTCTGGTTCAATTTCCGGGTCTATTTCCTGGAACCGGCGCACTGGAGCCGTCGGTTTCCCTTCGTACACGACATCACCTTGCCACCCGTACCTGTGGGCGAGGGGTGGGTTGGGAGTCCGTTTGGCGTCTTGACCAACATCCCACTGGTGTGGCTGGCGCTGGCGGTGCCGCTGGCGTGGCGGGGTCGCTCTGCGGACAGGCGTTCCACCTTGTGCGGATTCTTGGGGGCGGTCGCCCTGCTTTTCGGGATCGGCACGCTGACCTTGAGCCTCTTTTTTGCTGCGTGCAGCCGCTATGAAGTGGAATTCCTTCCCACGCTGGTGCTGCTGGCCGTGGTCGGCATCCTCGGATTGGAGCGCACGTTGGCTGACCGGCCGGTCTGGCGGCGTGCCGCGCGCTTGATCTGGGGCCT
>Ga0187875_10001467_pt1 | contig 18173 bp, 8 predicted proteins | sample June2016WEW_17_1_2_FD_132978 | JGI IMG/M metagenome (GOLD analysis project Ga0187875, IMG submission 132978) | Peatland microbial communities from SPRUCE experiment site at the Marcell Experimental Forest, Minnesota, USA - June2016WEW_17_10 | ecosystem: Environmental > Terrestrial > Soil >... | reverse complement strand
AGCGGGGCAGCCTGGGCGCCGGACATGCTCCTTCGGTGGTCGAACGAGCGCGGCGCGGCGGCAATCGACTATGTCCGCGGGATGAACTTGAACGCCATCCGACTGGAAGGCCGGATGGAACGGGATGAATTTTTCGACATGGCGGATCGGTTGGGAGTGCTGATCATGCCGGGATGGACCTGCTGCGACTTCTGGGAGCAATGGGCTCACTGGACTCCAGACACGGAGAAGATCGCGGCGGCGTCACTCACCGATCAGCTCACGCGGCTGCGAAATCATCCCAGCGTTTTTGTCTGGCTTTATGGCAGCGATGGACCGCCCCCTGCCAATATCGAAACCCTTTACTTGCAGGTCATCAAGGACACGAAGTGGCCGAATCCGTCACTGTCGTCAGCATCGGCTGAGCGAACCAAAGTGACTGGAGCGTCGGGCGTGAAAATGTCAGGGCCGTATGACTACGTTCCTCCGAACTACTGGGAGATCGACAAAGAGGGCGGCGGAGCATTCGGATACAACACCGAGACCAGCCCGGGGCCAGTGATTCCGACGCTGCCGAGTTTAAGGAAGTTCATTCCGGCCGGGCATTTATGGCCGGTTGACGAATACTGGGACTACCATGCGGGCGGCGAGCGCTTCACCAACATCGACAAGTTCGTAAATGGCCTGGAGCACCGTTATGGCAAGCCCTCTGGCCTGGACGATTTTCTTCGCAAGTCACAAGCGATGAATTATGAGGCCCAGCGCGCGATGTTCGAGGCGTATGGGCGGAATAAATACCAGTCCACCGGAGTAATTCAGTGGATGCTGAACAATGCCTGGCCTTCCATCATCTGGAATCTGTACGACTATTATCTGGTGCCGTCGGGTGCTTACTTCGGATCGAAGAAAGCGTGCGAGCAATTGCATGTGCAGTATTCCTACGATGACAATTCAGTCGCCGTGGTGAATGGGTACGATCATGCGTTCACCGGTCTCCGCGTTACGGCGAAGATTCTGGACATCAATGCGAAGGAAAGAGCTTCTCAGGACGCGACGCTCGATGTGGTCGCCGACAGCAGCGTTCGGGCGTTACGACTGCAACCGGTGGACGGCATCTCGCCAACTTATTTTCTAAAGCTGGAGTTGCATGACGCTGCCGGCAAACTGGTGAGCGATAACTTTTACTGGCTCTCCACCAAACCCGACGTGCTCGATTATTCGAACAAGTTCGAAGATGTCTACACTCCCGAGAGCGCTTACGCGGACCTGAGTGGGCTGAACTCCCTGCCTTCGGTGAAGCTCGACGTTCGCGGGTCGATAAAGCAGGAGGGGAAAGACCGGGTGGTGCACGCTGTGGTGGAGAACCCAGGCGCAAGCGTGGCCTTCATGGTGCATGTCCGACTCGCCGAAGCGGAGCGCGATCAGGACGTGGTGCCGATCTTTTGGGATGACAACTACGTGTCGTTGTTGCCGGGGGAAAAGCGCGAACTGAGCGCCCGTTTCGAACCGGGTAAGAGCGGCAGCGGCGACCTTGTGCTGACCATCGACGGATGGAACGTCGTCGCCGCCAGTAACCCGCTTACGATCGAGGGCAAGCGCTAACCACCTTCTTTGCTTTGCGGACCGATTAGTCGAGACGACGCACTGAGAACGCCCTGCCGAGTGAGTATGATAGGAACGCCTGAGTTGGGCGATTTATCGGATCATTCAAGCTGTGATGCGCCGGCCGTGAAAGTGTCGGTTCTGCAACGGGTTCTTTTGGAAGGGCGAAACATCCGCTGGATACTCCGCGATAGGAGTTTCAAGTATGGTCACGATTCGCGATGTGGCGAAACAGAGTGGTTTTTCCTCTACCACGGTTTCCATCGTATTGAACAATGCGCCTCTCGCCCGCTATATCCCAACGACCACCAAGAAACGGATCGAGACCACCGCGAAAAAATTAGGCTACCGGCCCAACCTGTTTGCACGTTCGCTGCGAAGCCGCCGCAGTCACACCATCGGAGTCATGGTCTTCGACATGACCGATCCTTTCTGCACGCTGGTGCTCCGCGGCATCGAAAACTCGCTCTATCAGGCGTCTTACCTGCCCATCCTGACCGACGTGCATAACGAGCGCGCCGTTTCGAGCGCTACCTGGAGATGCTTCTCGACCGTCGCGTGGAAGCCTTGATCGTGGTGGCGAACTGGCTGTTCGTGAACATCGACGTGCTCGGCGATCTGGAGAAGAGCAACATTCCCACTGTAATGATTGGCCGGGAACTCGAAAACGATTCGATCAGTTCGGTGATCGTGGATAACGAAGTCGGAGCTTACACGGCGGTCGAGCATCTGTACTCGCTGGGTCATCGCAAGATCGCGTTTATACGAGGACCTAAAGCATTGACCGACAGTGCTCCACGCTGGAAGGGAGTTCGAGCTTTTGCAAAAGCGCGCGGGCTGGAATTGGATCCCAGGCTGGTCGTGGACCTGCCCGAATCGCGTGACCCGATCTCCAGTTTTGAAACCGGCTACAAGCTGACCGAAGAGATGATCAAGGCGAAGCGTCCTTTCACGGCGCTGATGGCATTCGATGACATGACGGCGTTCGGGGCGATTCGCGCCCTGACCAAGGCTGGCGTCCGGGTGCCCGAACAATGCTCCGTCGTTGGATTTGACGATGTGGCGGCATCCAGCCTATGCACTCCGCCGCTCACGACGATTCGCCAGCCCATGGAAGCCATGGGCGCCATGGCTGCCAGTATCGTGCTGGAGGGGATCAACGCCATGCTTGAAAAACGTGATCTGCCGGCGGCGACCCACCGCAAACTCGCGCCCGAACTGGCCGTGCGCGATTCGACGCGTGGAACCCTGTAAAACCGCGAGAACCGGCGATGCCCCTGATTTTTTCCTTGACTGGGAATAGCAAAAGGCACAATATTCATACGTTTTAATAAAACGATTCCCGAAAGAATCCTGGAGCCTGTTCATGAATAGCCAGAATGCAATTTTCAAGACCGCACGGACTCTTCTTTCCGTCTGCATGCTTGTCCTCTGCGCGGCTTCCATCGCGCTTGGCCAGGCCGGCCGGGGCGCCATCAGCGGCCTGGTCTCCGATCCTTCGGGCGCGATCGTCAACGGCGCCAAAGTCACCGCCGTCAACCATGCAACGGGAGTCGCGTTGCACACGGTTACGAATCAGTCAGGACTGTATGGATTCGTATCGCTGACGCCCGGGATCTATGTCGTCACGGCCAGCCAGAAGGGCTTTGAAAGCGTCGCGCACGACAATGTGTTAGTTAGTGTGGACCAAACCACCACTGCGAATATTACTTTGCGAGTCGGCAGCGTCTCCGAGACGGTGACGGTATCGGAAACGGGCGCACTGGTGGATACGGCCAGTTCGACGGTGGGCCAACTGATTGAATCCGCGAACGTCGAGCGCTTTCCGACGCTCACCCGCAATATCTTTGATCTGATCCAATTGAGCGCCGGCGTGACTCCGGCTAACGGGTCGGCGAGTTCCGGCGATTCGGTTCCTATCACCAACATCTCGACTGGGCGCCCCGGCGTGGATGTGTCTTCGTATACCATCAACGGCGCCATCCAGGGATCGGTTTACTACTTGCTCGATGGCAGCCCGATTGGCATTGCGGAAAACAACATTGCCGCCATCATGCCGGCTATGCAGATTCCCGAGGATGGCATCGATGAGTTCCGGGTCGAAACCCAGAATACTCCCGCGTCTTATCAGAGCGGCGGCGCGGGCGTCATCAGCCTGGTCAGCAAATCCGGCGGTGACCAGTTCCACGGCGATGCCTTCGTGTATTTGCGGCCCGATGTGATGGCGGCGAACGACTACTTCAACAAGCAAGACCAGTTGTTGCAGGGTTCGTCCAACCAGGCGCCCAGCTTCCATCGGTATCAGGAGGGCGGCGCCATCGGCGGCCCCATCCTGCACAAGAAACTTTTCTTCTTTGGTGATTACGAAGCCACGCAACAGAAATTATTTGATAGCAACAACGCGTTTTTCACGGTTCCGACGACCGCGGAACGGAACGGTGATTTTTCAGCGGACAACAATCCGATCTATAACCCTTTGGCTCCCGATAACGCTGACGGAACACGGCAGCAGTTTCCGGGAAACATCATGACCAACTACCCGGGACTGGCGCTCAATCCAACCGCTGTGCAGTTTCTATCCATGATGCCAAAGTGCAACTATCCCAATCCCTCCTCTTGCGATTCAGTCGGACAATTGAACAACTTTCGCAATCCGGGTCTGGACCCTTTCACCGCGAAGAGATTTGACATTCGCATGGACTACTACAAGAGCGAAAAACAGCGCTTCTTCTCCCGCTTCTCTTTTGCCAATCTGACTCTCCAGGGAGTGAACGCCTTCAACAACGCTTGGGATCCGTACTATGCCCAGAACGTTACCCACGCCCGCAACTTCATCTTTGGAGATGACTACACGATCAATTCCACTACGGTCTTGCAGCTGCGCTACTCCTTCACACGCCACTATGAAAATCAAGGCGGCGACCCGGCCCAGAACGGCTTCGACATCACCCAGTTGGGATTTCCCGCGTCGCTGGCTGCAGACCAGACATACAAAACGATTCCCATCGCGTTCTTCAGCGACTTGTTGAATAACACCGGCAATCCCAGCGGAGTCGGTGGCACCGCGAACTACAACACTTTCCTTTATGCCAGCGAGAACCATGACGCCAGCGTGACCCTGACGAAGGTCATGGGCAAGCATCTGCTCAGCTTTGGCGGGGAATACATGAAGAGGTTCTTGAACGTGGGCCAGCCTCCGGCACCTGCCGGGTGGTACTACTTCGATATTTCGGCAACAGACCAGCAAACTACGCCCGCTTCAGGCACGACGGTGGGTGGCAACGACTTCGCATCGTTCCTGCTGGGCATGGGGAGCATCCCCGGTAATGAATCGGTGAACTTTACGCAGGATCTGTTCTCCGCCAATGCCAGTCCGTATTACGCAGCCTTCGCAGAGGACACTTACCACGTCCGGCCAAATCTCACGATTACGGCTGGTCTGCGATGGGACATCTTCGGCGGAAAGACAGAGCGTCACAACCGCCTGGAATATTTCGATCCGACGGCTGTGGGGACATCGCCGCCGGTGGGTAACTTTGCCGGGGGCAGTTTCACCGGCGGCGAAGTATTCGCCACCAGCGGCAACCGTTCTCCGTTTAAGACGAATCTGGCGAACTTTGCGCCACGGCTAGGTTTTACATGGCAGCCAGAGAGTCACCTGGTCGTTCGCGGCGGCTTCGGGTTCTACTACGGGCCGAGTCCCCAAATGGTCAGCGGCTCATTGGAGAATAGCGACGGATATTCTACGAGTAATAACTGGAATGCCACTTGTCTTAATGCCGACAAAAATACGGTATTCAACGGCACGAACCAGTGCAATGCGAATGTGCCGGGAAGTGTGACTGGTATTACCGGGCCTTACTCACTGAGCAATCCGTTTCCAGTCGGTCTTGTTCCGCCGTCGCAATTGCAGCCGAGCGGATTGCAAACCAACCTGGGCTCGAATCTGAACACGATGCTGCACTCGCAGCGCACTCCGGTCACGTACAACTTCAACTTCGGTCTCGAATACGAATTTCCGCGCCAAATCGTTCTCAGCGCCGGTTATGTGGGTAGCCGGGGATTGTTCCTTCCATTCCAGTCGGTGGATTTGAACCAGCTCCCTCTGAGCACGATCAATCTACTCGGCAATGGTCCCAACGCCGGCAATTCTGCGGGATTTATTGCGGCGGAACCTTTCCCCCAATTCAACGATGGCGCCATCAGCATCACCAACCAAACCAACGGTGTCATCGTGCATGGATATCCCGCTGGCGATTCCGAGTACAGCTCCCTGCAAACCAAGGTGCAGAAGCGCCTGACCAGTCATTTCACGACCCTTGCGTCTTTCACCTGGGCCAAGCTGATCACGGACGACGGCAATCCTCCCCTGGGCTTTGTCGGTTTTCACGCCGGATCGGCTCAGGACGTAAGGAATCTGGGGTACGAGCACTCCGTCAGCCCGCAGGATGTGAAATATCAGTTCACCTGGCAGGCATCGTACGACCTGCCGGTTGGCAAAGGCAGGGCGTTGAATCTCGACGGAGCGTCGAACGCCATCCTTGGCAATTGGACGGTGGACGGGATTTTCTACCTGAGCAGCGGTATTCCGATCGCCTCGCCATATGTCGGAAGCAATATGTATCTCAATCAGCGCGCCGATATGACCTGCGATCCGAGCAAAGGCGCGCCGCGCACGGCTGCGATATGGTTCACTGCCGCTTGCTTTGCGGTGCCCGGAACGGAAAGTGGAGGCCCGTCCAACCTGTATATTCCCGGAACTGCGCCAGCATATCTCGATCACCTCCGCACCATGGGATCTAACAATCTGGATATGACGCTTTCCAAGAAGATCAAGTTGGGAGAAAAGAAGGATCTCCGGTTTGATATTTCCTGCTACAACTTCGCCAATCGTCCGCAGTTCTCGGCGCCGAATGTGCCCACTGCCAGCAGTGGGTGGACGACCGGCCCCGGCCCGAACGGAAACGAGTTCGGCCAGATCACGGCAACCTCGAACACGCCGCGGCAGTTCCAGTTCGCATCGAGGTTTACGTTCTGATGCGTCGAATCGTGCGAAGATCTTAGCGATCCGAGGTCTTGGGCGCTAAGTTGACCTGAGGCAGGCCGATTTTGGCGAGAAGCTGCTTGAAGGCCGGGTCGTTGTGAAGATTGTTGAAAGCCAGGTCCACTGCCATGCCGACGGTCTGGTCGTCGTGGCGGTCGTAACAGAGCTGAAGATAATTAATTGTCTCTTGGGTGTTCCCGAGGCCAGAATAGGTTTCCGCGAGATGGTAGGGTGAAAGCTTTCCCTGGGCGAAGAGCTTTTTCTGCTGCTCAAGCTGGCTTTCTAACAATCCTTTTTCGCCATGTGCCGCAAAGCCTTTTTCCGCAGCCTGCTCGATGGCGGAAAGCGACCCATCGTTGAGCAGCGCTGCTTCCTTTTTCATTTCCGAGAGGTACCCCGCGTATTCTCCCGTGTCGAAGTAGGCCCATCTCAAGTAGCGGTGCGGCGAGAGAGAATTCGGATCCGCTTCCTCGAGTTGCCGGAGCAGCCGAATGGATTGATCGCGGTGTCCTGCCCCCCACAGAATCCTGCCTTTGTCGGCGAGAATCGAGACTGAGTTGGGGTCGAGCGCCTCGGCGCGATCAATCTCGTTCAGCGCTTCAACGAAGCGCCCGACCGTGCCGAGATAAGTTGCATACCAGTGGTGAGCCTTCTCATTATTGGGATCGAGGTCGATGGCGCGGCGAAACTCCTCATCCGCTGTTCCCGAGTCCCACATGCCGAAAAAGGAAACAAAGGCGAGAGAGGCGTGAGCTTGCGAGGAATGATCGTCGAGTTCCACGGCTTTCTTGGCCGCCGCGAGCGCTCGCGGATAAGCTTCGCTAGAGGGCATCAGTGTGTACTCGCGCATCAGGTTGTAGCAGTCGGCGAGACCAACATAAGCGTCCGAGTAGTTGGGATCGTGAACCACGGCTTGGGTAAAAGAATCGACGGCTAGGTTAAGACTTTCGGGCGTGCGCTGGTTCCAGTAAAAGCGGCCCTTGAGGTAAAAGTCTTCAGCCTCGCGATTGGCAGCATGGTGCATGCTACCCGACGATGCCACGGGGCGAGACTTGGAGCCGGCTTTGGCGTCGCGATAAGCGGGACGGAAGATCCAGATCGCGAATACCAGCGCGATGACCGGCAGGGCGAAAACCAGATTCCTCCAGGGAGACACGCTCGGCGGCGCGGGCAGGGGTGCGGGCGTAGTAACGACGCTTTCCTTTTCCTCGACGTTCCCGGCGGCAACTTCCGGAAGATGAATGGGCGCAATCCAGCGATAGCCGCGGCGTTCGACGGTCTCAATGAATACAGGATTGTCGGCGGAATCTCCGAGCGCATCGCGCAGCCGCCGGATTGCGCTGCTGATGCCCTGGTCAAAATCCACGAATACGTCTTCCGGCCAGAGCGCCTGCCTCAGTTCATCGCGACTGACCACCTCGCGGGGATGGCTAAGAAGGACAGTGAGGGCGCGAAAGGGAAGATCCTGAATCCGGACTTTGACCCCATTTCTGCGAAGCTCACCCGCGCGCAGGTCGGCCTCGAAAACTCCAAAGCGAACACACCCCGGTGAAATCCGTGGAGATCCCATAGGAAACTGATTGCGTGGGGGAGTCGTAATAGTTTAACAGACCGGAGCGGAGGTCGTGCAGCAGGCACTCTTTGGGCACTTGGCTAGGCATAGAGTTCCCGCAAACCTATGATACCAAATGGATAATCTCGTCATCTACACGTCAGGAAGGCGCTATCTCCAAACCATTGACCGGCTGCCCCAATTCGGACAAAGTCGATAATGCATTTGCAGCCGCCTCTCGAATGGATGGCAAGCGGGGTCCACGAGCCGCGGAGCATCCGTAGAGATCCCCAAGACTACCCAGGTGACAATCTATGAACTCGCTCTATTTCCCAATGAAGTCGAATGATCGCAAAGCTAAACGCTCGGGCATGGCTGCAATGTTGCTAACCATGGTCGTTACGGCCACCTTGTTCGCCGGAGTTGTCGTTCCGGCGCAGGCTCAAACTTTCAATGTGCTGTACACCTTCCAAGGCCCGAACAACAATGAGGGCGCCTATCCCCAGGGGCTGGTTCAGGGCACCGATGGAAATTTGTACGGGGTAACGGAGGCAGGCGGGGACAACGGTGGAGATGACGACGCGGGCACATTCTTCAAAATCAGCACAAGCGGCAACTTGAAGGCACTCTGCGCTTTTTACTTCGGAACTTGCGCGGGTACCCAGGCACCTTCAGCGAGTTTGATTCTGGGCGCCAATGGGGATTTCTACGGGGTAGATCTTGTTGGTGCGAACATCAGGTTGACCCCAACTGGCAAGCTGAAAATTCTGTACAACGGTAGCGGCAACGACATCTCCGTAGCGCCGCTGGTTCTAGCCTCCAACGGGGATTTCTATGGGGTGAACAAATTGGGCGGCGTCAACGTGAACTGTGGGGGTGATACCACCTGCGGATCGGTCTTCAAGATGACCGCAGCGGGCAAGCTGACCACCCTCTATTCTTTTTGCTCTGACTACCAAAGCGGCGTCTGCCTGGATGGCCAGAATCCCCAATTTGCGCTGGTTCAAGGCAGCGACGGGAACCTGTACGGGACAACATATGCCGGCGGGAACGACGGCGTCAACGGCGGTTATGGCACGATCTTCAAAATCACCGAAACCGGAACCCTGACGACGATTTACAACTTCCCGGGTTACACCCCACCCAGTTCGGCGCTGATCCTGGGCCCGGACGGGAATTTCTACGGCACGACGGGCGCCGGCGGTAGCGGCACTTACGGCCCCGGCGGCACCTTTTTCACCGTTACCCCGGGCGGCGCGCTGACTACGCTTTACAACTTCTGTAGCCTGCTTAATTGCGCGGACGGCTCACAACCCTCGAACATCTTTCTAGCTACCGATGGGAATTTCTACGGGATAGCGTGGGACGGCGGAGCCAACCAACAAGGCACAATCTTCCAAATCACCCCCAGCGGAACGCTGACCACGCTCCACAACTTCGACGGCACTGACGGATCTGGTCCCAACGGCGGCGGCACGGTGATGCAGGACACCAACGGCACTTTCTACGGGACAATGCAGGAAAGCTTGGGTGGTGGCATAGGCACGATCTTCAGTCTCGACATGGGTCTCGACCTGTTTGTGGAAACACTGCCGACATCCGGCAAGGCGAAAAAAGCCGTCAAGATTCTGGGGACGGATCTGACGGGCGCGACCAGCGTCACCTTCAACGGCACAGAGGCAACGTTCAAGGTGGCATCCAGTTCCGAGATCACGACCAATGTACCCGTGGGTGCGACCACCGGCGTAGTTAAGGTAGTAACGCCCAACGGTACGCTCACCAGCAACGCCGTCTTCCAGGTGCCATAGTTTGGTCAAGCACGAATTTGAGTTGCTAAAACGCGACGTTGTAACGGACTCCGGAGTGTGGCGGGGAGGCTGCGCTCCGGATTTGTTTGACCGGTTAAAACGATTTTCGAAACATCGCTCAAAGCCTACTGCAGCAAACCAAAAACTCCCACGCCAGTCTGCGTTCCAACGTAGACTTTGCCGTTGGCGATCGTCGGCGTAATGAACTTATTCCCGTTTCCGAAATGATCGCGTCCGCCCGAGGCCTGGTTGGTGTTGTACAACTCGACGGCAAGATTGTTTGCGTTGTAAGCATGCAGCACAGCGGGAGAGACATTTTCCGCAGCCCATACGATGGAATTGTTCTTTGTGCTGCCGGAGATGCTGGGCGTCGCGCCGGGGTATCCGAACGATGTTCCAGTCTGTGATTGCGGAGTTGCGTTGAGCTGCGCGCTGGACTTAAAGGCAAAGGCCTTGATGTGGTCCCCGACAGCTCCGTAATAAATCCTGTTGTCGAAAAACGCGGGCGCTGAATATACCGACCCGGCGAGCGAGCCGCTCAACTCCTGATAAATCTGGTTATTGTTATTCGGGTTGAACTTGCCCATGTTGTTGCGATTGGCGAGATAAATGTTCGAGTCTTTTCCCGCTCCCACAACAAGCTGGTGCACGCCGCCGCTCGAGTCCTTGATGTTCGGGATGACCATTGCACCGCCGGACCCCAGATCTTCATCGGCATCGGACTCGGAGACCGTGTTGTACATGTTGAAGTAATCCGCGACGGCGAGCTCTCCCTTCTTCGTAGAGAGCTTCATGATGGCGTTGCCGTAATCTCCGTTGATGGGGAAGCCGTTCTGGTTGAGCGTGGTGTCGAAGACACCGTTAGCATCAAGGAAGTAGACGTTCCCAGTTGTATCGGCGGCGGGTCCGGCGCCCGCGGCCCAGATGGCGCCTTCGCTGCCGTTCGGCGTCACATTCAAAACCGATTTCTGCGCCAGTGTCGTTTCGTCGTAGCTGATGATCCATCCGGTGTAGGGACGATCGTCACAGTGTGAAGCCCAGGACGTGTACACGATGTGGTCCACGAGCAGCAGCGCAGCGCGCTCTTTATATTGCTTGGGATCGAAGATCACGTTCCCGCCCTGGCTGTTGTCGCCGGTGCCAGGATATTGCGCGGCCACCGTAACCGGACCGCCGAATTGTTCGGCTCCCGTAGTAATGTCGAGCGCGTGCAGGCGCTGGTAGTAGTTGCCGCTCGCGTCCTTGCTCATGGCGACCAGATAGATGGTTCCATGCGGGCCGGCTGAAGGGTCAATCACGGGCGTGGAGGTGATGCCAATCTCGGGCGTGACCTGACCACAGCCTCGGTCATCGGAAGCAGTTTCGCCGGCACCGAGCGCGGTGACCTGCCATAGGATTGCGCCGCTGTCCGCATCGAACCCGTAGACTGTGTCGTTTTCGCTGACGACAAACAAAACATTATGCGTTCCGCCGGCGACGGTCAGATTTGGTACATAAAGAGGTTGCGCATCAACCAGCCCGTCCGTCGAGAGAACAAAGAGCTTGCCGAATGTGGTGGAGTTGACATTCTTGAGTGTGAGCGTGGTTTCACTGAGATTTCTGCCCGTACGCTGGTTGTCATTGTGCCAGGTGAGAACGCCTTTGAACGCCGGACCGGCGGCGACCGTCTCATAGCGCATGACGAATATTCCAAGGACGGCAGGGAGAATGACGATGGCAAGAAACTGAGCGATTCGTTGGGGGAGAGCGCGCTTCATAAGCACCTCAAAAACTCAAGGCAGACTTGGCTGCCAGACTGGGTTTCACGACGAAGACGCGCTCCCTAATTCTAACCTAGAACTTGGCAGGTCAAGAATTGAAAGTGCAAGGCGTCTGCTTAGCGCGCGGCATTGGGCAGGTTCGCATCTTACGGGCAGCTGCGCCGGGGAGTGGCGTTGGGCAAGCAACCTGCGCTTACTGATGGTTTGCTTGATGCGCCGTCCGCCAGCTAGTCACTTCCCGGTCGGCGTCGACAATCTCCTGTTCGCTCATCGAGGTTTTCAGATTGCTCAAGGCTGCCGCGCTCTCCGGGATCGCGGTTTGTGACAGCGTCAGCCATCGGTAGGCGGCGATGCGATCGCTCGCAGATTGTGCCGTGCTCGCAAGCAGTTTCCCCAATCGAAATTGGGCTTTGGGAAGGCCCTGTTCGGCTGCTAATCCATAATAGTGTTCCGCTAGCGAGCGATCTGCTGGAGCGTCTTTGCCTTCCTCACATATCAAGGCCAAGTCAAATTGTGCTTCCGCTTGCCCCTGGTCCGCGGCGGCAGTAAAAAGTCGCCGTGCTTCCTGCAGGTCGACGGGAACCCCTTGGCCCATCGCATAGCGCATTGCAAGTCCCCATTGGCCGTCGCGTTCTCCTTGCTCTGCCGCCTTGCGATACCACTTCACGGATTGCTCGTAATCCGGCTTGCCTTGAGGGCCGCGTGCAAAAATGTTTCCTAGTACCGCAGCGGCACGGGAACTGCCGAGATCAGCTGCCTTCTCGTAATAACCGATAGCGCGGTCAACGTCGGCAGGCGTGGCGTCCGGCGGATGCATATAAAAGATCCCAAGATCCACAAGCGCGGGGACCACGTTTTGGTCTGCGGCCGCCATGAGCCAACGTAAGGATTCCTTGTAATCCTTGGCTACTCCGTTGCCTCTTGCGTACATCAAGGCCAGATTGTATTGTGCAGCGGCATCGCCACCGTCGGCAGCCTTCCGAATCCAGGTGAGGGCCAGCGCGGGATCCCTTGGGACACCCTTTCCTTCGGCATACATCAATCCGATGTTGGTGGCTGCGTCGAGCGACCCTTGCCGCACCGCCTTCTTGTACCACTCGAGGGCTTCAGCCGGAGCGGGATGCTCCATGCCGATTCCTGTCTCCAGGAAAATACCCAGGGATTCCTGCGCTGCCATGAACCCCTGCTCGGCTGCTTTACGGAGCAAGCGGAGTGCTTCCGCGTCGTTTCTCTTCAGCAGATTCCCGGTGTGATAGGCAAGGGCGAGCATCGTTTCTGCTTCAGGATCGCCGGCATTTGATTTGTCTTCCAGGGTCTGAAGATCCTCCACAGTGAGGTCCCGGGCTCGTGCCTCGATGCCGTAGGCGCTGGGCCGTGACTTTGCAGGAAGCGGTGCGTTATGTTGTCCGCTCTGCTTCCGTGCAATGGTGCTCGATGCCAACTCCACCTTTTCTCCCGGCTCCGGCTGAGACCCTGAAGCGGCGGGAATCGATGTGGTCTTCGGAAAAGCAATTTCGATTATGACTTTCTTCTCCGCGGGTTTCACCTGGAAGTCGAGCGGCTCTGTTGATTCGATCACGAGGCGTGTCACGGGCGGGCGAATTCGGAACCGCGACAGGCGCAGCACCTGCACGGGACCACCCTTGACTGGAATTTTCCGATTTCCTCCCTGGAGTTCGCAGTTCAGAAAATCGAATACCAGGCGATCGGGATTCGGGAGGCGGCCGCTTGTCGGAACGACTGGCGCGCTGACGTCGATTTCGATGGCAAGACCGTCCGAACGTTGGTTTACGTTGACGCTTTCGACCATGACTGCTCTAGCCGACGAATTGCTCTCGGACGTTTCCGATCCGCGCGCAAAGCTGTGCCAGCAAAATAAACAAATCAGACTGAAAAGAACAACCCCGGGAAGCCGGCCAATCATGAAGCCCACCACACCAATCGGGTCGATCGAGTTCCCCTGTAATGCCCTTCCCATGAGTGAATAACCTTCTTGCATCCGGAACATCGAAAACCAACGAAGATAGTTCCAACCAAGCGAAAAGTCTAGATTACCTCGAAATAGTTCCTCGCATGATTCGCGATCCACGAGCGCGGTTGCTGTGATGGCCGGCGAAATGCGTGTTTAGCTCCAAGAGTATTTGAACGAAGTTTCCGCTACACTATCCGGTAATTCCTCTGGGGATCATTCATTGCAAAAATCTGGCAGCCGTTCGCACCGTTATCTCGTCCTTCTGTCCTGTTTAGTGAGTCTTCTTCCCGCGGCGGCGCAGACCGTTCCTCCGGAACTCTATAGCGGACTGCAGTGGCGGTTGATCGGCCCATTTCGCGCCGGGCGCGCCGTTGCTGCCGCGGGAGTGCCCGGTAATCCGACGACGTTTTATTTTGGGGCAGTCGATGGCGGCATCTGGAAAACGAGCGATGCCGGTTTAGTCTGGCAGCCAATCTTTGACGAGCAACACGTCGCTTCTATAGGCGCAATTGCGGTGGCTCCGTCCGACCCCAACACAATTTACGCAGGTACCGGCGAGTCGGACATCCGGTCAACTTTGTCGTCCGGTGACGGAATCTATAAGTCCACAGATGCAGGAAAGACCTGGACGAATGTCGGCCTGCGCGAGTCAAGGCAGATCAGCCGCATTGTCGTGGACCCCGGAAATGCGAATGTTGCTTTTGTCGCTGTGCTGGGCAACGCGTATGCCGCCAATGTAGAGCGCGGTGTTTATAAGACTACCGACGGCGGTGGGCATTGGGCCAAGGTATTGGATCAGGGCCCGGAGATCGGCGCGGCAGACCTGGCGATGGCGACCGACAATCCGAATATTCTCTTCGCCACCATGTGGCGGGCGCGCCGCTCGGTGTGGAGTACTTACGCTCCTCTGGGCGGCCCGGGGAGCGGCCTGTTTCGATCGGTGGATGGCGGGCAATCATGGTCGCGTGTGTCCGGGTCTGGACTGCCGGAGGGCGATTGGGGCCGCGCCGGGGTTGCGATTTCGCCCGATGGCAAGCGAGCGTATGCGCTGATCGACACGCAAAAAGCCGTTGCCGCAGGATTGTACCGTTCCGACGATGGAGGCAGTACCTGGTCGCGGGTGAATTCGGATCCTCGTCTGACCAGCCGCGCATGGTATTTCAGCAGCATCACGATTGATCCCAATAATCCCGATGTGGTGTACATGCCAAATGTGGCGCTCTACCGCTCCCAGGACGGCGGCAAGACCATTGAGATTGTGCGCGGAGCGCCGGGCGGAGACGACTATCACCAGATATGGGTTGATCCTAAGGATCCGACGCGCATGATCCTGGCGACAGACCAGGGAACGACGATCAGCCTCGATCACGGCAACACCTGGAGTTCCTGGTACAACCAACCGACGGCGCAGCTTTATCACGTCATCACCGATGACAAGTTTCCGTATGCGGTGTATGGCACGGAGCAGGACAGTGGCGGCATGGCGGTCATGAGCCGTACGAATCACGGACAGATTGACGCGCGCGACTGGTTTTCGCCCGGCGGCAGCGAGAGCGGATACATTGCGCCCGATCCGAGCGATTCGAACATTCTGTATGTCAGTGGTACGTACGGGTCGGTGCAACGCTTTGATCTGCGAACCTCATTTAGCCAGGACATTACTCCCTGGCCGGTGCCAACGTGGCGCGCTGAAATCTTCGAGCGCAAATATCGAGATCCCTGGACGCCTGTACTGCTGTTCTCTCCGTACGACAAGAAGACCCTTTATCTAGGTACTCAGTTCGTCATGAAGACGATGGATGGCGGGCTGCATTGGGAGGCGATCAGCCCCGATCTGACTGGTGCGGTCGCGCAGCCGGAAGGAAAGCAGCCGGAAGGGCCGCCCACCGTCGAAAACTCAAAGGAACGCGGGTACGGAGTGGTCTTTTCCATTGCACCCTCAGGTTTGAATGGCGATCTCATCTGGGCCGGGAGCGATACGGGACTGATTCATGTGACCCGCGATGGCGCGAAGACTTGGAAGGATGTCACACCGAAGGGGCTGACGGATTGGAGCAGAATTGATTTGATTGAGGCTTCGCGCTTTGATCCCGCGGTGGCCTATGCGGCGGTCGATCGCCATCGCCTGGATGACCAGCACCCATATCTTTACCGCACCCGCGACTATGGCGCGACCTGGCAGCTCATCACGGACGGAATTCCCGCTCGGTCATTTGTGCGGGCGGTCCGCCAGGATCCGCAGGACAAAAACCTGCTTTTTGCGGGAACGGAGCTTGGAGTTTATGTTTCGTTCGACGACGGCGATCATTGGCAATCCCTGCAGGCGAATCTCCCTGTCACTTCGGTGCAGGACATGGTGATCCATGGCGATGATCTGGTGATTGCAACGTTCGGGCGTTCGTTCTGGATTCTTGACGACGTCACACCTCTGCGACAGGTCAACCGGGCAATTCGGGCCGGAGGAGCGTGGCTTTACTCGCCTGCGACCGCGGTGCGTGTCGATAACGATATGTTCCTGGGATCTCCGGTGCCACCAGAAGAACCGGCGGCTGCGAATCCTCCCGACGGCGCCGTCCTTGACTACTACTTGAAGAGTGCCGCGGAGCACGTCAGGCTGGAGATCTTCGACGCAAAGGGAGATCCTGTGCGGTGCTTCTCGTCGGACGAACACAGACACGCGAAGCGTTTGGCTGTCGCCGTTGCCGAGAGATGGTTTCCCAAGCCGCAATCTCTGGGGACAACGTCCGGAGCGCACCGTTTTGTCTGGGACCTTACGTGGAATGCAAAGAATGACAAGTCCGAAGAAGCTGGCGATGAAGATGACTATGGTTCTTCAAGCGGGCCGCGCGTTGTTCCGGGGACGTACGAAGTGAGACTGACCGTTGACGGCAAGACATCGGCGCAGCCTCTCAAGGTTGTCATGGACCCGCGGTCGGTCGCGAACAGCGCTGAGTTGGAGCGGCAGTACGAACTTGGACGGCAGATGTTTGCCGAGTCGATCCGCAGCCAGAAAGCTCTCACGGAGATCCGCGCTGCGCAGGCGCGACTCACTTCCGTCGGTGAAAAATCGGAAGAGCAGTCCGAGAAAGCAAAGGCATTGCAGCTTCAGGAAACACTCGGGAAAATACTGGCTGGCACGGGATCGCGCTCTGCCGATGCCATGGGACTCGAAAGCGCCAGTTCTGAGATCAATTCGGCGCTGCACGTAGTCGAAAGCGGCGACCGGGCTATACCCTCACAGGCGCTTGCCGTATTCGAGGAGGCAGAGCGCGCACTGAAATTACGGCTGAGTGAATGGGATCAAATCATGACGACTCTGCCAAGATCCGACGATCGACCGAAGTAGCCTGGCTAGTTTCCGGGTTTTTATCGGTCTGAATTCTGGTGCGCGATTTGCGATCCGCCAATCAGGCGATGCTTTCTGCCTTACGGATTAGAATGTGCGTCGCTTGTTCAGTCGCCTGCTCGCCGGCTTCCCCGGCCTCGTGATATTCGGCGTCCTGGTTCACCGCCCAGACATCGTACTTGCGATCGCCCGCCAGAATGTTCTTGGCGGTCAGCATCGCGGTCATCATGGCATGGTCCTGGTTGTTGTACTTATGCATGCCATTGCGGCCGACAAGGTGCAGTGTCGGAAAGTTCTTATCCAGAACGGCACGGATTTTGTCGACATGCTGCTGGTATGTGTCGTCATAAACGGGATACGCCTTGCGCTGGCGGATCACGCAACCATCGACTACGTCGGAACTATTCGCAAGATTGATGCGCTGAATTTCCTTCTTGCCGAGCGCGAGCAGTTCCTCGTCCGGAGTGTTCCAGAGACGATCGCCTTCAAAGCAGAAGTATTCGAGTCCGTACGAGCAATAGGCGGGATCGGGAACCATCTCCGGGGACCATGATTTGTAGTTTTGCACGCGTCCAACCTGCACTGCGGAATCGTGGATGTAAACCCAATTGTCGGTGAAGCGGCCGCTGTCGCGAACGATCAGGCCAACGGTTAGGAAATCGCGATAGCGCAGCGATTGAGCGGCACGATTGGCTTCTTCCGATAAGCTCGGCTCGATCTGCGCCACTAATTCGCGGATAGGCATCGAGGAAACCAGGTGCTCGCCGCAGAACTCCTCGACTTGGCCGTCGGCGTTACAGGTCGTGACAATCCAGATATTCCGTTCGGAGTCGAAACGGCAACCGGTGACGCGTTGGCCCAGCAGAACTTCACCGCCAATGTTTCGGATCTTCGATGCGCAGGATTCCCACATCATGCCCGGCCCTTTGCGCGGATAGCGGAAGGTGTCGATCAGCGTCTTCACGATCTGCTTGCGGTCTTTTGATTTCTTTTGCGGCAGCAATGCGTGTTTGATGGCAGAGCCGAGCGACAGGCCTTTAATGCGCTGGGCGGCCCAGTCAGCGGAAATTTCCTGGCAGCTCATTCCCCAGACTTTCTCGGTGTAGGTCT
>Ga0187875_10001458_pt1 | contig 18223 bp, 14 predicted proteins | sample June2016WEW_17_1_2_FD_132978 | JGI IMG/M metagenome (GOLD analysis project Ga0187875, IMG submission 132978) | Peatland microbial communities from SPRUCE experiment site at the Marcell Experimental Forest, Minnesota, USA - June2016WEW_17_10 | ecosystem: Environmental > Terrestrial > Soil >... | reverse complement strand
GGGGGGGTTGTTGCCGGTGACGAGGACCGTGACCGCGATCACGATCACGAGCGACACGAGCCAGCCGAAGATGAACCCGGCGCCTTTCCTGACGCCGCCCTGCGACGCGAGGATGAGGATGAACGCGGTGAGCGGGATCGGTTCGAGCGTGATGGCCAAGCCGATGAGAACGAGGCTGAGGACGATCATGTGCGCCCCGATCTGCTGGCTGCGCTAGCAGCAGGTGCAATGCTCATCCCGGTCAGCTCCCCTGGCGGCCTCGCTTCGGGACGCCGACCCTTCCGCCGGGTCACCTCGATCATCAGGCCCGCGGTGAGCCGCAGGACCACCCGTCCAGGGTGATGAGGGAGGCCCTAGACGTCGGCCACACTAAGTGCCAGGCTCAGTTCCGGCGGCGAACGTCGCACTCACCGATCCGAGCCGGCCCCAGGGGAGCCGGATGTTGAACAGCTGAGCGTCGCGGCGCCCAGGCAGGCAGGCAGGCGATCAAAGGAGAGCGTCATGAGCGTGTACAGGGTGACCGAGGTTATCGGGACAAGCAGCACTTCATGGGAAGACGCCGCAGCCGAGGCAATCAGGACTGCAGGCGGGACCCTCCACGATCTGCGCGTGGCTGAGGTCGTTAAGCAGGACATACACCTGGACGAAGGCGGGGCGGTCACCTATCGCACCAAGCTCCAGCTCTCGTTCAAGTACGAACGCGAGCACTGACCCCTGAGCCGCTCCCCCGCTGACGGTCCGGTCCGTCGGCGGGCGTTGGTGCATGCTGTATTTCATCATTCCATGACTAGAGAGATGAAGTTACCCACTAGGGCCTCGGGCGTGCCACAATTATTTATCCAAGATACTTTAGTGTGATCAATCAGGTGCCGGTAGCGCCATTCTTCGCGCAACTTCTCGTCTTGTTTCGTCAGGATCAGGGATCCATTAAAGAACGCTTCATGATGGTGAGCGGAACGTGCGTCACCCTCGCTCTCCAGCTCTCCCACCGCCTCGCCTTCGCGGCTGGGTGCGAGCCAGCCCGGAGGCTCCCGCACGACCACGGCCAGGTGCTCGACCGCCATGGCCGAGGTGCTCCATGCCATCCCGTACACACTTTCCGGTGACACTAGCATCCGGGCAGCCCGGTCCCGTTCTGAGAGATCACGCGAATACGAGCCTGCCGGTGCGCTGGAGAAGAAGCCGGGGCGGAGGGCGAGCACACTGCTTGACTTCATGTGCAGCATCCGCTCTCCTGTGCTGACCGAATAACCAGAGGTCAGCGAAATGCCACCCCAGTCGTCGTTCAGCACCGCCACTGAATACTCGCGATGTCGCAGCAGTCCGGCCACCAGCGTGGTCTTCCCCGCTCCGGAACTGCCTGTGATAACCACGCCCCGCTTGCCGGCCGCCGCGTCGACAGATACTGCGCATCCGTGCACGAACAACAGGTCGTCCCCGCTAACAGCAGAACAAATGCCCCGCACGCACACCTTAACCAGCCGGTATGAGCCGAGCCCGAAGACCACCATTGCCTTCTGATCCCGTGACCACCAGCGCGCCCCGTCCCAGCTTCCGTCGAGACCGTAGCAGCAGGCCGGCTGGGCCAGCGCATACAGCGTGGCGTCCGGCTCCTGATCCGTCCCGGCCGGGGCCCAGTTGGCAGCGAACATGCGGCTGAGCCGGGCGCTGTCAGAAAGGAAAGCGATCACGATCCGGCCCCCGGGCACACGGATCGACGCGAGCACCCGCTTGGGGGCCCGGAGACTGGCGATCATGCCCAGCAGGCCAGCCCCGGGCTCGCGTACCGGCAAAAGCGCGTCGTAGTAGCTGAGGCCCATCTCATCGCCCCCTCACCCACAGCCTCGGGGACCGGCCGCCACCACGGCAGCGGCGTTCAGCAGACGTAACCCGGGCCCTTGGTCCTCCCGGGAAGAGCCCAACGACCGTCCAGGCCCCCGGTTTGAATCGCCGGCGAATCCGGAGGCTCTGACGTGCCCGCGTACCGTATGGTCGGCGACACTCCATGATGCGCGAAACCACGGGCATACCCGAGCCGGGGGCAGACCTGAAAGATAGGTAAGGGAACGTGGACGTTACCACCACCGCGGCAGACCAGACGGTGCGAAGGGCGGCCGTGCTTGGGTCCCCGATCAAGCATTCGCTCTCTCCCGTACTGCACGAAGCGGCCTACCAGGCGCTTAGCCTGCACGGCTGGAACTACGACAAGATCGAGTGCGACGAGCCGGGCCTGCCGCGCCTGGTCGACGGCATGGGACCGGAGTGGGCGGGCCTGTCGCTGACGATGCCGCTCAAGCGGGTGGCCCTGACCGTCGCCGACGAGGTGTCGCCGCTGGCAGCGGCGGTCGGGGCCGCGAACACGCTGGTGTTCCCTGCGGCCGGGCCGACCGCAGGCAGGCGGGCGGACAACACTGACGTGGCCGGCATGGTCTCGGCGCTGCGGGAGGCCGGGCTGGCCCGGGTCGAGCGGGCGGTCATTCTCGGCGCAGGCGGGACGGCGCAGAGCGCCCTCGCCGCGGTGCGCGAGCTGGGCGACCAGTCGCCGGTCGTCCTGGTTCGCAACGTGACCCGTACCGGCGAGCTGCGCGAGACCGCTGAGCGACTGGGGATGCGGCCGGCGGTCTGCGGCGGTCTATTTGAGGAGCCGCTGCCCGCTGCCGACCTGGTCATCTCCACGCTGCCGGGCGGCGCAGCCGATCCGCTGAGTTCTGCGCACTGGCAACCGGGCACCATGGTGCTTGATGTGGTGTACGCGTCGTGGCCGACCCCTTTCGCTCAGTCAGCCCTGGCCGCCGGCTGCCCGGTAGTCAGTGGCCTCGCCGTGCTGCTGTACCAGGCGGTCGCGCAGGTCGAACTGATGACTGGTCATCCCGGCCCGGTGGAGGCGATGCGGACGGCCCTAGCCGCCGCAGTCGCCGCCCGGAAGGCTGAGCGGCCGCCGGATGCGCCCTGATCCGGAAGCTCGTCCAGGCAAATCTTAAGGGTTCATTTAACTGTCTACGCGAAACTCTCAATAGACATCGGGGAGGTCGCCTGTCATTGTGTTAGGAGGCGGAGGTGCCAGAGGCCGCACCCCCGGCCCAACGGTAACCAGATGCGTTTGTACCCAAGTGGTCGCTGCGCGGCTCCACGAGGCCCTGCGCTCCTCATGCAGGTACGCCTTAGGAGTCAGCCTTGAAGGAAATTCTCGACGCGATCCTCAGCTCCGACAGCCAGGCCGCGGACTTCGCCGCGCTTCCGCTGCCGGAGGCCTACCGGGCAGTCACACTGCACCGGGACGAGGAGCACATGTTCGACGGCATCGCGACGGGCGACAGGGATCCCCGTAAGTCCCTGCACGTCGAAGAGGTGCCAGTCCCCGAACTGGGCTTGGGCGAAGCCCTGATAGCCGTCATGGCCAGCGCGGTCAACTACAACACCGTGTGGAGTTCCATCTTCTCGCCGATCTCCACCTTCGCCTTCCTGCGCCGCTACGGCAAGCTCTCCGAGCTCACCGCGCGGCACGACCTCCCGTACCAGGTGGTCGGCTCGGACCTCGCGGGTGTGGTGCTGCGCACCGGCCCCGGCGTGACCGTCTGGAAGCCGGGCGAGGAGGTCGTCGCGCACTGCCTGTCCGTCGAGCTGGAGAGTTCCGACGGCCACAACGACACGATGATGGACCCGGAGCAGCGCATCTGGGGTTTCGAGACGAACTTCGGCGGCCTCGCCGAGCTGGCCATCGTCAAGACCAACCAGCTGATGCCCAAGCCCAAGCACCTGACCTGGGAAGAGGCCGCGACGCCGGGCCTGGTGAACTCGACCGCGTTCCGCCAGCTGGTCTCGCGTAATGGAGCTGGCATGAAGCAGGGCGACAACGTGCTCATCTGGGGGGCCAGCGGTGGTCTCGGCGCCTATGCCACCCAGTACGCGGAGGCTGGCGGCGCCATCCCGATCTGCGTGGTGTCCAGCGAGGCGCGGGCTGACCTGTGCCGGTCGATGGGCGCAGAGCTGATCATCGACCGGAAGGCCGAGGGCTACAACTTCTGGAAGGACGAGCACACCCAGGATCCGAAGGAATGGAAGCGCCTGGGCGCCAGGATCCGTGAGCTGACGGGCGGTGAGGATGTAGACATCGTCTTCGAGCACCCAGGCCGGGAGACCTTCGGCGCCTCGGTATTCGTGGCCCGCAAGGGCGGCACCATCGTGACGTGTGCCTCCACCTCGGGGTTCATGCACGAGTACGACAACCGCTACCTGTGGATGAGCCTCAAGCGCATCATCGGCTCGCACTTCGCCAACTACCGCGAGGCGTGGCAGGCCAACCGCCTGATCTCCAAGGGCATGATCCACCCGACCATGTCCGTGGTCTACCCACTCGAGCAGACCGGCCAGGCCGCACTGGACGTGCACCACAACCTGCACCATGGCAAGGTCGGCGTGCTCTGCCTGTCGCCCGGGGAGGGCCTGGGCGTGCGCGATCACGAACTGCGGGCCAAGCACCTGACGGAGATCAACCGGTTCCGGAACGTATGAGAACGGGACGGGCATGACGGAGTCGAACGAGCAGCCGGAGCGGCCCCCCAGGGACCGTCCCTGGCTGATGCGGACCTATGCGGGACACTCATCTGCAACAGAGTCCAACGCGCTCTACCGTCGCAACCTCGCCAAGGGCCAGACTGGCTTGTCGGTCGCGTTCGACCTGCCCACCCAGACCGGGTACGACGCCGACCACGTCCTCGCCCGCGGCGAGGTCGGCCGGGTCGGCGTCCCGGTCGGGCACCTCGGCGACATGCGCACCCTCTTCGACGGAATCCCGCTGGAGCAGACCAACACCTCGATGACGATCAACGCCACCGCGATGTGGCTGATGGCGCTCTATCAGGTCGTTGCCGAGGAGCAGGGCGCCGACATCACCAAGCTCACCGGCACCATCCAGAACGACATCGTCAAGGAGTACCTATCCCGCGGGACCTACGTCTACCCGCCTGGTCCGTCGATGCGCCTCACCACCGATGTCATCGCCTACACAGTCACCCACCTCCCCAAGTGGAACCCGATCAATGTCTGCAGCTACCACCTCCAGGAGGCCGGGGCGACCCCGGTGCAGGAGATCGCGTTCGCGATGTGCACCGCGATCTCCGTCCTGGACGCCGTCCGGGACTCCGGGCAGGTACCGCAGGGGCAGATGGGCGATGTCGTCGCGCGGATCTCCTTCTTCGTCAACGCGGGTGTCCGGTTCGTCGAGGAGATGTGCAAGCTGCGGGCCTTCGCCCGGCTCTGGGAGCAGGTCACGAAGGAGCGGTACGGCATCGCCGACCCCAAGAGCCGCCGCTTCCGCTACGGCGTCCAGGTGAACTCGCTGGGCCTGACCGAGGCCCAGCCGGAGAACAACATCCAGCGGATCGTCCTGGAGATGCTGGCCGTCACGCTGTCCAGGGACGTTCGGGCGCGCGCTGTGCAACTCCCGGCCTGGAACGAGGCGCTGGGCCTGCCGCGGCCCTGGGACCAGCAGTGGAGCCTGCGCATCCAGCAGGTGCTCGCCTTCGAGTCGGACCTGCTCGAGTACGGCGACCTGTTCAACGGCTCGCCAGTGGTGGAGGGCAAGACCGCGGAACTGCTGGCGGGCGCCGAGGCGGAGATCGCCAAGGTGCTGGCTATGGGCGGGGTGATACCGGCGGTGGAGTCCGGCTACCTGAAGGCCCAGCTCGTGGCCTCGCTCGCGGCCCGGCACGGCAGAATCGAGTCCGGCGAGGACAAGGTCGTAGGCGTCAACTGCTACAAGACCACCGAGCCCAATCCGCTCACCGCCGACCTCGAAGCCGCAGTCCAGCAGGTCGACCCGGCCACCGAGCGAAGGATACTGGCCAACCTGGCGCAGTGGCGCAAGCAGCGCGACGAGACCGCGGTGCTCGCCGCACTGGACCGGCTCAGGGCCGACGCCGCACAGGACGACGCCAACCTGATGGCGGCCAGCCTGGCCTGCGCCCGGGCGGGCGTGACCACCGGCGAATGGTCCTTCGCGCTGCGGGACGTCTTCGGCGAGTTCCGGGCACCCACCGGTGTCAGCGGCGCCCCGGTGGCAGTGGCCGCCGAGGCGGGCGGGGAGCTGGTCGCTGTCCGCGCGGCCGTAGCCGCCACCGCCGAGGAGCTCGGGGCAGGCAGGCTGCGGCTGCTGATAGGCAAGCCTGGCATGGACGGGCACTCCAACGGCGCCGAGCAGATCGCGCTGCGGGCCCGCGACGCCGGGTTCGAGGTGATCTACCAGGGCATCCGGCTCACCCCGGAACAGATCGCGGCCGCCGCGGTCGCCGAGGACGTGCACTGCGTCGGACTGTCCATCCTCTCCGGTTCGCACGGCGAGCTAGTGCCTGAGGTACTGCGCCGGCTGCGCCAGGCCGGAGCCGAGGACCTCCCGGTGGTGGTCGGCGGGATCATCCCGGCGGCCGACGCCGAATCCCTGCGCGCCCAGGGGGTGTCCGCTGTCTTCACTCCCAAGGACTTCGGCATCACCACCATCATCGGCCGCATCGTCGACGAGATCCGGCTCGCCAACAAGCTCCAGCCGTGGCAGAGCCGGCCTGGCAGCCTGGCCGGGACGGCTTAACTGTGCCGGGAAGGACGGGGCGCGGCATGGGACACGCTTGGCTGCGGCCCGCCCGGCGGCGCATCCTGAGCCTTACCGGCCGTCCCGCACCGAGCCTGCCGACAACCCCCGCAACCTGCAAAGGATGGCGCGACCCGACATGACCACCGCCTCAGCTCTCCCGACGAAACGCCTACGCCCCCGCCGGTCATGCCTGGCTGTCCCCGGCAGCAGCGCGCGCTTCCTGGAGAAGGCGCAGAGCCTGCCTGCGGACCAGGTGTTCCTGGACCTCGAGGACGCCTGCGCGCCGCTGGTCAAGGAGAGCGCCCGGCACACCATCATCGACGCGTTGAACAACGGCGACTGGGGCGGCAAGACCCGCGTCGTCCGGGTGAACGACTGGACCACCCACTGGACCTACCGGGATGTGATCACGGTGGTCGAGGGGGCTGGCCCTAACCTGGACTGCATCATGCTGCCGAAGGTGCAGGACGCCGACCAGGTCATTGCGCTCGACCTGCTACTCACCCAGATCGAGAAGACGATGGGCTTCGAGATCGGCCGGATCGGCATCGAGGCCCAGATCGAGAACGCCCTGGGCCTGGTGAACGTCGACGCGATCGCGGCCTCCTCGCCGCGGATCGAGACCATCATCTTTGGCCCCGCCGACTTCATGGCCTCGATCAACATGAAGTCGCTGGTGGTCGGCGAGCAGCCACCCGGCTACCCGGCGGACGCCTACCACTACATCCTGATGCGCATCCTGATGGCGGCCCGCAGCCACGACCTGCAGGCTATCGACGGCCCCTACCTGCAGATCCGCAACCACGAGGGCTACCGCGAGGTTGCCCAACGGGCCGCCGCCCTGGGCTTCGACGGCAAGTGGGTGCTGCATCCGGACCAGATCGCGGCGGCCAACGAGATCTTCTCGCCCTCGCAGGAGGACTACGACCACGCTGAGCTAATCCTGGACGCCTACGACTGGTGCACCTCGGAGGCCGGCGGGGCCAAGGGGTCAGCCATGCTCGGCGACGAGATGATCGACGAAGCCTCCAGGAAGATGGCCCTGGTGATCGCGGGCAAGGGCCGTGCAGCGGGGATGCAGCGCACCTCGAAGTTCGAGCCCCCGCAGACCTGAGGAGGACACGAGATGCAGTTCGGACGAACCTACGAGGAATTCCAGGTCGGGGCGGTCTACAAGCACTGGCCCGGGAAGACCGTCACCGAATACGACGACCACCTGTTCTGCCTCCTCACCATGAACCACCACCCGCTCCACCTGGACGCGAACTATGCGGAGCAGACCACCGACTTCGGCAGGAACGTGGTGGTGGGCAACTACATCTACTCCCTGCTGCTCGGCATGTCGGTGCCGGACGTCTCCGGCAAGGCCATCGCCAACCTGGAGGTGGAGTCACTGAAGCATGTAGCGCCGACCTTCCACGGCGACACCATCTACGGCGAGACCACCGTGCTCGGCAAATGGCCGTCCAAGTCGAAGAACGACCGGGGCATCGTCCACGTCGAGACCCGCGGCCACAAGCAGGACGGCACCCTCGTCTGCGTCTTCCGCCGGAAGGTGATGGTGCCGACCGAAACCTACATCAAGGAACGCGGCGGCGAGCAGCCGGGCCGGCCCGAGCCGACCGCATGACTCCCTCGCCCCTCCAGCCCCGCCGTCACCCACACCCACACAGCTTGCTTCCCACCTGGAGATACGGAGCCGCGCCATGGGACACCTGGCACAGACCGACGGCCTGACCGAGATCCAGCGGGACATCCTGGCCACAGTGCGGGACTTCGTGGACAAGGAAATCATCCCGGTCGCCAACGAGCTGGAGCACAAAGACGAGTACCCCACCCAGATCGTCGACGGGATGAAGCAGCTAGGCCTGTTTGGGTTGACCATCCCTGAGGAGTACGGCGGTCTCGGGGAGTCGCTACTCACCTACGCGCTGGTAGTGGAGGAGATCGCCCGGGGGTGGATGTCGGTGTCGGGCATCGTCAACACCCATTTCATCGTCGCGCACATGATCGCCCAGCATGGCACCAAGGAACAGAAGGGCTACTTCCTGCCCCGCATGTCGGCCGGCGAGGTAACCGGCGCCTTCTCCATGTCAGAGCCGGGCATGGGCTCGGACGTCTCGGCGCTACGCACCAAGGCGGTGCGAGTGAAGGGGGAAGGGGAGGTGGGTGCGGACGACTACGTGATCAACGGCCAGAAGATGTGGCTGACCAACGGTGCCACCTCAACCCTGGTGGCCGTGCTTTGCCGGACCGACGAGGGCCACGAGGCGCCGCACCGGAACATGACCACCTTCCTGATCGAGAAGGAGCCGGGCTTCGGCGCCAACGCGATGGTGCCGGGCCTGACCGTGCCGGGGAAGATCGAGAAGATGGGCTACAAGGGTGTCGACACCACCGAGCTGATCCTGCAGGACGTCCGGATCCCCGCTGACAGAGTGCTCGGCGGCATCACCGGCCAGGGCTTTTATCAGATGATGGACGGCGTCGAAGTCGGCCGGGTCAATGTGGCCGCCCGCGGCTGCGGACTCGCCCTCCGTGCCTTCGAGCTGGGCATAGCCTACGCGCAGCGCCGGCACGCCTTCGGCAAGCCAATCTGCCAGCATCAGGCGATCCAGTTCAAGCTGGCCGAAATGGCCACCAAGGTCGAGGCAGCCCACCAGATGATGGTGATGGCGGCCCGCAAGAAGGACTCCGGTTACCGGAACGACCTCGAAGCCGGCATGGCCAAGTACCTCGCCTCCGAGTACGGCAAGGAGGTCGTGGAGGACTCTTTCCGCATCCACGGCGGCTACGGTTACTCCAAGGAGTACGAGATCGAGCGTCTGTACCGGGAGGCTCCGATGCTGCTCATCGGTGAAGGTACTGCCGAGATCCAGAAGATGATCGTGGGCCGCCGACTGCTGGAGGAGTACCGGATCGCCGACTAAGCCACTGCGCATCGCGCTGTCTCGTCGCTTGCCGCGACGGTCGTGGTCGCCAATGACCGATGCTGCGTCGCCCCGATCCGGGCGGAGAACAGGACTCAGCCCTATATGAGCGAGGCCATCGAAATCTGGCCAGGTCGCCCCTACCCCCTCGGCGCGGCTTACGACGGTGCTGGGACGAACTTCTCGTTGTTCTCCGAGGTCGCAGAAGCGGTCGAACTCTGCCTCTTCGACAACGACGGCCGCGAGCAGCGGGTCTGGCTAGAGGAAGTCGAAGCCTTCTGCTGGCATGCCTACCTGCCGAACGTGACGCCCGGGCAACGCTACGGCTACCGGGTGAGCGGGCCGTGGGCGCCGGACAAAGGCCAGCGCTGCAACCCTGCCAAGCTGCTTCTCGACCCTTACGCGAAAGCGATCGAAGGCCAGGTCGACTGGGATCAGGCCTGCTTCCCGTACACCTTCGGTGACGACACCTCACGCAACGACGACGACAGCGCCGCCCATGTGCCGAAGGCAGTGGTCCACAACCCGTTCTTCGACTGGGGTAACGACCGGCCCCCAGATGTCCCGCTCCAGGAGTCGGTCATCTACGAACTGCACGTCAAGGGCTTCACTGCCAGGCATCCCGGCATCCCCGAGGCGCAGCGGGGAACCTACGCTGGCCTGGCGCACCCCGCGGCGATCGAATACCTCACCAGGCTTGGCATTACCGCGGTGGAACTGCTCCCCGTCCACCAGTTCGTTCACGACGCCCACCTGGTCGAGCGGGGGCTGCGGAACTACTGGGGTTACAACTCGATCGGCTTTCTCGCCCCGCACAATGAATACGCCGCCAGAGGCCAGCGGGGCGAGCAGGTCGCCGAGTTCAAGGCGATGGTCCGGGCCCTGCACCAGGCAGGTATCGAGGTCATCCTCGACGTGGTCTACAACCACACGGCCGAGGGCAGCCACCTGGGCCCGGTTCTCTCGATGAAAGGAATCGATAACGCGGCCTACTACCGCCTCGTTGCCGACGATCGGCGCTTCTACTACGACACGACAGGAACAGGGAATAGCCTGAACGTGCGGCACCCGCACACCCTTCAGCTCATCATGGACTCGCTGCGCTATTGGGTGACTCAGATGCACGTCGACGGGTTCCGTTTTGACCTGGCCGCCACCCTGGCCCGCCAATTCCACGAGGTTGATCGTCTCGCCGCTTTCTTCGACCTCATCCAGCAGGACCCGGTCGTCTCACAGGTCAAGCTCATTGCCGAACCGTGGGACCTCGGCGAAGGTGGCTACCAGGTGGGCAACTTCCCTGCCCTGTGGTCGGAATGGAACGGCCGTTACCGCGATACGGTGCGGGACTTCTGGCGGGGCCAGCCGGCCACCCTTGGCGAGTTCGCCAGCCGTCTGACCGGTAGTTCCGACCTCTACCAGGCCGACACCCGCCACCCGGGGGCCAGCGTCAACTTCATCACCGCCCACGACGGCTTCACTCTGCGCGACCTGGTCTCCTACAACGAGAAGCACAACGACGCCAACGGGGAAGGCGGCGCCGACGGCGAGAGCCACAACCGCTCGTGGAACTGCGGCGCCGAGGGCGACACAGACGACCAAGCCGTCCTCGGGTTGCGACGCAAGCAACAGCGCAACTTCCTGGCGGCCCTGCTGCTCTCCCAGGGGGCCACGATGCTGCTGGGCGGAGACGAGTCCGGGCGCAACCAGGCCGGGAACAACAACGCCTACTGCCAGGACAACGAGATCTCGTGGCAAGACTGGGAACGGATCGACGAGGAACTGCTTGGCTTTACCCGCGACCTCATCGCGTTGCGGCGGGCGCATCCCGTGCTGCGCCGGCGGCGCTACGCCCAGGGTCGCACTGTTCGAGGCTCTGTCGAGCTTGGCTGGTGCAAACCCGACGGGTCCGAAATGAGCGACGACGACTGGGGCGCCGGGCTTGCCCTATCGGTCGGCCTCTTCCTCAACGGCCAGGCGATCGAAGACCGTGACGATCGTGGTCAGCGGGTGACTGACGATTCCCTCCTGCTATTGTTCAACGCCCACCATAAGGCCGTCAGGTGGACGCTACCCACACAATGGGCCGAGTGCTGGGAACCGGTTCTTGACACCTCGGCCCCCGGCCGGAGGAAGAAAGCCCTCAAAGGCGGCCAGGTTCGTCTGGTGGCCGGGCGCTCCGTCGTAGTCCTCCAGCGGCAGGGGTAATTCCGCAGCCGTCAACTCAGCGAACCGATATCGGCGCTGCGAGTGGTCCCCGACATTTCTGCCGTTGGACGCGGGCATCCTACCTTCGGTTAGTGGAGATGACAGCCTGGCGGGCGGGCTTTGATTCAGTGTCCGGTGTGTCGCGCGGTATTGAAGTGGCGCAGGAGGTACTTGGTCAGCGGATTGCCGCCCGAGCCACCTGCGTGGCAGCCGGCCGCCCGCATGCGCTTTCGGTGAGACCGAACGCACGCGGCAACCGTGGACGGCGCCTGACCAGCGGTGACGGCCTCCCCGACGGCGACACGCCGGGCCTTTTACGGCGACATGAGTGACGATGCCCGCAAATTCGGGATAATGATCCCGATCAGGATGGCTGAGTGCCCGGAGTGGAGAGATCAGTTGATCAAGACAACTAAGCCCGGACGTAACGGCACTGTCCGCGTCACCTTCGCACTGTCCGCCGATGAGCCCCACGGAGCCGTGTCCGTGGTAGGTAATTTTAACGACTGGAATCCCCTCGCCCACCCACTGCGGCTGCGGACTAACGGCACCCGCAGCGCGGCCGTGACCGTCAAGGCCGGCAGCATGCTGCACTTCCGTTACCTGGCCGACGGCGGGGTGTGGTTCGACGACGAAACCGCCCCCGCTCGGGATGGCCAGGGCGCCAGCATCGCGGTCTGATCCCAGGCCGCCAGCCGCCCGCACCGCCCCCGGTTGGTGGTGGCGATGCGGGAGGGGCCAGGCGGGAGGGGCCAGTGTGACTCGTGGGACCGGGAGCACTGCGCCGGGCGAGCTCATCGGTGGTGGGCAGCTGCTGTCTCATGTTGCTGGGCCTGGCGTAGCGGGCGGGCTGGTCTCCGGCTCGTGGGCGAGCCATAGGACGCCAAGGGGCGGCACCGTGAGCGTGGCGGAGTAGCCGAGGTCGTTCCAGGCGGTGGGCTCGGCGGTGACAGTACCGGCCAGGATGTTGCTGCCGCCGAATTCCGCGCTGTCGGAGTTGAGGATTTCCACCCAGCGCCCCGGCAGCGGGAGCCCGATGCGGTAGTCGTGGCGGGGCACCGGTGTGAGATTTGCGACGCAGGCGACGGGACGCCCGCCTGTGATCGGGAATCGGAGAAATGACAGTACGCTGTTCTCTGAGTCGTTGGGGTTGATCCAGCGAAAACCGGGCCAGTCGAAATCCTGCTCCCACAATGCGGGCTCCTGGCGGTACACGGTGTTGAGCGCGCGGACTAGCGCCTGCACCCCGGCGTGCTCAGGGTAGTCAAGGAGATGCCAGTCGACGCTGCCGTCATGCCGCCATTCGTCGTTCTGGGCGATCTCACCGCCCATGAACAAAAGCGGCCGGCCGGGATGGGCCCACATCCAGGTCAGCAGCGCGCGCAGGTTCGCGAACTGTTGCCAGCGACTGCCCGGCATCTTGCCGAGCAACGATCCCTTTCCGTGTGCGACCTCGTCGTGGCTCAGCGGCAGTATGAAGTTCTCGCTGAACGCGTACAGCAGGGCGAATGTGAGTTCGTGATGGTGATAGCGGCGGTGCACCGGATCCTTGGCAAAATACTCCAAAGTATCGTGCATCCACCCCATATTCCATTTGAACCCGAAACCGAGCCCGCCTAGGTAGGTGGGGCGGGAGACAGCCGGCCAGGAGGTGGACTCCTCGGCGACCAGCATGACCGAGGGGTGGTGGCGATAGACCACTTCGTTAGATTCCTTGACGAAGTCGATGGCTTCCAGGTTTTCCCGGCCGCCGAAACGGTTGGTGACCCACTCACCCTCTTTGCGCGAATAATCCAGGTAGAGCATCGAGGCAACCGCGTCCACGCGCAGGCCATCGACGTGGAACTCCTCGATCCAGAACAGCGCGTTCGCGAGCAGGAAGTTCCGGACCTCGTGCCGCCCGTAGTTGAACACCAGCGTGCCCCAGTCGGGGTGCTCGCCCATGCGGGGGTCCTCGTGCTCATACAGCGCCGTGCCGTCGAAGTGCGCCAGCGCCCAGTCGTCCTTGGGGAAATGCCCGGCGACCCAGTCGACGAGAACCCCGATGCCTGCCTGGTGCAACCGGTCGACCAGATAGCGGAAGTCGTCGGGGGTCCCGTGCCGTGCTGTCGGCGCGTAGAACCCGGTCACCTGATAACCCCAGGAACCGGAGAACGGGTGCTCCGCGATCGGGAGGAACTCAACGTGGGTGAAACCGAGGTCGCTGAGGTACCCGGGCAGGACCTCAGCCGCCTCGCGGTAGGTGAGGGGCCGCCACCCGCCATCGGCGTCCTGGGTCAGCCGCCACGAGCCCAGGTGGCACTCGTAGACCGACACCGGGGCATGCAGCAGGTCGGTGGTTTCCCGGTCGACGAACCATGCTGCGTCGTGCCATTCGTACCTGCTCCGGGTGACAATACTGGCCGTCGCCGGCGGCACCTCGGTGGCGAAGGCGAATGGATCCGCGCGCAGACTCAGCTGCCCGTTCTGGCCCACCACCTCGAACTTGTAGCGTGCGCCAGGGCCGGCCCCGGGCAGGAAGATCTCCCAGACCCCTGAGCTGCCCAGCACTCTCATCGGGTGAAGGCGGCCGTCCCAGCCGTTGAAGTCACCAACAACCCGCACCGCCCGGGCGCCTGGCGCCCACACCGCGAACGACGTGCCAGACGTACCCTGATGCTCTCGCACCTGCGCCCCGAGATGCCGCCACAACCCCTCGTGCCTGCCCTCGGCCAGCAGGTGAAGGTCGAGTTGCCCGAGCGTGGGCCAGTACCGGTAGGGATCATCGATCACCACCACGACACCATCTGGATAGCTCACCTCCAGCCGGTAATCCGGGATCCCCCGGCCCTCCACTACCCCGGCGAACAGCCCAGCGGGGTGCAGGCTGCGCATCTCGATCCGCTGGTCACCGCTGAGGAGGACCATACCGACCGCGCCAGGACGCCACCCGCGGATCACCACACAGTCGCGGCCCTCCCCGTCCTGTGCCGGGTGAGCGCCCAGCAGATGGTGCGGATCGTGGTGCTGACCAGTGACCAGGCGCTCGAGGCCCGCGCTGTCCGCCACCTGGCCGGAATAAACTGGTGAGTTCATACCTGTCCCCTCCCACCCGGCGACTACAGGCGAACGCCGACCCCCCCAGTCTGCCCGTCCCGGAACCAATCATCAAAAGCAGGCACAGCATGCGGCCGGATGGCCAGATTAGGATGATCTTTGTGGGTCCGCCACATTATCTCGGTTGCTGGTCCAGCCACTCTTGTCTTTCCTGGGCGCGGTGTCTTCCCTGGACGCGCGGGCCGGCGCAGGCTTAGCTGGGGGGGCTTGGCCCGAAACCTTCTCCCCGGGGGGCATCTCAGGGAACGGAGGTAGCGCTTCATGGAGACATCTGCAGTCCTCGCCAGCGCACAGGACGAGGTAGTCAGCGAAGTGGTTGCCTCGCTCGAGCGACGCGATCAAGCACACCAGGATGCATCCAGCCTGGAGCGGCGCCGTCGTGACGTGCTGAATCTGTTCGAGCTCGTGCTGCGGTGCGTGCACGAGGGCAGCGCCGAGTCGATCATTACGCCGTCTCAGCAGATCGCGGCGGACCGTTTCGCCGCCGGCGCCGACCTTGCCGAGGCCCAGGGGACATTCAACATCCTGGAGGAGGTCCTCTGGCGCCGTGTGGCCGGCAGCCTCGCCGGCGACCAGCGGGTCGAGGCGCTCGGGCTCGTGCACGCCGTTCTCGGGGCGGGGAAAGATACGCTAGCCCGAACCTACGTGGCCCTGGCCAGCCGGGCAGATAGCCCGTTGAGCCAGGAGCCCGCGGCCACGGGGGAAGGTGGGGAGGCGGGCGCGGTCGTCCGGACCGAAGTGCTCGGGGACGTGGGCATCATCGTCCTTGACGACCAGCGGAAGCGCAACGCTATCGGCGCCCGGATGGCAAACGGCGTCGTCGCCGCGCTCGCGCGCCTGCAAGCCCAGCATGCGCGCGCCGTTGTGCTCCGCGCCGCGGCGGGAATGGACGTCTGGTCTGCCGGCCATAACATCGACGAGCTTCCCCGGGGCCGCCGCGACCCGCTGGGCTACAACGACCATCTCGAAGGACTACTGCGCGCCATCCGCATCTTCCCGGCACCGATCATCGCCATGGTGCACGGCACGGTGTGGGGCGGAGCGCTGGACCTGGTGCTCAGCTGTGACTTGATCACCGCTGATGAGACGGCGTCGTTCGCCATCACCGCCGCGAACCTGGGACTGCCGTACAACACCACCGGGCTGCTGCACTTCGTCGGGCGGCTGCCCATGAATCTCATCAGGGAGATGTTCTTCACCGCCGCGCCCCTCGACGCACAGAAGGCGAAGGAATGGCTGCTGGTCAACCACTTGGTGGGGTCAGCCAAGCTCGAGTCGTTCACCTTCGAGCTGGCCGCGACGATAGCGACGAAATCACCCATGGCGATGGCCGTCATCAAGGAACAGCTCCGTGTCCTTACTGACTACCAGCCCATCGCGGCGCAGGTATACGAACGTATGCAGGGGTTGCGACGGGAGGCTTACGACAGCAGTGACTATCTCGAAGGTCTCAACGCCTTCGCCGAGAGACGCCAGCCGAACTTCCGGGGCACCTGACACCACACGGCCGGGAATTCATCCGCATGGGGCACCACGCCTGCCCCGGCTGGGTCAGCGTTTCGAGATAATGGTCGTCACCGGCAGCCCGAACCGGCGCTCGGCCTGATGGGGCAGATCGGACCCGAGCCAGCGCGAGATGGTCTGGGGCAGGGTGGCCACGATGATCTCGTCGAACTGATGATCGGCGAGCGTCTTCTCCATGGCGTCGAGCGGGCTGGAACTCCCGAGATCGCCCTCGACCGGGACGCCCGGCGCAGCGAGGCCGGCCAGCATCTGGCTGAGCCGTTGCCGGGCCTGCGCGGTCGCCTCCTCGTCGGTGGCGGGGGGAGCGTAATCCGTGACCCACCACCACATGCCAGCCTGGGGCAGGACGCCACCGGCCGCCACGGCGTCATAGTGCGCGGCCCTCGTGTTCGGGACCAGCACGAAGAAGGAGCAGGGCCCCGCGCTGATCCGCTTGCGGAGTTCTTCGTGCAGCTCAGCGCGTTGCAGGGTCTGGTTCGCGACAACAAGATATCTGCGCATATTGACCACCTGCTTCAAAGGTACCCTGCTGCGGGGCTGCGTTCCAGGAACCGGGCGGCGTAGCCATCTCCAGAGGAGCCAACGACCCCGTTTCATGCGAAGCTAGCTGTATGCAGAAATACGTCATCATGGGCATCCAGGGCAGCGGTAAGGGAACTCACGCCAAGATGCTCGCCGAAGAGTTCGACCTCGAGCACATCGCTGTCGGGGACATTTTCCGGTGGAACGTGCAACACCACACGAAGCTCGGCGCGCAGATCAGGCGCACGATGGCAGCCGGATTGCTGGTCGGCGACGACCTCGTCGAGGGCGTCGTGGGGGTACGGCTGAGCGAGCACGACTGGAACTACGGCTTCATCATTGACGGCTTCCCGCGCAACGAGCGCCAGGCGGAGTTCTTCCTGGAGAGCTACGACCTCGACGGGGTGATCCATCTCGACCTGCCCGACAGCGAGGTGGCGCGCAGGGTACTCGCCCGGCGGCTGTGCGCGAACTGCGGGCTGGACTACAACCTGATCGACAACAGCCCGGCCAGCGAAGGAAGGTGTGACGCGTGTGGCGGCGAGCTGATCAGGCGTGAGGATGACACCGAGGAGGCGCTGGCCGTCCGGCTCCGCGAATACCACGAGAAGACCAATCCCGTGCTCGACATCTTCCGCCGCAAGGAGTACGTCATCACGGTGGACTCCCGGCCCGGCAAGGAGCAGGTCCAGCAGACCATCCGGGACAAGGTCGGGCTCCCGCCCTCCCGCCTGGCGGTGAAGAGCATCCAGGCCGGTCCGCGGTAGCAAGCACCGGCCGCCAGGCCAGTCCTGATCACCGTGACGCTAACTGCCAACCCGCGTTGAGCCGTCCTGGCCAGGCGCCCCGTCGGCCGGACTGTCAGCGGCCCGCAGCACCATGACCGAGCGGCCGGTCACCGAGACCGCCGCGCCGCTGGGCAGCACGGCGTCTGCACCGCTACCGGGCCGGCTCGTCAGCGCCGCTGTATCGACTACGGCATGCCAGCCGTCTGCGTGATCGGCGCCGGGCAGGACGAACCGCACCGCGTCGCTGTGCGCGTTGAACAGCAGCAGGAAATGCTTGTCGTGGACGGGCTCGCCGCGCGTGCCCGGCTCGGTGATGGCGTCACCGTTCAGGAACACCGCCAGCGACCTCGCGTAGCCGGCGTTCCAGTCCGCATCGGTCATTTCCCGGCCGGAGGGGGTCAGCCAGATGATGTCCCGCAGGCCGCCGCCGCCGGGCCGGGCGGGGCGCCCGCTGAAGAACCTGCGCCGTCGGAAGACCGGATGCGCCCGGCGCAGGGCTGATAGCAAGCAGACGAAATCTGCCAGGTCCGCCTGTTCGCTGGTGTTCTCCCAGTCCACCCACGACAGCGCCG
>Ga0187875_10001455_pt1 | contig 18243 bp, 13 predicted proteins | sample June2016WEW_17_1_2_FD_132978 | JGI IMG/M metagenome (GOLD analysis project Ga0187875, IMG submission 132978) | Peatland microbial communities from SPRUCE experiment site at the Marcell Experimental Forest, Minnesota, USA - June2016WEW_17_10 | ecosystem: Environmental > Terrestrial > Soil >... | reverse complement strand
GGCGCAGAGGATCTTCGCAGGCGCGGCGCACGATATTTACGCCGATCTGCTCGTCGCCATCCGCCTTCATGCCTTCCAGCGCCTTAGCCGCGCGCAGCAGAGCCACGCCACCGCCGGGCACGATGCCTTCTTCCACGGCCGCGCGAGTGGCATGCAACGCATCTTCCACGCGCGCCTTCTTCTCCTTCATCTCGGTCTCGGTAGCTGCACCGACTTTGATGATGGCCACGCCGCCGGCCAGCTTCGCCAGGCGTTCCTGGAGCTTCTCGCGGTCGTAGTCGGAGGTGGTCTCATCGATCTGGCTGCGGAGTTGCTTGATGCGGCCCTCGATCGACTTCTGGCTGCCGTTGCCATCCACGATGGTGGTGTTGTCCTTGTCCACCGTGATGCGCTTGGCGCGCCCCAGGTCGTCCAGGCGAACGCCTTCCAGCTTTATTCCGGTCTCTTCCATGATGGACTTGCCGCCGGTGAGGATGGCGATGTCTTCCAGCATGGCCTTGCGGCGGTCGCCGAAGCCGGGGGCTTTCACCGCGCAGGCGTTCAACGTGCCGCGCAGCTTGTTCACCACCAACGTGGCCAGCGCTTCGCCTTCCACTTCCTCGGCGATGATCAGCAGGGGCTTGCCGGCGCGCGCGATCTGTTCGAGCACGGGCAGCAGGTCCTTCATGTTGCTGATCTTCTTCTCATGGATGAGAATATACGGATCTTCGAGCACGCATTCCATGCGGTCGGGATCGGAGACAAAGTAGGGCGAGAGGTAACCGCGGTCGAACTGCATGCCGTCCACGGTGCTAAGTTCCGTGACCATGGTCTTGGCTTCTTCCACCGTGATCACGCCATCCTTGCCCACCTTCTTCATCGCCTCGGCGATGATGTTGCCGATGGTCGCATCGCTGTTGGCCGAAATGGTGCCGACTTGCGCGATCATCTCGCCGGAAACCGGCTTGGAGAGCTTCTTGACGGACTCGACGGCCACTTCCACGGCTTTGTCGATGCCGCGCTTGAGGGCCATCGGATTGGCGCCCGACGCTACGGCCTTCACGCCTTCGCGGTAGATGGACTGCGCCAGAATGGTCGCGGTGGTCGTGCCATCGCCGGCCACGTCCGAGGTCTTGGAGGCCACTTCGCGCACCATTTGGGCGCCCATGTTCTCCAGCGGATCCTTGAGCTCGATTTCCTTGGCCACCGTCACACCGTCTTTGGTGATGTTGGGACCGCCGAATTTCTTCTCCAGAACCACATTCCGGCCCTTGGGGCCAAGTGTTACTTTCACTGCATCGGCCAACTGGTTGACGCCGCGCAGGATCGCTTGACGGGAGTTTTCTGCGTATACAATCTGTTTTGCCATTGATATCTCTCCTCCTTAGGAAGCCTTCTTGGCCACTATGGGCTGACTTTCCAAAATGCCGAGGACTTCGTCCTCACGCATGATCAGGAACTCTTCACCATCCAGCTTGATGTCGCTGCCGGAATACTTGCCGAACAGGATGCGATTGCCAACCTCGACATCCAGCGGCACGAGTTTGCCGTCTTCCAGGCGCTTGCCCTTGCCGACGGCCACGACTTCGCCTTCCTGCGGTTTTTCCTTTGCGGAATCGGGGATGTAAAGGCCACCCTGCATGGTTTCCTTCTCCTCGATCCGTTTGACCACGATGCGGTCATAGAGCGGACGAATCTTCATTAAAGTACAACCTCCATGTATTCGGTTTCTGTATTTGGGGTCTGTCGGAATCCGGTTAACAGAGTCCGAAGACCATTATTAGCACACTCGGGTGGAGAGTGACAAGATCTGGCTATAACATATTGAAAACACAGAATTATTAGGTGCTTGACGGCAAATGCCGCAAACCCCGAAATGCGGCTGTTTCCGGACTGGTCCCGCTGGCAAGCGCCAGAAGAACAAGGGTGGATAGACCGAAAGTATCGTTGCGCACAAGAATGGGGATTCCGATTCGAACATTTTGCGTGAGATTTCTCGTGAGATGCTGCAAAATATACTGATACGCCATGCTTGAGCTGGGGCCGGAGCAATGGGGAGAAGTGAGGCGGCTTTTCGGAGCTGCCTTAGAGCTACCCGCGGAGGAGCGGACCGGCTTCATCGACCGGATCGAGGATCAGACGGTGCGGCAGGAAGTCAGTTCCCTGCTGAAACACCTCGAAGCCGGTGAAACCATGGGAGACGCGCCGCACCATGGAGCCGACGAGCAGCGCATCGGAACGCGGGTCGGGCCCTATAGAATTGAATCGATTCTGGGCCACGGGGGGATGGGGGCAGTTTACCGGGCCGCGCGCGATGACGGCGAATTCCAACAGGTAGTGGCCATTAAACTCGTGCGTGCGGCGGCCCAATCGCCGGAAACCATGCAACGGTTCCGGCAGGAGCGGCAGATCCTGGCGCGGCTCTCGCATCCCAATATTGCACGGCTGTTGGATGGCGGCTCGACGGATCAAGGCGTGCCCTACCTGGTGATGGAGTTTATCGCAGGAGAGCCCATCACCGAGTGGTGCCGGCAGCACGAGTTGGGCATCGACGAGCGGCTAAGGCTTTGGATCGATGTTTGCAGCGCCGTGGACTACGCCAACAAGCATGCGGTGGTCCATCGGGATTTGAAGCCGGGCAACATTCTGGTGACGGCTGAGGGCGTACCGAAGCTGCTGGATTTCGGAATCGCCAAGATGGTAAGCGACGAGGGGCCGAATGAAGGACGGACAGTTGGCGGCCTGCGGGTGATGACACCGGAATATGCGGCGCCCGAGCAGGTTTTGGGCGAGCCCGTCACAGTTTCGGCGGACGTTTACGCGCTCGGGCTGTGCCTTTATGAGCTGCTGACAGGCAGGAAGGCGCAGGACATCGGCGACTTTTCGCCCTCGACGGTTGAGCGCGTCGTGTGTCGGGAGGAACCGCCGCCTCCGGCGAAAGTGCGGCCCGATCTGTCGGGCGACCTGGACAACATCATCCGCATGGCGATTCGTAAGGAGCCGGGGCGGCGGTATGCGTCGGCGGCGGATCTGGCGCGGGACATCCGCTTGCACCTGGGAGGCCGCCCGGTGAGAGCGCGGCCGGATACCGTGAGGTATCGTGCCGGGAAGTTCCTGCGGCGGAATCGCTTGGCGGTGGTGGGCGCACTAGGCGCGACCTTGGTATTTGCGTCTCTGGCGGTCGCGCTACGCTTCGGCGCGCCGAGGTTGCCACGAGTCTCGGCTGTGAATCAGCTTACTCAGACCGGCCAGGTTGCAGGCAACGGTCTGGCTACCGATGGGAAATTTGTGTATTGTGTCCTACGTTCCCTCGGCGTGTTCACCCTGGCCAAAGTTCCGGCCGCGGGCGGCGTGCCGCAGCCGCTGAGAAGCGAAATCGAAGGAGTCGAACTCCTGGACATTTCGCCGGACCGGACGAACCTGCTCATCACGACGGGACACCGCGACGAGACGCCTCTTCTCGTTGTGAGCACTGCCGGCCAGTTGGTACGGCGCATCGGAAATATTGAGGCGGTGGGCGCGGGGTGGGGACCCGACAGCCAGAGCATCGTGTTTTCGCGGGGAAACAGCCTGTTCAAAGCGGCCATCGACGGAAGCGGAATCCGTAAGCTCCTGGCGTTTCCCGGTTCACCCGTGCAGATTCGTTGCCTGTCAGGCCCTCGCGGCGGGGTAATTCGGTTCCTGGCTAGGGCCGACGACTTCTCCCGGCCGAGAATCTGGGAAGTGAACGGGGATGGAACCGGTCTGCACATCCTTTTTTCAAGGCTCAATGCGGACTCGAGAATGCCCGCCGCACAGGACTCCGGATCATGGTTTGCAGGTGGGAAGTACTATCTGTTTCGCTCCGCAAGCGACACTTACCGTCTCCTGGCCGTGCAGGACCACGGCGGGTTCCTTGGGTTGGCTAACGGCCGCCCGATGCTGATTCACTCGTCCACGTCCGGTATCTACTGGCCGGTTCCGTCGCCTGACGGCAAGCGAGTCTACTATGTCTCCGGTCTGGAACGGCGCGAATTCCTGCGTTTCGACCGCAAGCGCCGTGAGTTCGTTCCCTTTCTTCCTGGCATTGCGGGGCGGTGGGCCGCTTTCTCCAGGGATGGACGCTGGCTGGCCTATACCGTGGCTCCCCAGGAGGCGCTCTGGATCAGCCGCGCCGATGGCAGTGAACCACGGCAGATCGATACCGGCGAAGTGCTGGCGAGCGAGCCGGACTGGTCGCCCAGCGGAGATTCCGTGGTGTTCACCGGACGGGTTCCTGGCCGTAGCGTCGGAGTGTACCGGGTCGCGTTTTCGGGCGGCCCGATCACCAGACTCAGTCCGGAGGGCTTCATCGCCCGGTACCCGTCCTGGTCGCCGGATGGCAAGGCTTTGCTGTTTCGGCTTACCGCCCCATCGGGGCATCCAGGCAGTGGGCTGTATCTGATGGACGTGAATACTCGCAAGATCTCGATGTTGCCGGAATCGGAAGAGCTTGTGGCGGGCTCGTGGTCTCCGAAAGGACGCTATATCGCAGCGACGGACAGGTCGAAGCTGCGGCTCTTCGACAGCCGGTCCGGAAGATGGAACACGCTGGGAACTTCGGCAGGTTACACGAACCCGTTCTGGTCCGAGAACGGAACATACATGTTCGTGCAAGATTTCCTGTCGCCTGAACAACCCATATGGCGGGTTGCGATCGGTGGCGGGCCCCACGAGCGCTTCGCAAGCTCGCGGCAGATTCCACAATCGGACCTGACCAGTTACGTATTGTCCGGGGTGGCGCCGGGTGACACACCGGTGGCCACGGTAATACGAAAAAACATGGACGTCTACGCGCTCGAAGTCGAGATGCCCTAGGAATGGTGCTTTGGTGGGGCAGGCGATCGTTCTATGTCGCCTGCCAACGCTCGCGCGAAGGCGGCAGACCACAAAGTGCGATGGTCTGCCCCACTAAGCGGCAAGGTATCGGCGGAGCCAGGTTTTGGCCAGAACGAGGTCGCGCTGGATTTCCCGTGTTTCCTTGTGGACGACCACGCTGGACTCCTCGGCGGTAAGTCCACCGAAATAGCGCAGTTCGATCAACTCCGCCAGCAGCGGGTCGCGCGCGGCGAGGACCTTCAAGGCATCGTCCATCGCGATGAGAACGGCGGGGCGCTCCAGCCCGGCGGCCAGGGCTTCGTCGAGCGATAGCTTTTCGTCGCCGCTGCCCCGCTTGTCGGCGTTGCGCCGGCGGGCCTGGTCCAGGAGGATCTTGCGCATGCTTCGTGCCGCTACGGCGAGGAAGTGCGCGCGGTCGGCCAACGTGAGCTGCTGGCCGCCGGCGAGACGGAGGTAGAGCTCGTGGACGAGTGCGGTCGGCTGCATGGTATGCGCGTGGCGCTCCTTGCGCAATTGGGCTTGCGCGACCTGGCGAAGCTCGTCGTAGACGAGCGGAACCAGGCGGTCCAGCGCTCCTTTATCGCCGCCGGACCATTCGCGTAGCAGGGCCGTGACCGCGTTCGCGCCGCCCGTTTCCGATCCCATACGTTGTATCAGCCTAGCACGAAAATAATCGCTTCGCCCCTTGGAAAACCGCCGTCAAATTGCGCCTAAGAGTGTATGAAGAGGGCGTCCCGAACTCTCCGCGCATCGCAGGCGAGCCGGGAATCTTAGTGAAGCGGAGAAAACTACCATGACGAATCGAACAAATCTCTGGCCGGCAGGGGGCGCCGGCCTCCTGGCCGCGCTGCTGGCGTTGGCTAACATGGCCGACGCGCAACAACAGACGCCGGACGCGTCGGCGGCGCCGGCCATTCTGCGCGCCGCCATCGACAATGGGACCGGCCAAATCGTGATTGAGGGCAACAACCTGGTGGCGGCCACCGGCGTACCAAAGGTCTCCGTGGATGGCAGCCCCCTCACAGTGGCGTCGTACCAGACCGGTCAGATCGTCGCGGACTTTTCGACGGTTTTGGCGGGGTTGGGAGGAACACAACTCTTGCAGGTGAAGACCAGCGCCGGCACGGGGTACCTCGACCTGGCGGTTACCGACACTGGCTCGCAAGGTCCGCAAGGCCCGCCCGGTCCGCAAGGCCCTCAGGGACCACAAGGTCCGCAAGGGCCGGCCGGTGCACTGACGTTGCCCTTTTTGGGGCAGGCAACCTCGACCGGTAATGCGTTTGAGGTGGATCAGTTTGGCAATGGGGGCACGGCCATCTACGGCCTGGGCGGGGTGTATGGCGTTGGCTTGGCAGGGCAAGGCGGCGCGGCCTTGGTCGGGCTCGGGGTCGCCGGCGACGGTGTGTATGGGCAAGGCGGGGCGCCCATCGTCGACGGCAGCTACGGCGGCGTTGGCGGCAAATTCTACGGAGGCGGGAACGCGGGTACGCCGGGATGGGGCGGCGCCGGCGTTTATGCGCAGGGCGGCGATACGGCGACCAGCGGTAACACAGCCGAGGCTGGCGACGGTGGCGACTTCTTCGGCGGCGGCAGCGAGTTAATCACAGGGGCGGGACAGGGTATTTATGTGCAAGGGGGTGCGGCCGCTCCGGGCGGGTATGCCGGGAATGGGATCGTGGCCGCGCCGGGGATGGGGCCGTCCGACAACCTTAATTATGGACTCGCCGGTTATTTCTCCGGAACTGTGACTGTCGGAACCCTGAACAAAGCTGGAGGGTCGTTTGTGATCGACCATCCCACGGATCCGGAGCACAAATATCTGTATCACTCGTTCGTTGAGTCGCCGGACATGAAGAACATCTACGACGGCAACGTGGTGACGGACGGGTCGGGGACGGCGGTGGTGAAGATGCCGGAGTGGTTTGAGGCGCTGAACCGGGACTTCCGCTATCAGTTGACGGTGATCGGGCAGTTCGCGCAGGCGATCGTGGCCTCGGAAATCGCCAACGGCAGCTTCGTCATCCGCACCGACAAGCCCGGCATCAAGGTGTCCTGGCAGGTGACCGGGATACGGCAGGACGCCTGGGCCAATGCGCACCGCATCCCGCTGGAAGTGGAGAAGGCCGCCGGGGATCAGGGCCACTATCTGCATCCGGAATTGTACGGGCACGCGGGAGAGCCGGATATTCACGAGTTGCATCATCCGCGGCCGGTGCAGAGGCAACGTTAGATCTCCAGGGCATTAAGAGGAGAACGATGACGACGAAGACTACGATACTCGCGGCGGTCTTGCTGGGCGCTTGTGCCGGGACGATGCGGGGCGCGCAGCAATTTCCGGTGATCGCGACGGCGACCATCAACGCGCCGGTCAACCAGATTACGATCATCGTATCCCGCTCGAAGTGGAAAAGGCAACCCCGGATCAGGGTCACTACCTTCATCCGGAATTGTTCGGGTACTCGGGGGAGCCCGACGTTCACGAGTTGCATCACCCCCGGCCTTTGAAGAAGCAACATCAGGACAACAGGAGGGAACCATGACGAAGATGAACATTACGATACTGGCGGCGATTTTGCTGTGCGCGTGCGGGCAATTGAGCGCGGGCAACCCGCCGTCGATTGCAACGGCAAGCATCAACTCAACGACGAACCAACTCATTATCCAGGGCCAGAATCTCACACCGTCGCCCACAGTGACGCTGGGAGTCATTCAACTTACCGTAGTAACCTCTACTGCGACCAAGATTGTGGCTTCGGTGCCCGCGAATCTGGCGCCGGGTGCGTACCTGTTGAGGGTCACGGTCGCCTCGCAGAACGGTTTCTTCGTGGCCGTGGACGGAGCCCAAGGCCCGGCCGGACCGGCAGGACCCGCGGGGCCGCAAGGGCCCCCTGGGTCGTTGACCCTGCCTTTCTCGGGGCAGCTCACTTCGGGCGGCAATGCGTTTGAAGTCGAGCAGGTCGGCCTTGGAGGCACGGCGTTCTACGGCGTCGGCGGGTTCACCGATGGCAGCCTGCAGATCGGGGGCTCGGGCCTGGCCGGCCAAGGAGGCGCGACCGTGAGCAACAACGGCTCGGGAGGCTCGGGAGTGTATGGGCAAGGCGGGAATCCAGTCGCCGCGGCAACTGTCGGCGGCTATGGAGGCCAGTTCTACGGGGGCACCAACGAGTCTGCGGATGTTGCCGGCGGCGCGGGCGTGTTTGCGCTGGGTGGCGATACGGCTCCCAACGGTGTTTCCTCCGGCCCCGGGCAGAGTGGTCTGGGCGTAGGTGGCGACGGGGGCGACTTCTACGGTGGTGGCAGCAGCGCCGGACCGACCCAAGGTGGGATTGGCGTGGTTGCCGTGGGCGGGGCAACCGGGACCAACGCAGCCGGCGAAGGTGTCGGCGGCGACGGGATCGACGCCTACCCGGGGCCCGGGCCGTCTTCTTTGAATTACGGCCTCGCCGGCTACTTCGCGGGAAACGTGTTTGTCAACGGAAACCTGGCTAAATCCGGCGGGTCTTTCTTGATCGACCATCCGACCGATCCCGAGCACAAGTATCTGTTGCACTCCTTCGTGGAATCGCCAGACATGATGAATATCTACAACGGCAACGTAGCGACCGATGGCTCGGGAACCGCCGTGGTTAAGATGCCGGAATGGTTTGAAGCTCTGAACCGCGACTTCCGTTATCAGTTGACGGTGATCGGGCAGTTCGCACAGGCGATCGTGGCGTCGGAGATCTCGGGCGGCAGCTTCGTCATCCGCACTGACCGGCCGGGCGTCAAAGTGTCCTGGCAGGTGACGGGGATCCGTCAGGATGCCTGGGCCAACGCTCACCGCATTCCGCTGGAAGTGGAGAAACAGGCGCCTGAGCAAGGGCACTATCTGCACCCGGAATTGTTCGGGCATGGCGGCGAGCCGGATGTTCACGAAGTGCGTCATCCGCGGCCGGCAATGAAGCAGAGATAGCACAAGGAGGAGACCAATGACAAAGACCACGATCCTAGCGTTGTTGTTGTGCGCCTTCGCCGGGTTGCTGCCAGGCGCGGTGCAGGTGCCGGTGATTGAGTCGGCGGCAATCAATTCGGCCGCGAATCAGATCACGATCAGCGGTGTAAACCTGTTGCCCGCAACAGGGATGCCCGCGGTGGGGCTAGGGAATGCGGGATTGACGGTAGTGAGCGCCACGGCGTCGACGATTGTGGCGACACTGCCGCCGTCGCTGCCGCCAGGGACCTATGCGTTGAGGGTGACGGTTGGAACACTGAGCGCGAGGTTCGATGTGGCGTATACGCAGGCAGGCGCGGGTACGCTGACGCTGCCCTATCTGGGGCAGGTGACATCGAGCGGCAACGCTTTCGAAGTCGAGCAGTTCGGCGCGTCGAGCACGGCGATTTATGGAGTCGGCGTGGGGACCTTCACTATAGGCGTGTCTGGGCAAGGTGGTGCGGCTGCCATCGAGGAAGCAAGCGCCGGCTCCGGAGTGTACGGCCAAGGCGGGGCTCCCGTCGCCAACTACTCGTATGGAGGTAATGGTGGCGAGTTCTACGGAGGGGGCATCGAGACCTCGGGGAATCTGGCCGGCAGCGGAGTTCTCGCGCAGGGCGGCGATTCGACCGGCGCCGGGGGCGATGCGCTGGTCGCGTTTGGGGGGAATGGAGGAGGCTATGCCGGCAACGGGATTGAAGCCGTCCCTGGGTCGGGTGGGACGGATGGGTTGGGCTACGGGATCGCCGGCTATTTCGGTGGTGTGGTCACGGTTGCCGGAAACTTGAACAAGGCCGGCGGGTCTTTTGTGATTGACCATCCGACTGATCCGGAACACAAATACCTCTATCACTCGTTTGTGGAATCGCCGGACATGAAGAACATCTATGACGGCACCGTCATTACCGATGGCTCGGGAACCGCTGTGGTGAAGATGCCGGAGTGGTTTGAGGCTCTGAACAGAGATTTCCGTTATCAGTTGACGGCGATCGGGCAATTCGCGCAGGCGATCGTAGCATCGAAGATCGCCAGTGGCCAGTTTGTGATCAAGACGGACAAGCCTGGAGTGGAAGTGTCCTGGCAGGTGACCGGGATCCGGCAGGATGCCTGGGCTAACGCCCATCGCATTCCGGTGGAAGTGGAGAAAGCGGCGCCTGAGCAAGGGTACTATTTGCATCCGGAATTGTTCGGGCACGCAGGAGAGCCGGACATCCACGCGTTGCATCGCCCGCGGCCGGCGAAGCAGGAGAGATAAAACGTAGAGCAGGCGCCCTTGACTGACCCACAAAACAAGAAAGGAAACTGTCATGAAGAAACTAGTTGCAGTTGCTTTTGTAGTTCTCACTGCCGCGGCAGCCAGCGCCGCGACGCGTTACCAGTTCGTGACGATCACCGTGCCGGGGTCGGTGCCGTACTCCACCATCCCTATGGGAATCAACAATGAATACATGATCGCCGGCTATTACCAGGACAGCGCGACCTTCGGTTGGCACGGTTTCACTTACAACCTGAAGAAGCGCACCTGGGTCTATCCCATCGACTATCCCGGAGGGGCACCCGGCTCCACGTGGGCCACGTCTATCAACGATTCCAGTGTCGTAGGAGGTTTCTACTTCCCAGTTGCGGGCCTCCCTTACACCTTGAGCTTTACAGACTCGGCCGGTGTCTTTAGCCAGCTTGATGTACCCTGCGCCGACGGTGGATTGAACAACAGGCTGGCCGGCATTAACAATACGGGCTTCACCGTGGGCAATTGTTTTGTCAGCTCTCAATCCTACAGTTGGGTCTGGGCGCTTGGGAATCCGGCTGTTTTCAACTGTCCGGCCACCGCTTTGACCAGCGGCGCGGCCGCTATTAACAACAACGGACAGGTGGTTGGCTGGTACACCACTAGTCCGACCCAAGGCGGTGCGTACGTGGCGGGCTACGGCAACTGCGGCTACGCGGTGAATTATCCCGGAGCAATAGACACCGAGCTCACCGGGGTTAACGACTCCGGGGAGGCTATCGGGTGGGCTGCGGCTGCCAACGCGGTCGATCACGGATTCTTCTATACCATCTCCAGCGGCAAATTCGCTAAAATCGCCCCGCCGGCCGCGGCAGTGAACGGATTGGTTACCGCGGGAATGAACAATAGCAACTGGTTTGTTGGCTGGTATATCGACAACAACTACAACAACAACGGGTACTTCGCCCGGCCGGTTACACAGTGATCGGGCGATCGTCCGATCGGCGCGCGGCCACGGCTCCCTGACAGTCGGGGCTCAGTAAGTCGGGCGTGAGTTAGCGGTTGCTCGAGTTGCTGAACAAGTTCCAAGTCTAGCTTAAAACAACGGAGGAGAGAAATGACAAAACTTTCGATACTTGCGGCGGTGCTTCTTTGCGCTTGTGCCGGGATGCTGCCGGGCGCGGGGCAAAATCCAGTAATCACGACCGCGACCATCAACTCGGCGGCCAACCAGATCACGATTTCCGGACTAAACCTGGCGCCCGCCACGGGGACACCCGCGGTAGGGCTCGGAAATGCGGTACTGACGGTGGTAAGCGCGTCCGCGACGCAGATTGTCGCGACACTGCCGGCGTCGCTGGCTCCAGGGTCGTATCAGTTAAAGGTGTTGGTGGGAACCGTGGTGGCCAGGTTCGCGGTGGCGTACGGGGCGCAGGGTCCGGCGGGCCCACAGGGACCGGCTGGACCGCAAGGTCCGCAAGGGCCGCCAGGCACGTTGACGCTGCCTTACTATAACAATGTATCGTCGGTCAGCGACGCCATACAAATCCAGCAGTTGCTCGCCACGAGCGGTGGGATCGCCGGCATTGGCGGACCCAGCGGTGGCAGTCTGGGAAGCGGTGGCTTTGGTTTGTCCGGCCTGGGTGGCGCCGCCGGGGCAGCTGGCCAGTTCGGTGGCTTCGGGGTGGCTGGGGAAGGCGGGGATGCCGGCGCCAGCAGTGCGTATGGCGGCGATGGGGGCTATTTCCGTGGAGGCGGGAGCGACTCCGCCGCGGTCTACGGTGGCGCGGGTATCTATGGACAGGGCGGTGACGCGGTGGCGCCAGGTCTTGCCGGCAGTGGGATCGAATCATGGCCGGGGACGGGGCCGTCCGACAACCTTACTTATGGGCTCGCCGGTTATTTCGCCGGATCCGTGAATGTCAACGGCAATCTGTCCAAAGCCGGGGGCTCCTTTGTCATTGATCATCCCATCGATCCCGAGCATAAATACCTGTATCACTCGTTTGTCGAATCGCCCGACATGAAGAATATTTACGACGGCAACGTCGTAACGGATAGCTCAGGAGCGGCGGTGGTGAAGATGCCGGATTGGTTCGAGGCATTGAACCGGGACTTCCGGTATCAGTTGACCGCAATCGGGCAGCCTGCGCAAGCGTGGGTGGCTGCGAAGATTGCCAATGGTCAGTTCGTGATTAAGACTGACAGGCCGGGCGTGGAGGTGTCCTGGCAGGTCACGGGAATCCGGCAGGATGCCTGGGCGAACGCGCACCGTATTCCGCTCGAAGTGGAGAAGGCGGAAGCGGACCAGGGGCACTATCTACATCCGGAGTTGTTTGGGCGCGGGCGAGAGCCGGATATTCACGAGTTACATCATCCGCGGCCCGCGAAGAAGCAACCTGAGAACAACGGGAGGTAAGTCATGGAGAAACGGATGATGAAGACAACCATGCTCGCAGCGGGGCTTCTCTGCGTTTGCGCGGGGACGATGCCGGGCGCGCAGCAATTTCCGGCGATCACGACGGCGACCATCAACGCGGCGGCCAACCAGATTACGATCACCGGCCTAAACCTGGCGCCGGCAACAGGGACGGCCGCGGTAGGGCTGGGAAATGCGGAACTGACGGTGGTGAGCGCGACGGCGACGCAGATCGTCGCGACCCTGCCGGCGTCGCTGGCTCCGGGGTCGTATCAGTTGAGGGTGTTGGTAGGAACCCTGGTGGCCAGGTTCGCGGTGGCGTACGGCGCGCAAGGTCCGCCTGGACCGGCTGGGCCACAGGGTCCGCAAGGGCCGCCAGGCACACTGACGCTGCCTTTTGCGGGGCAGGCGTCCTGGGAGGGGCCTGTGTTCACAATCAACCAGTTGCTAGGCGGATATCCGGCAATTCTCGGCGTAGGTGGTCCGCCCGACAGTTTAGGCCTAGCCGGCATTGGCTTGGCAGGAGTGGGCGGCCAGGCTACGGACCCGGGCCAAGTCGGCGGCGAGGGAATGGCGGCCCATGGCGGGGATGCCAACGCCACCAGCGCTCTTCCCGGCGTTGGCATATATGCGGGTGGGGGTAATGCGACAACGGGCGGCCAGTTTGGCGGAAATGGGATTTTTGCAGTTGCAGGAATCGGGCCGACGGACAACCTCACCTACGGACTCAGCGGCGCCTTCTTGGGGCCTGTGTATGTCAACGGAAACCTGGCCAAGGCTGGTGGTTCGTTCGTAATCGACCATCCGACCGATCCCGAACATAAGTATCTGTATCACTCGTTTGTCGAGTCGCCCGACATGAAGAATATCTACGACGGCAACGTGGTGACGGACGGATCGGGAACGGCGGCGGTGAAGATGCCGGAATGGTTCGAGGCGCTGAACCGCGACTTCCGCTATCAGTTGACGGTGATCGGGCAGCCTTCGCAAGCGTGGATCGCCTCGGAGATCGCCAACGGCAGCTTCATGATTCGCACCGACAAGCCCGGCGTCAAGGTGTCCTGGCAGGTGACCGGGATCCGGCAGGATGCCTGGGCCAATGCGCATCGTATCCCGCTGGAAGTGGAGAAGGCCGCGGGGGATCAGGGGCACTATCTGCATCCGGAATTGTACGGGCACTCGGGAGAGCCGGATATTCACGAATTGCATCATCCGCGGCCGTTGAAGAAGCAACCGTAAAAGAATTGGGGAGAAAACACTTAGAGGAGAAAACAAAATGACGAAACGATCGATACTCGCAACAGTTCTGCTTTCGCTCAGCACCTGCACGTTAGGCGTGGCGGCGCAACCGCCCACAATTCTGAGCGCGTCTATTAACTCGGGTCTGAACCAGGTCACCATTAATGGCACACACCTGGAGACGGCAACAGCGGCTCCCACGGTGACCCTGGACGGCGCGCCGCTCGCGCTGGTGACACACTCGCCAACTCAGATTGTGGCCACCGGTTTTCCGACCCTGGGGACGGGGACCTTTCAGTTGAAAGTGACTGTGGGCACGCTCACCGGGACCTTCGACGTGTGGAACTTCGCGCTGCCCTTTGTGGCGTCGGACAATACGGGTCCCATCGGATTTCAAATCATCGAAAACACCAATGGGGGGCTTGGAATCTACGCAATAGGCGGCGGTCCTGTATGCTCGAGTACGCCTTGTCTCTCGGGCAACGGGGTGTTTGGGATCGGCGGCGGCGCCACCACCGGCGAAGGTGGCATAGGGGTTCTTGGCCTTGGCGGAGAGCTCTCCGGCGCGGGTGCCTTAGGTCAAGCCGGCGGCCAGTTCGAGGGCGGAGGAAGCGTTCCGGGTTCGGGGATCGAAGTTCATGCCGGCCCAGGCGTCTATGCCATAGGCGGACCATCGTGCTGCAATGGCGAGGCGGGCGATGGCATCTACGCGGTTCCCGGGCCAGGCCCCAGCGACGGCATGACCTACGGGCTTGCGGGCGCTTTCGGCGGCAACGTGTTGGTGGCCGGCAATCTGTTGAAGTCCGGCGGGTCGTTTGTCATCGACCACCCGGCCGATCCTGAACACAAGTATCTGTACCACTCGTTCGTGGAATCGCCGGATATGATGAACATCTACAACGGCAATGTGGTGACCGACGCTTCCGGAAGGGCGATGGTGACGCTGCCCGCGTGGTTTGAGACGCTCAACCGGGATTTCCGCTATCAGCTCACGGCAATCGGCCAACCGGCCCAAGCCTGGGTGGCATCGAAGATCGCCAACGGCCAATTCACGATCAAGACGGACAAGCCGGGCGTGGAAGTGTCGTGGCAGGTCACCGGGATCCGGCAGGATGCGTGGGCCAACGCTCACCGCATTCCGCTGGAAGTGGAGAAATCGGCGGGGGACCAGGGGCACTACCTGCATCCGGAACTCTTCGGGCACGAAGGGGAATCGGGAATCCTCGAACTCCATCACCCACAGCCGAGGAAGATGCAGCCGTAGAAGAGCTTCGCGCCGACCCTGCTCGCTCGCCGGCGATGAGATCGAGGACAGGGCGGCGCGCACTTTGCAGAACTGCGAATTAGCGCTTCCGGGTTGGGCGGGCCGGTAGGGGCCGCAGTGGCACGACTCGCCCAACAGCTCCGATTCAATAAGGTAAGATAGAAGACGGAGGAATGGCCGAGCGGCTGAAGGCGGCGGTCTTGAAAACCGTTAACGGGGTAACTCGTTCGGGGGTTCGAATCCCTCTTCCTCCGCCAGATCTCAAAATCGCTGCGGCTGGCAGCTAAGTCCATGTTGTTTGTGTGAGTTGCACGGTTCGAAAGTTGAAATTGCGCAAATGCCTCGCGGAACGGCATCCGCGACTCTCCGCCCTTCCAGGTCGCAGCCTCTAGAACGAGCCGGAGGAGTTTTCGCTGCTCCGCCACGGATTGCTTGAGGAAAAGGTCAGCGGCTTTGGCCGTGAGTGCTATTAGGTCCACCGCTTGGCTTACCGGCAGTAGCGCGATAGATTGAGCCTCGGCGAGCCTACGGCGCATCCGATCCTGTTGTTGGCGCCTCTCTCCGGCTTTCTTATCGTAAGTTCCGGCGTCAATGCGCCCGTCGAGCCGGTTGCCGTCGAGCGCATCCAGGCGATTTTGGAGTCGAATCAGTTCGGACTGATCGCGCCTCACAGTTTGCTCGCGGGCGGCATGCTCGCTCACGTCGCTGGCCACGAATTCCTCGTGCAACCAGTCCAGAATCGGGCGGGGAATCACAAGCTCATGCAGCCCCTCCGCGAACTGGCCTTCCAGAATCTCCTCGCGCGTATAAGGCTCCGCGCATTTGCCGCGGCACCCGTTCTTGACCTCGCCCACCAGGGAACATCCGCAGTGATCGCAGCTCACTAGCCCGGAGAAGGCAAAATCGTAAGTAACCTTGCGATGTTTCTTCTCGTATCGACCATCGAGGATCCCCTGCACCTGTTCCCAGATTGCGCGCGTCACCAGCGGTTCACGGATTCCCTGGTAGATCCTGCCGGCATAGTTGAACTCGCCCGTGTAAATGCGATTCCGAAGAATCTTGTGAAGGGTGCTGGTGGGCAGGGGAAGCGTATCTTTCGCCCCGCGTTTCCCACATCGGACTTCGGCAGCGAACCACAAGATGAACAAATCGCTGCCGCCGTCAACAACAGGAGCGAGCAAAGACACTTTCGATGTCCGAGCAGGTGTTTTGTGCTTTTCTGGCTTACAGATGCATCGGGATTATAGCCTATGTCACGCCGACAGGTCCGCTACCTATCGTTAGCAGTGCCAACTATATTAACGCCCTTATAGGGAACATATCGAGACTTTTGTAATATCTTTGTCGTATTGCGCTTGGCTGGTGTCCATTGGCACCTAACCCTGCTAAGTTAAACGTTCAAGAGATCTCTTAATCTCTTTCCCAACATGATTCAAAATTATCCCAAGGGATCGCCGGCCAGGATCCTGCTTTCCTCCGTCTTCGGCCCGTATGCGCAGGATGACACCTACGGCAGCCGCGCCATCAACCCGATGGAGCTGTATCATAACCAGGTGACGCGGGGACAGGGCTCGTTCTCCCTGCGCAGTTTCCATCGCTCCTGGGGCATCCTCATGATTCAGGAAAACATCAACGCCCCCTGCGCGGTCCTGGACTTCCCCACACACGAGGTTTTTGCCAGGGAACTCACCGAGCACCACTACGACATAGTCGGCATCTCGTCGATCATCGTGAACGTGGGCAAGGCGCGCGAGATGTGCCGCATGGTGCGCGAATTATCGCCAGGCAGCACCATCGTCGTGGGCGGCCACATCGCCGCCATCCCAGGGATCGAGCAGATGCTGGACGCCGACCACATCGTCAAAGGAGACGGCATCGCGTGGATGCGCCAGTACCTCGGCGAAGACGTAGACGCCCCTATCCGCCACCCCGACCTCGACTCCGGATTCGACCTGAGGGTACTCGGCGTCAAAATCCCTGCCGCCTTCGGCACTACCAGCGCCACCATCATTTCATCGTTGGGTTGTCCCATGGGGTGTAATTTCTGCACTACGAGCGCCTTCTTCGGCGGCAAGGGCAAGGTCCTCAATTTCTACGAGACCGGCGAGCAGCTTTTTCGCGTTATGGAGCACGCCGAGAAAACGCGCAACAAGCGCTCTTTTTTCATCATGGACGAGAACTTCCTACTACAGAAGCGCCGGGTGATGGAACTGCTGGCGCTCATGAAAGCCGCCCGCAAAAGCTGGACGTTCAACGTATTCTCTTCCGCCAACGCCATCGCCAAGTACACCTGTGAGGAACTGGTGGAGATTGGCATCGCCACAATATGGCTGGGACTGGAATCTCCGGGCTCAAACTACGCCAAACTGGATGGCGCCAATACCCTACAGCTCACTCGCGAACTCCGCGAGCACGGCATCGTGGTGCTCGGCTCCACCATTATCGGGCTGGAGCACCATACGCCGGAAAACGTCAACGAAGAGATTGAGCACGCCATCGCGCACGAGACTGATCTGCACCAATTCATGCTGTACACTCCGGTCCCCGGCACGCCGCTCTACTTCGAGATGGCCGCGCAGGGGCGAATGCTCGATGTCGATCTGGCGGACATACACGGTCAGCACGCCTTCAACTTCGAACATGCAACGATCTCGCGCGAGCAATCCACGCGAACGCTAGCCTGGGCGTTTCAACGCGATTTCGAGCGCAACGGTCCCAGCCTTTTCCGTATCTGTCGCACCACTTTCGGCGGCTACCTGCGCTATAAGAACCACCCGGACCGGCGCATCCGCGAGCGATGGAACCGCGAGTCCCGCACCTTGCGGCACGCCTGGGTAGGCTTCATCTGGGCGATGGAGCACCGGCTCACCAAGTCGAACCCGGCGATTGCGGCCAAGATTCACGGTCTGCGCATGGAAATGCAGCAGGAATTCGGCCTGATTGCGGTACTTGCGGGCAAACTGCTTGGCCCCGTCCTGTGGTGGACCAGCCGCCGCGAGGAGAAGCTTCTCGCCGCCGGCCGATGCTACGAGCCCGCTTCCATCATTGACCGCCGCAACTGGGTGGATGAACCCGGACGATCCCGAACAGAACGCGCCGTCGATAAGGCTCGCAGCCTGGCGCCGGACTTGATCACCCTGGAAACAAGCGATAGCTCAGTCTGAGGGTTACTCGGCAAGAGGTGGCGTTTTTACTGCCTGCAACGTTCTGGGAGAGCAGGTGCTTTCCGCTGGACATGTAAACAGGGACGGAACAGGGAGCCCACGGTGGCTGATCAGGGCGTTATC
>Ga0187875_10001453_pt1 | contig 18259 bp, 15 predicted proteins | sample June2016WEW_17_1_2_FD_132978 | JGI IMG/M metagenome (GOLD analysis project Ga0187875, IMG submission 132978) | Peatland microbial communities from SPRUCE experiment site at the Marcell Experimental Forest, Minnesota, USA - June2016WEW_17_10 | ecosystem: Environmental > Terrestrial > Soil >... | reverse complement strand
GTCACGATGGTCTCGGCGGCAGCCAGTACCTCCTCCAGCGTCAGATGGGTCGAATCCAGCAGAACAGCGTCCAAAGCTGGTTTAAGAGGGGAATTGGCACGGTTGCGGTCTCTCTGGTCACGCTCCCTCAGGTCGCGGATGACCTCTTCGGGCTGCTGGGCCGGCATGGAACCTAGCTGGTCATAGCGGCGCATACCCCGCACCTCGGGAGCGGCATCCAGAAATATCTTGACGTCGGCGTGGGGAAAGACCACGGTACCGATGTCGCGGCCCTCCATGACCACCCCGCCCTGTGCGCCCATCTGCTGCTGCAGACAAACCATCCAGGCGCGAATGGCGGGCCATACGCTGACCCTTGATGCGGCTTCGGTAACAGCTTGACTGCGAATCTGGCCTGTTACATCCTCGCCGTCGAGCAGGACGCGATTTTCCTCATCGCCAGGTTCGAGGCGGATCAAGGTTTCAGCGGCAAGGCCTTCCAGGCTCTTGCTTTCATCCAGAGAGATTCCTGCCCGGAGGGCCTTGAGGGCAAAAGCGCGGTACATGGCCCCAGTCTCCATGTTCAGCAGACCGAAACGACGGGCCAAATAACGTGCGATGGTACTCTTTCCCGCTCCTGCCGGGCCGTCAATGGCGACGATAACCTTGTGGACCGGCTGGGGAGAGCTGACCGATGGGGCATTCATCCGCGCTTCTTCGCCCCATGCTTGGGTTGGGCCCCGAGGCCAAACCGCTTGCCGCTGCCAGACTTTGTGCTGGCGGCAAGGGCGGGCTTCCGGCTGCTGACTCTGCGAGCAGGCCGCGCGGCGGAACGGGAGTCTTTACGGGAAGTTGCGCCGGGCTTGCTGGAGGTCTTGGCGCCGTTGGAATGGACCTGGCGCTTACTGCTGCCGTTACGCGGTGTCCAGGCAGACGCAGCAGACTTACCGGAACGTGCGCCGGAAGAAGATGGGCGAGCTGCCTGCCTGCCTGATCCGTTGGAGCCGTTCCCGCTGGTCGAACTGGCGCCTGCGCGTTGTACCGGACGGCTGCTGGAGGATGACTGAGCCGGCTTGCGATTCCGGGTCTGGGTGGACGGACGGCTAAAGTGGGGCCGTACCGTTGCTGATATTCCGCTTACTGACGGTTTGCGTATGGCCTGGGTGCGGGGCGCATGGATCTCGGCAGGCTTGTGCGGTACTGGCGCAGCAGGCAATTTCTGCTTTGCAACATCAGGCTCCGCCAACTCCTCGTCATGAGAGCGGAGAAAGTATGCCGAGGCTGGTATGGACGCGCTGGCGTAGATCGTGGGAGGGGTGGCGAACTCCGGCAGAGTGCCGGCGACATAGAAGTGAGGCGCATGCCCCAGCGAGATGGTGTGCACCTGGCGTGTGGCCACCAGTCCGCGCAGCACTTCGCGCACCTTGCTGCGGGCGGTGAGCGGGGCCAGGAATAGCTCGACATCTTCCATGCTGGCTGCGATTACCGCCTGCAGGTAGATGGAAGCGAGCACGGAGATGGCGGTCACCTGGGAGGTGGAGGCGCCTTCTGCAATGGCTTTTTGGAAACGCAGGCGCAGCAGTTGCCATTGAGCAGCCTGGCCGGGAGCAGAAACAACCGGGATAATACGGAGCTGTTGCCAAAGCTCGGTGATGGCGCGCAGAACAGCAGCTTCAGTCACTTCCCTTCCCAGTGCACGGGTGAGTTTGCCAAGAGTCGTATCGCCGCCCGACTCCAGCAACTTGTAAGCCTGAACAGCCAGCTGCGATACCTGGCGCGAACCTGTCAATTGCGGGATGCGGCGCCAGTCACGGTCACCGCGCAGGGCATAGACGTAGGGTAGAACCCAGCTTGCGACTACGAAGTCGGGTGCCTCGCCAGGCAAGCCCAGCAGGTTCAGACGCACGGCCACACCGTCTGTCTCCAGACGCACCAGCAACTCTTCGGCTATGGCAATATCTTTGCGGTCAGGAACGGGGTCGTGTCTGCCGACAACAGCCTCAACAAACGACGGTGCAATGGAGGAGGAAAACTGCCGCTTGGGCAGGAAGAGACACAACCCCGTCTCCTCAATCCACGTCCGGGCGTCCTCCAGGGAGAGGGTCCCATGTCCATTCAGGCGCATCCTTTCGGCGCGCGATGCTTCCAATTGTTCCGATGTCAAAGAAAAACCTCGCTTCCAGGCTGGCGTATACGCCGGACAACCCCGTCCCCTAAGAGGAGGGCTGTCACCTTCCACTGTTTCAGATCCGATGGAAGGCCCGCTGGATCTCCTTCCAAGAATACAACAAAGCGATAGGACGTCCATGCGGGCAACTGGTCGGGTGGCTCGTTTTCGCTAACTCCAAGAGTAACCATTCCATACGAGTCGGGTCAAGAGGGGTATTGACCTTGATGGCAGAATGACAGGCGATGGAGGCGGCAATTCGCGTGCGTAGGGCTGTAAGATCATGATTTTGCTTGGGTTCGTCAGAATCCGCGCTGGATTGATCGATCACCTCAGACAACATCCGCTCCAGAGCCGCTCCCTCCAGTCCAACCGGGGCAGCCTTAACCGCAAGTGTTTGAGGACCAAAGGGTTCTACCTCGAAACCGTTGCGTTCCAGTTCCTCGGCGATGCCAGCAAATACCACCATCTGGGATGCCTTTAGTTCCACTAAAAGGGGCATTAGTAACCTTTGACGCATTACCTTTTCAACTTGTCGATCCCTTAATATTTTTTCAAAAAGTATTCTTTCGTGTGCCACATGCTGGTCGATTATCCACAAACCGTCTTCGCCGGTGGCCAAAATGAACGATTCGCGCAACTGCCCCAGCGGGCGAAGCGAACCGAGCTGGTTGAGGCTGGCAACGGCCTGCTCAGCCTCGACCAGGGCCGTTTCCGTCGCGGGATTGGTACCGGGAGTGTTGTCGTCGGAGCCAGCGGAGCAGTCACCGGCGGGAGGCAGGCTGGCCGGCAGAAAGAGTGCAGCTGTAGCTTCACCCCACGCCTGCCGGTTGTCCCATCCGCCGGGTTGGAAGCTCGGGGCGGCAAAGGGCAGCTTGCCGGGAACAGGTGTGGGAAGATGTGGCGTCAGCTCGAAGGCTTCTGCGTCAGCCCTGGCTGTCTGGAATGAGGCTGGATCGGAGTCGGGCGGCAGCGACAGGGGCTCACTGTCCGGTGAACCGGGCAGAGGCGATGCGGCCGGCGGCATCAGCGAAGGGCTGGCTGCGGGCGCAGAGTCCAACGCAGCCAGAAAACCGGCGGCGGGCCTCGCCTTCACGAGCGCGGTGCGAAGACTGTCACGTACAAAGTCGTGAATCAAACTCTGCTGGCGAAATCGGACCTCGGTCTTGGCCGGATGAACGTTCACGTCCACCTCTTCGGGTGGCATCTCCAGAAAGAGCAGCACTACCGGGAAGCTGGTGGGCGGAATCACGTTGCGATAGGCCTCAGTAATGGCGTGCATCAGCAGACGGTCGCGAATTAGCCTTTTGTTGACAAAGATGTAAATAGAATTGCGGTTAAGCTTTTGCAGCTCAGGCCTGGAATAGAAACCGGTCAGCCGCAGCGCGCCGGGGGCACGCGTGGGTTCGTCGGGGTTCTTCTTCCAGGGTGGCGGCTCGGGCAGACCGGCGCGCTCCAGAGGGAGTTCCGCGGCCACGGGAAGCAATTGGGCCAGCATGTCTTTGCCAAAAATCTGATAAATGCGCTCCGCCGTGCGCTGGACAGGAGGCGCGGAGACAATGGTGTGCGTTGCCGAGAGCAATTCGAAATGCTTTTCCGGATGAGCCAGGGCATAGTGTGTGACCAGCGCCGTCACATGGGCCAGCTCGGTCGACTCAGCGCGAAGAAATTTGCGGCGGGCCGGAGTGTTGAAGAAAAGGTCGGCGACAGTGAGCGTTGTGCCGCGTGGCAGAGCTGCGTCATCCACATGGAGAATCTTGCCGCCGGCGATCTCGACGCGCGTTCCCGCTGCCTCCTCTCCTGTAGCCGTCTCCAATGTGACGCGGGCTACTGAGGCAATGGAGGGCAGCGCCTCGCCACGAAAGCCGAGGGTTGCGATGGAGAGCAGGTCGTCGACGGTGCGGAGCTTCGAAGTAGCGTGGCGCTCGAAGGCCAGCAACGCGTCGTCGCGGCTCATGCCACAACCGTCGTCGGTAATGCGGATCAGCCTCCGGCCGCCCGCCTCCACCTCCACACGAATACGGGTTGCCCCAGCGTCCAGGGAGTTTTCCAAAAGCTCCTTTACGACCGAGGCAGGCCGGTCCACCACCTCGCCGGCGGCAATCTGATTGGCAACCTGGTCGGGAAGTACGCGGATGCGGCCCATAGTTCCTAAGGTTAACGCAGGCAGGGGTTGAAGATGCCGGTTGAAAACAGGGGATCCTTCAGTTGAATGGCAAATAGCACCTCGACTGATAGGCGAATATAAGGCGAATAAGAGAAGGAGCGGCAGGCGGGATGCATCGAAGAAAAATAATGTTTTATATGTCAACTAAAGCGTTGAGATTTCGTTTACGTTAGAGTGGGACTCTCTTCCAGATGGCCTGTGCCGTCCGCTCAGACTACCTCCCTCGCTCGTTCCATTTGGCTTCAGGAGGAACTTATGCAGTCATTGCTACCTAAAATCAAAAAATCAGGCGCTCTGGCCTTTGCCGCCAGCCTGCTCATCCTTGGAATGGTCATTGCCGGCTGCACAAGCCCAGTCACAAGCACAACCAGCACCAGCAACATCATTCCAAATACCAACACGTCTACAACGCCTGTAAGAATTACGGATGCGCCAAGCGATCAGATTCTTGCTGCCAGCCTTACCCTCAACTCGTTGATTCTCACTGACAGCACGGGCAAGGTGACCACCAACCTGCTTCCCGCCAACGGGATTACCTTCGAGGCGTCCCATCTGGACGCTGTACAAGAACCCTTGTTCATTCCAGCGATTCCCGAGGACACCTACGTCAGCGCGACGCTTATTTACTCAAACGCCCAGGTGGCTTACGTCGACTCCACAACCCATACGGTTGATCTGGTCACGGCGACGCTGGCCAATACTACGCAGACCATCACGTTTACCGCGCCTGTCACCATCAGCAACACAACAACCTCTCTGCTGGTGGACTACCTGGTCGCGAATTCTATCACCATCTCCGGCAGCACCGTCACCGTCACGCCGCAATTCAACGTCGCGGTCGTACCCATTCCCAGTACTGTCGCGACAACCCATAAGGGAAAGGTGACGGCCATCAGCACCAGCACCAATTCCTTCACGCTGACCGATCCCAACGGAACCGTTCAGACCATCTACGTCAATGCGAGCACAGCATTCGCGGACGCCAATACAAGCTTGTCGTGTCTAGGCACCGCCTGCCTCACTACCTTCGCCTCGATGAAAGTCAATGCACTGGTTGAGGTGGATACCATCATCACACCGAGCAGCAGCACCACACCGCCGCCAGGCTCACTGCTGGCCACGCGTGTGGAAGTGGACGACCCCGGAACCACCGCTCCAAAGATGCTGCTTGGCCCGGTCACTTCCCGCACTCCAACCGCTACAGGAACACCGGCAACCTCCTTCAACATGATGATTCGTCAACTGGTGGGGAACAGTTCGGCAACCCCGGTAGAAACAGTTGACGTTAGTGTGACTGGCTCAACCAACTTCCTTCTGCCCCCGCGCTATGCCATCTTCGCTACGGCTCTGCCCTTTGCGCCGAGCTTTACTGCCTCGACCATCTTTGCCGGTCAGCATGTCGCCGTGGTTACGACATCGACGGGCGTGTCGAGTGGCGCGGCTACGGCTGCAACCGTCCTGCTGCAGCCACAGACCATCAATGGCGTCATCACAAACATTGCGCCCTCCGGCGCATACACGGTTTATACCGTCACTCTGCCCGCCGGGCATTGGCTGGCAACGATGACCGGTCAAACCACCGTACTGGTCTACACCAACAGCCTGGTCGTGCCCCTTACTACCACCACACCGGCAGTCAGCGCCACCATGCGTTTCAATGGCTACCTCTTCAACGTCAGTAATCAGCTCCGGTTATTGGCCTGCGTACAAGCCGGCCCTCCGGGCACTCCGATCATCTGATCTGGGTAGCCGTCACCTGACATTAACCGTTGAAATCCGCCGGGGCGCTGCAAGCAAGCAGCGCCCCGGCGGCGTCTGCGATAAGGAATCATCGTTGCATGGCTCATCCGGCTTTTGGGTCACGAAGACCGAAGAAGGTGGCCCTGGAGATGCACGTTTTCGCCTGAGAAATGAGATTTTGAAGCGAAAAAAGTGCACGTATACATACACCAACATCTAACAAAAATGGGTACATCCTCCTCCATCTTCGCTACATTCTGACGCAAGAGGTTGAATCGAATGAGATAGGATGCTGGGTAGGACGGATCGAACGGGTCCTGAGTCCAGCGCCCCGCCCCATGCCCAGACGCCCCAGGCCAAGACGAAGGGAAAACGCATGCCGCAATGCCTGGGGGACATATCTTGGAGCCGATGGCCAGCATCGTGGATTTCCAGATACCGTTGATGCAAGTATCCTGTATGCCGAGACGCAGTCATGATCAAGCTTCCCGATCTTAGCGCCCTCAAGACTCTTATAAAACGGATCCTGCACCCCAGGACGAAGTGGGGCCGCGTCACGCTCTGGTCTGGCGGATTGAGCGTTCTGGTCTATCTACTCGGATTGCTCATCAGCTTAGGAGCAAGCGCCAAGCCGGGCGGATGGGCGAAGTTCTTTGCCCTGATCTTTGCCGTATGTGCCTTGCGGTTAGCCTTCCGATGGGTGCGGCTGCGTGTTATGTGGCGGCTGCGTCATCGGCTGATCGTTACCTATCTTTTCATCGGCGTCATTCCGGTTTTGCTGCTGCTGACCATGGGGGGGGTGAGCTACTATCTGTTTGCCGGGCAGTTTGCCGACTATGCCGCGATCACAAATCTGCAATCGGCCTTGCGGCATCTGGATGCGGAGAATGAAGCCATGGTCGTGCGGTGGAGTTCTCTGAGCTCTTCCGGAGAGTCAGAAAAGTCGCTTTCCGACGGCCTCTCCAAAGTTGCCGCGGCCATGGTTACAGCGGATAAATTTCCCGGACGCACGGTCACCGCCTGGCACGGAGACGAGAGTTTCACGCTCTCCGCCGGAGGCGCGCTGGTCAAGGCCCACCCCGCCAGAGTGCCGGATTCGATCAAGGAGAACTTCAGTGGTTTTGTTCTCGATGGGGATCAGCTGCATCTGAGAGCAGTCAAGCGTTTCGCTGTGGGCGGAGAGCAGCGCACCCTGATCTCCGACCTTCCCATCACGACGGAGATGCTTCATGCGGCCACTGCGCATATGGGCTCGGCGACGTTGATTCTGCCCGCACGGGGGGGAGATCTGCAAGTTCCCGCGCCTGCTGTGGCCCGCCCAAACGAGCGCAGGAGAGTGGCGACCGCACGCCTGACGCCCTCTTCCAGCCGCTTCGATCCGGACTTCAGTTTTCCCTCGATCTTCCAGGTGCTCGACTGGGGAGACGGAAAATGGCAATCCTGCGCGATCATCGTCGTCACCCGGCCATCGCTGCTGTACGGCGCCTTGTTCGCCACTATGGGCGAAGAGGCAAACCTGTTGCGCTACGTTCTCATGTTCATCGCGATTCTTCTGGGGCTGGTCGAGCTGGCGGCGCTCTATATTGGCATGCGCCTGTCGCGCAGCATGACACGATCTGTGGCGGAACTCTATAAAGCCACCGAGCATGTGAACCGCGGCGATCTCACGCATCGCATCCAGATCCGCGGCTACGATCAGATGGCGGCGCTGGAACAATCATTCAATTCCATGACCGAATCGCTGGTGGAGTTTGCAGCCGAGCAGAAACGGATGCAGCAACTAGAGAACGAACTGGCAATTGCCTACGAAGTGCAGGAAGTGCTTTTCCCCCACAAGTTACCGCAACTTGCCTCTTTGGATGTGTATGGCGTCTGCCGTCCAGCGCGCATGGTAAGCGGAGATTACTACGACTTTATCCCGATGGGCCATGATCGACTGGTGCTGGCGGTGGGCGATATCAGCGGAAAGGGAATATCCGCCGCTCTGTTGATGGCGACCGCTCATGCTTTCGTGCGCGCGTATTCGCTGCCGTGGGACAGGGTATCGACACCGGCAGAAGCGGGCGCCGCGCGGCGGATCGATGCCGGCCGCAGCAATTATTTCTGGGAAGACGGCGTCGTCGCGTCGCGGCCCTCTGTCGGCATGTTGATGAGCACCCTGAACCATCAGCTATTTCGCTGCACCGCGCCGGAGAAGTACGCGACCATGTTTTTAGGCTGCTATGACGAGGCCGCGCGCGAGTTGACTTATTGCAATGCAGGCCACTTGCCGCCCATCCTGCTCGGCAAGAATGGAAGCATCAGCCGCCTCGACACCTCGGGCACGGTCGTCGGGCTTTTTGATCATGAGACCTATAGTGAATCCACAATCATCATGCAGCCAGGCGATCTGATTGTTGCATACAGCGACGGAGTTACCGAACCGGAGAACGAGTCAGGCGAATTCGGAGAGGAACGTCTGATCGCGCTGCTCAAAGAGCATCGGCACCGGCCGCTCTCTGAAATTGGCAATGCCATTGCAAGCTCTGTGGCCGACTGGATAGGCGATGCGGAGCAGCCGGATGATGTGACCGTCGTTCTGGCTCGCACCCGTTAAGTCGATATTGCTCTGAGATTTGTACTTCAACGAAAATTCACACAACAATTTTACGAAGCGACACAAATGCAAATGCCGCCCGGAAGCGGCATTTGTAATCTCAAAAACGGAAAGTGGATTTAGACGCCGAGGCCGAATTCGCCGGTCGGCTTTTCACCAGCGTGGGCATAGAATTCGTAGGGGTTGCGGTGGTTGAACTTGTAGCGGCAGAACATTTCGCGTCCCAGGTAGATCCCCACGGCAGCCACGGCCACCCCTACCGAGAGCCAGCCGATCACCTTCAGGGTGCTGGTTTCCTTCGTCTCTTCCGCAGACACTTCCGCGGTGGTTGGGGCTTCGGGCTCTGTGGACATGGCAGATTTCTCCTGCAAGTATGATACCGCAATTCCGCCAACTCCGGCTCAATGAACTCAGCCGATATTCGGAGGGTTATCAAGCCCGGCAATCAGAGAGCTACCTGCGCATCGGACGGGGCTGCCTCAACTGCCAGCCCCCTGGTGGTTCCCAGAAAAGCGTAGGCCGCGACAGAGACGTATCCCGCAAGGGGCACCAGATAGGCCAGCGCGATGCTATGGGTCCGGTCGTTGATCAACCCCATCAGCGGAGTGAGCGCTGCGCCGCCCACGATGGCCATCACGATGAGCGACCCGCCTATTTTGGTATTGGGACCAAGCCCCTTGAGTCCCAATGCAAAGATGGTAGGGAACATGAGCGACATGAAAAAGCTGGTCAGCACCATTGCCCACACGCCGATCCATCCCGGATGAAGCACGCCCACCGTGACCAGCAGCACATTGATGACCGCATACGCGCCCATCAGCCGATTAGGCCGCACCACGCGCATCAGTGCGGTGGAGACGAAGCGGCCGATGCCGAATGCTACCAGGGAGACGATTAGATAATTTGCGGCTGGTTTCTCCGGCAGGTGGGTGTTGTCCTGAACATATTGAATCAGGTAACTCCATGTGCCTACCTGCGCGCCGACGTACATGAATTGCGCCAATACAGCCAGCAGAAAATGGCGATGCTTGAGGAGATCGCGGAAATGTCCGTGATCGCCGCTATCTTCGTGCTCGCTTTGAATTGCAGGAAACTTCTTGAGCAGGATGAAAAATGCCCATACGAGTACTACCGCGGCGAGAAAGAGATAAGGCTTGACCACGCGCAGGGTCTCAAAGCGAAGATAAGCCGGATAAGTTCCAGCCGCCTGCATAGAGGCAATCTGGCCGGACTGCAACTCAATACCCGAAAAGATATAGATTTTCCCGATGAAGACGCCCACTATCGAGCCCAGCGGGTTGAAGGCCTGAGAAAAATTCAGCCGTTGCGCAGAAGTCTCAGGCGAACCCATCTGGGCAATGAAGGGATTGGAGGCCGTTTCCAAAAACGACAGACCACTGGCGATGACGAACAGCGCCATCAGGAAAAACCAGTACTGTCCCACAAGCGCCGCCGGCCAGAAGAGAATAGTGCCAATTCCGTAAAGCAGCAGTCCGATGATGAAGCCGAACTTATAGCCCAGCCTGCGCATAAGCAGCGCGGCGGGCATGGCAAACAAAAAATAGCCTATGTAAAATGCCGACTGCACCAGGCCTGCCTGAAAGCGCGAAATCTCGAAGGACTTCATGAACTGGCGAATCAGCACATCGTTGAGGTTGTTGGGGATTGCCCACAAAAAAAAGAGGGCCGTAATCAGGATGAAAAGAATCATCTGCCCGGCGGGGAAGATTCCTTCCTTGTTTGGCGTTTTGGTCTCAATACTCGCATTCGTATCAGGCATAACTGCATTCCTTCGCTATTAAATGAGACGGAAAGCGTTTCTGAGTTCTTACGGCCGAATCTGCCGCCCGACTGTCCCGGTCTTCCGCGCGCTAAATCCTTGAGCGCAAGCGGGTCTCCGCGTCAGCATCCCAGTAGCCGCAGCCCAGCTCGATGAAGACCGAGGTATACGGAATTGTCATGGTCGATTTGACGATCAAGATGGAAAACATCCGGCCGGCACGGTCCAGTTTGGAGAGAATTTCCTCGTGCGGGGTTAGCGTGACGCTGAGCCCTTTCAATGCGCCTTTAAGCCAATCGCGATAGCTGTCGATTCCCGGAGCATCCATCTCATCAACAAGCGTCAACTCCTGATCCACATGGACGATGGGACGAATATGCTTGCAGGCGCGAAGGCGGGCAAGCACTTTCTTGATGGCAACCTGCTGGCTCAACCCGGAGACGATGGTTTCTATTCCCGGGCTGGAATGGGCGGGATAGGCCGAGTCGGCCACGACGATCCAATTGCGATGGCCAAACAAAGGCAGCCGCGTGTCTAGGATTTTTTCCCATGATTCAGACTTCATAGCGTCCTCTCCTGGTCCGTAAACCGGACTGATCTATGTCCGGGTTCGTGCGCCAGCCCGCTGCTTCAGCGTGCCGGAACGTTCAACTCCTCATCCGCGCAGACCGCAACTTTGCCACATTTGCCGGAGGCCATCAAAGCATAAGCGTCCGCGGCCCGATCAAGCGCGAAGCGGTGGGTGATAATCTCGGCCGGATGCAGATTCCAACGCACCAGGCGCTCGACCAGCTCCTCCATCAGCCAGGTGGATGTAACCCAGGAACCGTAGATAGTTTTCTGATCGTGAATCATATCCGGAGAGGGATTGAAATCGACCGTTCCGCCCTCGCCGATGAAAACAATCTTGCCCCACTTGCGGGTGGCGCGAATCGCCACGGCCCGCGCCTCCGCATTGGCGGAGCACTCAATGGCGCGCTCGACGCCATGGCCGCCGGTCAGCCGCTTGATCTGGGCAACATTCTCAGGCCCTGAGACCAGCGTTTCGTCGCACAGGCGCAGCTCACGTGCCAGCCTCAACCGCTCATCGACGACATCGATCCCGATGATCTTCTGCGCGCCAAGCTTGCGGGAGATGGCAGCCGCGGCAAGCCCCACAGGACCCAGGCCGGTAATCAGCACCGCATGATTGCCATCGATTCCGATCTTCTCGATGCCCTCGTACACAGTTCCGAATCCGCAGGCCACCTGCGCGCCGTCAGCATAAGAAAGTTCGTCGGGCAGTGCGATCAGGTCCTTCTCCTCGGCGATCATGTAGTCCGCCATGCCGCCGTCGCGCTGCCAGCCGTAGGCGCGCCGGTACTTCTCGCTGGTACAGGAGATCATGTAGCCGCGCCGGCAGTCGTTGCACACGCCGCAGCCGGAGATGTGATAAACGATGACGCGATCTCTCGCCTTGAATCGCCGGCAACCCGGTCCAGCCTCCACAATCTGCCCGCAGGGCTCGTGACCGGCGATAACTCCCTGATAGCCTTCCGGTCCCTTGCCCAGATGCTCGTGGTAAATGCAGCGTATATCCGAGCCGCAGATGGTGGAGGCTTTCACGCGGATCAGAGCTTCTCCGTGCCCCGGAGTCGGCACGGGAACGGTCCGCATCTCGACGGTGCTGTTGCCCGGAAGAAATGCTGCCTGCATGGTCTTTTCCATCTTCCAAATCTCCCCCTGCTTCAAGACCGCAATCAAATCCGGCTAACGTGTCAGGCCGGAGTAATTTCACCGTTTACGTCCCACAGGTCCTCCCAGCTTTGCCCCTCTTTCCAGAGAAAGACCTGGCCCTTGATGAGGCGGCATTTTCTGTCGAGAGCGGCGATCTGCCGCATCTCCTCATCCGTCAATGGATCGGAAGTCACGCCGAGAAGGTTGTTGAAGATATTCTTTGGGTTGGCGGAAAACGGAATGGGCGTCTGCCCGCGCTGCACCGCCCACTTGATGCAGACCACGGCGGGATGGATGCCATGCCGCTGAGCAATGCGCAGGATTGCGCGATCTTCGGTGGGCGAGGTGTCATCCGGCGTGCGATCCCGCTCCGGGCGATGAGGCGAGCCGAGCGGCGAATAGCCAATGGGCATCATGCCGTTCGAGCGCACAAACTTAAATAACTCTGGCTGCTGAAAATGCGGATGAAGTTCCATCTCATTGGCCGCTGGCTTGATTTTCGCATCGCGGAGCAGCAGCTTGAGCTTGGGAATGGTCATATTCGATGTGCCAATGTGACGAACCAGTCCCCGCTTGTGCAGTTCTTCCATGGCTGCCCAGGTCTTCATGTAATCGGCGTGGATGTAGGGCTTGGCATCCTTGCTGCGCGCGGTCACATCGCAACCCGGCGGATGAAAGTTGGGAAAAGGCCAGTGGACAAGATAGAGGTCGAGATAACTGAGCCGCAGGTCGGAGAGCGACTTCTCGCAGGATGCGATCACATCAGGTGGGGAGTGCTTGTCGTTCCAGAGCTTGGAGGTAATCCATAGCTCTTCCCTCTTGACGCCCGCGGCCATCACCTCAGCCAGCGCGCCGCCGATTTCGGCTTCATTGCCGTAAACGGATGCGCAGTCGAAGTGCCGGTAACCAAAGCGCGCCGCGGCCTTGACGGCCTCGGCAATGCGGTCCGCGGAAACATGGTCGGAGCCAAAGGTGCCCAGGCCTATAGCCGGCATCCGCGCGCCAGTGTAAAGCGTTCTTTGCGGAACCGATGCGGGATCGATTCGATCGGCTGTCATCCCATCCCTTGAAGGCATCTTTCACTCCCGGCCACGTTAAAGCTATATTGCCGCGTGACGCCTGCTGTTTCACGCGCGATGCTGTGGCAACGGATCGACAACCCCATACGGTAAACGGTTTCTCACGTGAAAGGCAAGCCGGCGGATTATGTGTGCACGGGCGGTCGATTACTCGATCAGGCCAATGCGCGCCAGCCACGACGATTTCGCTTCTTCGGGCAGAAAGCTAGCGCGGATGGAGTTGGCCGCCAGTTGGCGCAACTCGTCGCGGGTAAAGCTCTGCTCAATGTGGGCCAGCAGGTATTCGTTGGCCAGATCGGAGCCGAAGAAGGCCGGGTCGTCGGAGTTGAGCGTGACCATGAGACCCAGGTCGAAGAGGGGGCGCAGCGGGTGGGCGGCAAAGGAGGGGCAGACTCCGGTGCGAAGGTTCGACGTGGGGCACAACTCCAGCGACACTGCTCGTGTTTTCAACTCTTGTATTAGAGCAGAGTCCTGAATGGCGGAATGGGCGTGGCCGATGCGCTCTGTGCCGATGGCGAGGGCCTCCCAAATAGCCTCGGGACCGGTAGTTTCGCCGGCGTGGTTGGTGAGGCGCAAGTCCGCCTTGCGTGCCTGGGCATAGAGAGCGCGAAAGGGCTCTGAGCCGGTGCGGCGCTCGTCGCCACCCAGGCCAATTCCAATGATCGAAGGGTGCGCGGGCTTGAGTTCGGCGGCCTTCAGGAAGACGCGCTCGGCCTCTTCGACGGGGAAGTGGCGCACGGCGTCAAATATCCAGTAAATTGACAGGCCCAGCTCGCGCTCAGCACGCACGCGGGCACGCTCCAGGGCGGCAAAGATGGGTTCGAAGGTGGCGGAGTCGTGGTCGCGCCAGTGATAGATAACGCCGACGGAGATGTAGACCTCGGCGTGAACCACGCCCTGAGAGGCGAGATGCTCCATCATGCGCCAGGCGGCCAACTCGTAGTCTTCCGGGCCGATCAAGCGCGCGGTGACGGCCTTGAAGGCTTCCAGGAAGCCGGTAAAATCTTTGAATTGGTAAAGAGCTTCGGCCTCAGCGAGAGTAAGCGGGCGGGCGTCGTGGCGGGCGCTCAACTCCACTAGCGTCGCAGGCAGGAGTGCGCCTTCGAGGTGCAGGTGCAACTCGGCCTTAGGCAGGCGGCGGATGAATGCTTCGATCTCCGGCTCCGGCATCATTTAAATCTACTTTAGCCCCGCGAACTCGGAGCGATGGCGACTATAGAAGAAATAGATGAGCAGTCCGACGACGAGCCAGGCGAAGAAGGCCATCCAGGTCATTACTTCCAAACCCATCATCAGCAGAACGCAGAAAAAGATGCTCAGAAGCGGGAAGACCGGGCCGAGCGGAACACGGAAGTCACGACGCCGCTCCGGCTCGCGGAAGCGCAGGATGAGCACGGCGATGGAGACCAGGACAAAGGCGAAAAGGGTGCCGATGTTGGAGAGATTGGAGACGGTGCCGATGTCCAGCAACCCACCGGGAATGCCGACGACGAAGCCGGCTACCCAGGTGGCTACGGAGGGGGTGCGGAAGCGCGGATGAATGTGGCTGAAGACGGTTGGCAGCAGGCCGTCGCGGGACATGGCGAACCAGACGCGCGCTTGGCCAAGCTGGAAGACCAGAATCGAAGAGATCATGCCCAACATGGCACCGATGAGGACGAAGAGCCGCACCCATTGCAAGTTGCCGGCTCCGGGCAGCAGCGAGAGTTTCTTGAGAGCGTTGACCACCGGGGCGGCGTCGCCCATCACCGACTGCCAGGGCACGATACCGCTGAGCACGATGGCCACCGCGCCATAGAGCACGGTGCAGGCTACCAGCGTGGTCAGAATGCCGAAGGGCAGATCGCGTTGCGGATTCTTGCACTCTTCGGCGGCCGTGGAGACGGAGTCGAAGCCGATGTAGGTGAAGAAGATGATGGAGCCGCCAGTGAGCACGCCGGTCCAGCCGTTGGGCATGAAGGGATGCCAGTAGTGAGGCTTGATAAAGCTGGCGCCGGCAAATACGAAGACCAGAATGGCCGCCATCTTGATGAGCACCAGCACGTTGTTGGTGCGGGCCGACTCGCGAATGCCGCGCACCAGGAGCACTGTCAGCAGCATGACGACCAGGAAGGCGGGAATGTTGAAGCCGAAGTGCCAGCCTGATTTATAGAGATCGTTGCCCGCAAAATCTTGTAAGCCGGTGGGCAGGTAGGCCGGGGAAATCCACTTGACGGGCAGATGAACGCCGAACCAGTCGAAGAGGTCGACCAGGTGAGCGGAGAGGCCCACGCTGACGCTCATGTTACTGAAGGCGTATTCCAGAATCAGATCCCAGCCAATGATCCAGGCCACCAGCTCGCCCAGCGTGGCGTAGGTGTAGGTGTAGGCCGAGCCGGCGATGGGAATCATGGAGGCCAGTTCGGCGTAACAGAGGCCGGTGAAGACGCAGACAATGGCCACCAGCACCAGCGAAAGCGCCAGCGCAGGTCCTGCGCCGGGGCGGCCTGCAAGAGCGGTGTGGTGGATGAGGTAGTGGAGCAGCGGCGTGTCTTTGATGGAAGGCACGTCGAACTTCTGCCCGGCCATGGCTGTGCCGATGACGGTGAAGATGCCTGAGCCGATGACTGCCCCGATGCCCAGCGCCGTGAGCGACCACGGGCCGAGGGACTTTTTCAGCGAGTGCCCAGGCTCTTGCGAGTCCCGGATCAACTTATCGATGGACTTACGGGCAACAAGTTGTCTGAACAGGACGTTTCTCCTCATCCCGCCGCCGGCGGAAACATGAGACTAGCAGGATCCTGCCGGTTAGTTACGATTTCCCGGCTCAGGATGCCTTCGCCGCAGTGTACAAGGTGAGGGTTTCCTGATGGAACTGCTCAACTTTCCAATCGGGTCCTGAAAGGGCTGGAAGGGCAAAAAGCTATGGGGAGGGGGAATAGGTAGTGCGGGGCTCCGAACCAGGCACGCCACGCATGCCGGCCCGGAACCCCATTGTTGTTACGGAACTCGCGCTTACCTCTTGGAGACGCCGCGCGCCATCTTCTTCACTTTCTTCTTCTTTGAGCCGCGCGGTTCGGTCCGTTTGGCCTTGGGAGCGGCCTTCTTGCGGGAGGCGCGCTTCAGTTTCTTCCGTTCCTGCTTGTCTTCAATCTTGGTGGTGTCTGCCACTTGGTTCCTCTTTCGCTTTAATCTGCACACGTTTCCCGCAAATTGGGCGGATGTGATCCTTAGAATAACAGGGTTTGTGTGCCGGCGAAAGCAGTGTAGGCGCGTGAAGGACGGCGCTGACGCGGTTTCAGGCGTACAATGAAGATAGATCAGAATCCATCTAGCCCGCCTTTTGATTGAGAAAAGCCTGCTCGGCTCTTGCCTTCCTACCGCTTCTGACGAGCTCCGCACCGCACGCAACAATCACATGTTGACCGGAGTCCAGTCATGCGTTCCGACAAGATTCACCGCGCCCTGGCGCAGGGAATGAACCGCTTTGAAGTCTGCCAATTAGTCGCCAAAGGGGTAAAGGCTACCCACAAGACCGGCGGGCGCTTTGAAGATTCAATTAACGATGTGCTGCAATATTTAGGCACCCATGTCACCGTCATGGAAAATCTTCACCCAGCCGTTCCCCAGGTCAGCGTCAAGAGCCTCAAGCCAGCCGCGTAAAAAGACAGGGAATCGCCGTGGAGCTTCGAGCGGATTCTCAGCTGAATGTAGCAGGAAATAATTTCGATAAACGCAAGAAAGGGACGGCATTGCTGCCGTCCCTTTTTGTTTGATGCCGAACCTGTTGGAAGGGTGGTTACCCTTAGACAACCTGGACGTTCTCAGCCTGCCAGCCCTTGGGACCCTTGGTCACGTTGAACTGGACGCGCTGGCCCTCTTGCAGTGAACGAAAACCGTTCGACTGGATGGCGGTGTGATGAACAAAGACGTCTTCGCCGTTTTCGCGGCTCAAAAATCCAAAACCCTTGGCGTCATTAAACCACTTGACTGTGCCTGTTTCCATTGTGTGTGTTGCTCCTTGATACTGATTTACCGCGAACGCAATGTGGAAGTTTGCGAGTAGGCGGTAACCGGAACAGGCAAGAACTTCAGATCGAATTCTACGATTACATACAGTATAGCATGTATCGGTCAACCAGATGGGATTATTCCGGCAGGACCTGTGGGGGCATCAGATCTGATATCCCCGGTGCGCGTGTTCGGGGCACGTGGTACAGGGGCACGTGGTACAGGGTACACTCGTTCTGGTGTTGGAGGAATGACTCTTGAATAACGAAAACATTCGGGTACTGGTCCTCAACCCCGGATCGACCTCCACGAAGTTCGGGGTATACGCCAGAGATGGCGCCGAGCTGGTGCGCACTATCCGGCACGGGCAGGAAGAACTGGCGGGCTTCAGCGGGCAGCCGATACAGGCGCAATTGGACTATCGCGCGCAGCTGGTCGAGCAGGCGCTCGCGGCGGCCGGGTACACAGTGGGCGGGTTTGCCGCTGTAGCCGGCCGGGGCGGGTTCCTGCCCCCAGCCGCATGTGGCACATATCTGGTGGATGACGCGATGGTGGAAGAGTTACGGCAGGCGCGCCGCGGTGAACACGCGTCCAACCTGGGCGCTCCGCTGGCGCTCCGATTCGCGCAGGCAGCCGGCGCGAACGCCTACATTGTGGACCCGGTGACAGTAGATGAGTGGCAGGAGCGAGCTCGCCTTACAGGATCGCCGCTGGTCGAGCGCACGTCAATTAGCCACGTGCTGAACATCAAGGCCGTGGCGCGGAGGTATGCGCGCGAGCAAGGGCGCTCCTACCAGGATCTTCGGCTGATCGTGGTGCATCTGGGCAGCGGAATCACTGTCTCAGCCCACCAGGACGGACGAATGATAGACAGCAATACCATCGAGGAAGGTCCCTTCGGCGTCGACCGAAGCGGAGGACTGCCTGTGCGGGCACTGATCAAGCTCTGCTTCAGCGGCAAATATACCCAGGATCAGCTTGATCGCCATGTCTTCGGGGACGGCGGTCTGTCAGCTTACCTGGGTACACGCGACCTTGTTGAAGT
>Ga0187875_10001452_pt1 | contig 18271 bp, 18 predicted proteins | sample June2016WEW_17_1_2_FD_132978 | JGI IMG/M metagenome (GOLD analysis project Ga0187875, IMG submission 132978) | Peatland microbial communities from SPRUCE experiment site at the Marcell Experimental Forest, Minnesota, USA - June2016WEW_17_10 | ecosystem: Environmental > Terrestrial > Soil >... | reverse complement strand
GCAGGTCGCCAACGACGGCAACCGGTGTTCCTTCGAGGTCTGCGAGAACCGGCGAGGACATGGCGATCGGGGCGGCAGCATCGACGGACTCCTGCCAGGTCGGCGTGAAAACGACGGTTGCGTAGTGAGGATGGTTGTGGCGCCCGACCGATGCCGCAAAGGACGAGGTTGTCGCGAAGGTGAGGGATCCGGTTGCTGCGAGTGTCCCAAAGCCTGCAGCAAGAGCGGCGCGGCCGCGCGTCCTCTTCTTGATCTTCGTCATGGGCCTTTGCTCGGGTTGTGGCGCCCCGTGCGCTCGAGCCTGCGCACGGCTGGCGGTGGTGGGCACTCGCTCGGACGCTCTTGCCGGTCGAGCTCGGATATCGCTAGGTCGGGCCCTGCCGGAGCTGCCCGTATTTCACACCCGCACAGGCGGGGTACAAGCTTCGTCCGCTCTGTGGAATCAGAGTATCGCGTGTGGTGTTCGATCATCCGAGCCAACAAACCCGTCCCGAAACGTCGCATGGAGTCGCACGTCGTTTCGGACGTCCCTCTCGGCGACTGTATTTGACGGCCAAAATGCTACGGAGTGGGACGATCGGACACAAGCAGAGTCAGCGTTGCGCTACCTGGCAGTCAGGAGGTTCGAAGGTTCGAGTACCTTCGCCTCCACCCACCCGAAAGTTGTCAGAAACTCAACGTTTTGGCAGTTGGGTGGCGATGTTTCGTGTCGGTTCGCTCGCCGATGTTAAGGGCCTGGCTCGAACCTGTGTGCGGCGCCGGACCCGTCGGTCGGTCGTGGTCGCCTCGCCAGCGCTCAGATGGTGACCGAGTCGGTGTCGAAGCGGTCGTCTTGGATGATCACAGCCGGCCGAGGCTTCCCGACCTCGGCGTCCGCTCGACCTCGGAAGCCCGGCGGGCAGCCTCTGGGGAACGACAGGCCCGACGCCTACGTGGCGGCGCGCACGCCGACCTCCTCCAGATGGTCGAGCATGTCCGCGGGATCGGCGTAGACCCGGTACGCCCCGGCTGCTTGGAGCTCGGCTCGCCCGTAGCCCCCCGAGAGCAGACCAACGCCCATCGCGGTGGCCCGCTGGGCGGCCAGAAGGTCCCACACGCTGTCGCCGACGACGAAGCTGTGGCGAGGATCGACCTTGAGCAGGCTCGCGGCGGCCAGGAACAGGTGCGGGTCCGGCTTGGCCCTCTCCACGAGATCCCGAGTCACAACGACGGTGCCGGCCGGCAGGTCTAATAGCTCGATGGCCGACGAGGCCGTCACGCGTGACCCGCTCGTTGCGATGGCAAACGGCACTTGGTGGTCCTGGAGATAACCGAGGAGCTCCGTCGCGCCGGGAAGTGGCACCACCCCTCCGGCACGGCGCAGGTAGTACTCGGCATGGAGCGAGAACAGTCGCTCGAGGGTCTCGGCATCTAGCTCGCAACCGGTCTCACGCTGCAAGGCGTTGAGGAACAATCCGCCGCTCATCCCGATCCGGCGGTGGATCCTCCACACCGAAAGCGGCACGCCACACTCCGCGAGGGCTTCTTGCCACGCGATCACGTGCTGGTAGACCGAGTCCACCAGCGTCCCGTCCAGGTCAAACAGGAATGCCGGCTGCGGTACCTCGATGTGCGGCCGCGAGGCGGTGGTCACAAGTTCAGTCTACGAGTCGGCCCTCGAATGACCGATCGAAATTCAAGGCTTCGCCTCGAGGTGGCCTGCGGCTGGCCTTGACTGGCTTCCCTATAAAGGGCAAAGACCTGGTCTGAGCCTGGTGGCCTGTCGAGCGCTGGCCTAACTGGCGGTTCCACGACGTGCGCCAGGTCGTCCTGCACCTGATTAGCGAGACCGCATGTCATGCCGGACATCTCGAAGCGACTCGTGAGCTCATCGACGGCCGCACCTGGCTTGTCGTCACGGGCTAAGACAGATCGACACGCAGCCATCTTGACTACCCGAGGTCGCTTCGGCCCGGGCTCCCTTAATGAGCTGTTCATACTGCGCTCATCGTGAGGAAACGGCGACTCCTTATCGTTAGCCGTCAGACGCCGGGGGCCTGACGGTGTTCAGACCGAGCGGATGACGGTGATGAGGAAAAGGGGGGTCCGATGTCGGATATGAGTCTGATGGGGCGCCAACCAGAACGACATGCGGAGGCGAACCGCGTGGTTGCCGGCCGAGTCGCCCGGCTCAGTTCTCCTCGCCGAGCGGTGGCGCATCGACGGCACGGTCAGCGCGCGGGTGACGCGATGACTCCGTGCGCCGGCGCCCGAGGTCCGCCGGGATGCGGATACCTATGGCGGCAACGACGCCGCCCAGTTCGCACATCGCCGCGGACATCTTTTGCCCAGGGCCATTGTTGTCACTGCGTGCCTGGCCCCACCTGGGACCGGCGAACCGGGGAACCTTCGGCTTCCACGAGCTGCAACTCAGGGCAGTCCGGATCCTGGCCTTCGTGTTGATCGGTCTTCGCGGCCTGGTAGCGAAGATCACGGTCTTCCAGTCACACTGGTGGCGTGACCTCCTCCATCTCTCGATCTTCGGCCCAGCTCTCCTCGAGCGCGAACCGTGTCGACGAGGCGCCTCTCGCGTTCGATTATGACGACGTCAGTCTCGTGCCACGGGTCGTTTCAACCCTTGCCCATCGCCTTGACGCCGAGCCCACGGTGGATTTCGGCCCGGTCCGACTGGCGCTCCCGATCATCGGCGCACCCATGCCGGATGTCTGCGGCGCGGAAATGTGCCGAGCGCTGGCTGCCGTAGGTGCCGCCGGCCTTCTCCACCGGTTCCAGTCGATCGCCGCCCAGGTGGAAGGCGCTCTGAGCGTGGATTTGGTGACTAATGGCGCCGAGCTCATGCCACCGGAGCTCGGGGCGGCCATCGGCGTCACCGGCGATTTCCACGAGAGGTTTTCGGCCCTGTACGAGGCCGGTGTGCGTGTGTTCTGTCTTGACACGGCCAACGGAGCCCACGTTCAGGTGGACGCCGCGATCACCTGGTGCCGCAATCAGGTGAAGGACATCTTTGTGGTGGCGGGAAATGTAGCCTCAGCCGAGGCGTTCAGGTGGCTGGAGGATCACGGCGCCGACGCCGTGCGTGTAGGCATTGCCGGTGGCTCGGTATGCGAGACCAGGACGGAGACCGGTGTGTTCGTCCCGACTCCGTATGCGGTTTGGGAGTGCGCACAGGTCAAGCGCCACGCGCTCGTCATTGCGGACTCGGGTGTCCGCACTCCCGCGGACTTCTGCAAGCTGTTGGCGTTAGGTGCCGACGCGGTCATGCTCGGTTCCGCACTAGCCGGGACCCGGGAGGCGCCGGGTCGGGTCATCCTCGTCGACGGCAGCAAGTTCAAGATCATGCGCGGCGCCGCTTCGTTCTCCGTGCAGCAGGAGTTCGGCGGCCAGCAGCCCGAGTACGTCGAAGGTGCTGAGACCATGGTGCCCTACAAGGGGTCGGTGCTCGATGTGACCTCGCGGTACCTAGCCGGCTTGCGAAGCTCCATGTCCTACATGAATGCGAGGACGCTCGAGGAGTACCGGGCCAATGTCGAGTTTGTGTTCCACCACTACCGCGCCGGCGTGCGCGGAGGGTGAGCGCGTCGATCACGGCCCCACGAGGCGCTGACAAGGACTTTCGGGTGGAGATGACGAGACAACTCCCGCAACAGGGCACATATTCGCGAATTGTCCAGTCGTTCGCCCCGATCAGGGCACGCTAACGTTCATTGATGACCGGAGGTCCCGATCCGGCCGCCCCTGAGGGCGGTGCCCCTCGGCAGGTGAGCCTCAGGCAACGCCTGCTCGCGCGCCGGAAGCACGACTCGGAAAAGGCGCCCTTGGGCGACCGCCTGCGCAGCCTCGTTCTCAAGCCGGCCGAGGCCGACACGGCTTCCACAGCCGAGGGTTCGCCGGGGCCGGCGTCCCTCGAGGAGTTGGAGGCCGAAGTCAGGTCGGCCAACGACAAGGAGCGGTTCATCGGGCTGGTGGCGGCGCCGCTCGCCGCGGCCATTGGGATCCTCGTGATCAGCGCCCTGATCGTCAATGACCCGCCGGCCCGACTGAAAGACGGTCGGATTGACACGCTCCATGTGAGCCTGTCGCTCTACCACGACCTGGGCGGTGTGATCCTGGCCCTCTCGGTACTGATGTTGGTGACTGCCATGTGGCGCAAACGCCTGTACCTCGGCATCGTGACGGCCCTCTACGGGCTCGCCATCTTCAACCTTCACTACTGGGGCTTCGGGGTCCCGTTCATCCTGTTCAGCGCCTGGCTGTTGGTGCGGGCCTACCGGCTGCAGCGCGATCTGCGCGAGGCCACCGAGGGCAATCCGTCGCGCACCGGTGCCCAACGCCCCGGACGCGGTGCCACGCCGCGCAGGTCATCTGCCAACAGTCGTTACACGTCACCGACCGGAGCTCGAAAGCGATCGTCGGCACCCAAGCCCGGTAACAAGCAGCAAGCCCGCTGACGGGCTGCGGTCATTCCTGGGGAACGATTGAGCGGGGGGCACGACACGGGGTCGTAGAGAGCATGCTATGTCGCAGTGACCGTCGGAATCTGAGCCGACTCCCTGCCGATGTTCCCTCGCTTGACGAGCACGGCTCCCACGAGTAGCCCGAGGATGACAAGCAGGACTGCCGGAAGAACGAACACCCTCCATGAGCTGTGCTCGGCCGCCATGGCGCGAGACGTGGAGATGAGCGCAGGGTCCTCGGGGACCGCAACCGCTCGGAGCGTCGTCCCGGGAGAGTAGAACGCGCTTCCTGGTATGGCGTCGTTGTAGCGATGGCCGTCAAGGCTGAACGTCCCCTTGCACTCGTAGCCGGCGAGATTGCTTCCGCTGCCGCCCATAAGGCCGAGGCACCCGGACACTGTGACCTCGACGGCGACGCCCTGCCGGTGCAGACGGGTGATCTGAGCGTTCTTCTGAATTCCGGCGACGAACAGAACGATGACGGTGGCGGCGAGAGCCATGAGACAAATGCCGACGACGGCGTGCCCCACACGGCGGGCGTCTACCTCCGCGCTGGCCCCCCGAAGAGCCATGACGGGCTCTCCGGGCGTACCGATGCGCCCTGTTGTCACCTCGGAGTCACCGAGGCCGGTCCTTCGGGAGCCGGTCGCCCCGCCGCCGTTATCGGACAGTGCATCAGCTAGACCTCTTCGTTCGTCGCCGCGCCGCAGTCCTCGGGCGATCGGAGGATCGTAGCGGTGATGCTGTCGCAGACAGCTCAGCGGCTTGGAGCGCCACTCCCGGTTCGCCAGCGTGGACGGTCTCGTTGAGGCACAAGCACACCACGGCGCCGAACCGCGTCCCTGCCCCTCGTCCAGTTCACACACTGTTAACGCGGGCGTGACAGTACAGAAACCCCCGGCCTCCATTCTTGCCATCTACCGGCGGACAGCCGCCTTTATCTTGCCGCATCCGGTGCTTTGGCACGCTCCTGATGGGCGAGGACTCGGGACGCATTGATTACGAGAGGAGCACTCGAGCCGTGCATCTGTTGTTCGCGACAGTCCCCGTTCCGTATCCGAGTTGGCTGAACCCGGCCGACAACACGTGGCAGGTAACCGCTGCAACCTTCGTCGGCCTCATGAGCCTTCCTGCCCTGGCGGTCCTTTACGCCTCGACCGTGCAGAAGAAGTGGGCGGTGAACGTGCTCGCCATGATGTTCGCCGGGTTCTCGCTGGTCCTCGTCGCCTGGGTGCTTTGGTCATACAAGATGGGCTTTGGTGCCACTTCGATCGGTGGAGGAGTGAGGAACGGGATACAAACCCAGCTCTCCGGCGTCGGGTGGGTAAAACACCTCTTCGAGAACTTCGTCGGCAAACCAGGTGGTATCACCAGCAGCGTCGGTGAGCAAGGCCAGGCAGTCTCGGCGGCCAACACCGCCATCCCCTTCCACTTCCCAACCTCGTCGCTCGCCTACTTCCAGTTCGTCTTCGCCGCCATCACGCCTCTTCTGTTCCTGGGAAGCGTGCTCGGCCGTATCAAGTTCAGCGCCTGGTGCCTCCTCGTGCCGCTGTGGTCGACCTTCGTCTACGGCGTGGACGCGTTCATGTTGTGGGGTGGCGGCTACCTGGCTCAGGAGGGCGCGCTCGACTTCTCGGGTGGCTACGTCATCCACATGTCGGCCGGCGTCTCGGGCTTTGTGGCTGCCTGGGTCCTCGGACCCCGGCTGCTGCGGGACCGAACACACGCCATACCCAACAATCTTGTCATGGCGGCTGTCGGAGCCGGCATCCTGTGGCTCGGCTGGAATGGCTTCAACGGTGGGGACCCGTACTATGCCGGGGCGAGCATGGCTGCGGCCGTGATCAACACCAACCTCGCCACAGCAGTCGGCGTCCTTACTTGGATGGCCCTTGACGGCTGGCTCTCCAAGGCGAAGAAACCCACATTCCTCGGCGGCGTGAACGGCATGATCTGTGGCCTGGTCGCGATCACACCTTGCGCGGGCTGGGTCAACGGTCGGGGCGCCATCTACGTCGGCCTTATCGCCACAACGATCGTCTGGGTGGCCTGGAACTACCTCTCTCGAGTGCGGCCTTTCTCGCAGGTGGACGATGCCCTCGGAGTCGTGTACACCCACGGCATCGCCGGCTTCACAGGCGGCATGCTCCTCGGGATCTTCGGAGACCCGAACATGATCCAGTACGGCTGCGGTCATCTGAACGCCGCCGGGCAGGTCGTCAACACCTCGCAGTCGGCCTACGTGGCAGCGCACGGGGTCTGCGTACCGTTCTCGGTAGGCGGCCTTATGTACACCGGCTCCGGCCATCAGCTGTGGGAGCAGTTCCGAGCCGCCTTGTTCGTCCTTTTCTGGTCAGCCTTGGTGACCTACATCTTGATGAAGCTCATCGGGCTGGTCCTCAGAGGTTCCCGTTACAGCGACGAGATACTCGAGGTCGGCGACATGGCAATCCACGACGAGGAGGCCTTCCCCGAAGGAGTCAGCTCGGAGGAAGCGGAAATCATGGAGGAGGCGCTCGTCATGGCCGGCATCGGCGAGGGCACGCCGCCGGATCCTGGACTGGCACCCAGCACCCATCCCGACGTCCCGCACGGCGGTCGAGAACCCTAGGGATTCTTGGGGTAAGTGTCAGGGTCAGGACGCGCGACCCGGCAGTTGTCAGGCTCCCACGACAGGACGAGTCGTGGGAGCCTGACCGTGCCCGGCAAGGCTTGTGACTCGGAGCTGAGCGAGTACCGTTCTCCGACGGAGGAGAAGGGCTTGCGGGGCACGCGTCCTCGAGCCTTCCCTTAGCCGGCTCGACGACGTGAAAGGTCCGCAATGGTCAACGTCTTCCGATATCACGAGATCTCCGAGTCCTCCCATCGGATCCTGAACCCGCTGTCTTTCGACAAGGTGCTGCTGCTCGGTGACATATGCCGCATCGCGAAGGGCACGCGGCTGTTGGACCTCGCATGCGGGAAGGGCGAGATGCTCTGCATCTTCGCGAGGGACCTCGGTGCCTTAGGCGTCGGCATCGACATTCACGCGCCGCATCTTGCAGACGCTAGAGCAAGAGCCACCGAGCTCGGAGTCGAGCGGGCTGTCACTTTCATCGAGGGTGACGCCGGTGATCCACCGGAGCTCGGTGGAGGCTTCGACATCGTGAGTTGCATCGGGGCCACATGGATCGGTGGTGGGTTGTCCGGCACCCTCGAGTTGATGCGACAGCGGGTCGTGCCCGGCGGGTGGCTGCTCGTCGGCGAGGTCTACTGGGCCGAGCCTCCTCCTCCTCACGTCAAGCAGAAGTACGCGACCGGCCAGGGATTTGCCGACCTTGCCGGCACCTTGGACCGCTTCGAGGCTGCCGACCTGGAGCTCGTCGAGATGGTTCTCGCCAGCCCTGAGGACTGGGATCGCTACGCGGCGAGCCAGTGGCTCAATGTCTCAGACTGGCTCGCCGCCAACCCTGATGACGCGGAGGCGCCCGAGATCCTCGAGGAGCGCAACAGCTCTCGACGTGGCTATCTCGCCGACGAGCGCAGCTGCCTCGGATGGGGTGTTTTCGTTCTTCGAGCGCAAGGGTAACGGTCCCGTCCAGAGCGGGAGGTGCTCTTTTCCGGAGAACTGAACCTCGAAGCGTTGTTGGATCAGAAGGAATGGAGATCAGGATGGCTGTTGTGCCACAGCAGAAGGATCACCTCCCCAACGACGCTCGAGCCCCTGATCGGACCCCAGGACCGGCTGTCGCATGAATCAGATCGGTTGTCGCCCATTACATAGAGCTCGCCTGCTGGGACCTTGAAGGGGTGCTGCTTGGAAGCCACCGGGGTACCGAGCGGCTCAGTCACGTAGGGCTCGGAAAGCTCCCTCCCCTCAACGAAGACACTGTTGCCGGTCGAGTAGACGCTTTGACCAGGTAGCGCGATTACTCGCTTGACGAGATCGTTCTGGCCGGCGACCACGCACATCGTGTCGGCAGGAGGGCGGGCGAACACGACAATGTCGCCTTCGTGCAGGTCGTGCCAGTTGAAGAGGAACTTCTGAACGAGGATTCGATCACCGATCTCGAGAGTGGGCTCCATCGATCCCGAAGGGACGAGGAAGGCCTCGAACGCGAAGGTGCGGACCCCGAGGGCGAACAGCACTGCCACCGCGACAACCACCGTCCACTCTGCCACGACGCGCCGCCGAGGATGCCCCCGGGTAGAAGCTGAGGGCGATGTCGTCTCCTCGCTCGACGGGCTCTCGGGTCTGGCGTCGTCAGCAGCGCCGGTGTCGCGAGATCTCATCGTCGTGGTTCGCCGAAGTCCTCGAAGATACGTGAATCGATACGGAGGTCGCGGACAAGGCATTGCCGCCGACGACATGGAGCGAGCCGCTCGGGGTGGCCGCAGCGCCTCGTCGGCCGAGACCGACGTCCCAGACGATGTTCACATGGAGACCCCGGAGCGTGGGCAACGCCGTGCTCACGGTCTTGCCGAGGAGTCCGCTGCAGTGCAGCATCTGCCCAGGGCCGAAGAGGTTCGGCGAACCGAAATACGCCTCACCAGGCTTGGCGGGACGCCCGACGAGCACCTCCGCACTCCCCTGGTAGCGCGAAGGCAGAGCGATCGCGTCGATGCATCCCGCGGCCCCGCCTATACATGGTCCTCGCATCTCGCGCAGGACCGCCTTCTCGCCGGCCACCGCCGCGCTCGGCCTGACGGCCAGGATCGAGCCAACCTGGCTTGGAGAAGACGGGACCTCTTCGAGGCCAACGTTGAAGTGATGCAACTTGAACACCGACTCCAACTGCCCAGCCGCGTCATTGCGGTTCGAGATCGAGGCGATCACCTCGTTGCTGGAATCGGCGCTAGCCGGCGTCAGTGAGTCCAAGAGCACCATTGGGAGTCCTATAAGAGTTGCGCCCACGAGCAAAGCTGCCACGGTGGCACCGAGACGCCGGGTTGGCCTGGCGACCAACTGTTCGCGGGCAGCGCCCCTCAGGTAGCTCCACGCAACCGAGACACCCGAGGTACCGTCACCCACGAGCAACGCGGCAAGTTCGATCGCCTCGTCACCGTGGCGGTCCCGCCATCTTGTTGGATAGCACCGGACGGCTGCCTCGATCAGCCGGTCGTGCGGGGGTCTTGGCATCAGACTCCTCCAAGCGCGAGTCGCAGTCGACCTACGGCACTGACGCGCTCCAATGCGTCGAGGTGGTCACGTAGCGCCATCGCCCCCGACGAGGTGATCCGATACGGGTGTCGCCGGTCGTCGGCCGGAAGCGCCTCGATGAGTCCGAGATTCTCGAGGCGGTCGAGCGCTCCGTAAAGGGTTCCCGGGCCGAGTTGCAGTCCTGCGAATTCCTTGATGTCCAGGATCAGGGCGTAACCGTGTTTCGGGCTGTCGGCGAGGCTCGTGAGGATCAGGACCGATGCTTCACCCGCCCTGCGTAGAACTTCTCGCCCAATTTCGCCCTTGGGCTCGCGTCCCCTGACGGACATTTCGATCTCCTAGTACGACGGCCAATATATCGGTCGACGTAATAGTAGACGGCCTCGAGCGGGTGGGTCAACAGCAGGCCCGCGCAGCCCGGCTGGAGCTGGCACGCGCCGGAGACACGTTTCAGGGGCGGCTGGATGCCGCACGTGACGAAGTGGGGCCCGCCCGGACGCCGGCCTCATTTCCAGCGGAAGTGCACGAACACCCGTCCGAAGTTGCGCGAGTCCTTCTCCACGCGGTCGTACTGGGCCTTGATTTCCTTTTGATCCAGGAAACGCAGGACCCGTTTCTTCAGCTGACCTGATCCCTTACCCGGGATGATCTCCACCACCGTCGCCCTCATCCGCACTGCCTCTTCGATGACCTCGAGCAAGGCGCGGTCGATGTCGTGTCCGCGGTTGTAGACGTCGTGGAGGTCGAGTTTGAGCTTCATTTGTTCCGCCTCGAGGCCGCGTCCTGGGCGGCGACCACATGGCCCTGCGAGCAACTTACCGATCCCTGACCCCGCACCAGCCGCCGGCGCGAGGTGCCGAGCCGGACCTGGCTGTCTGCGTTGCGCAAGGTCCAGAGTGTGTCGACCCTGCTGCGCGGGATGCCGAGACGTGCAGGCCGCTCGAAGTACCCAAACGGAAATGCCCCCCCACCTGGGACAGGTGGGGGGGCATGCTTGCTGGGCTCGCGCGGGCGGGGGGGGGTCACACCCGATGAGCGCGGCGAACTAGCTGGCGACCGTCGTGGTCGTTGTGGAGGTGGTGGCCGTGACGGGCTTGAAGATGTGGATGTGGTGGGTGTTCAAGGCGATCGCCTCGATGGCCTTGACGTCGCCCTTGGCGACGGCAAGATCCTTTGCGACCTGGCCGAGCTGGTAGGTCCAGGTCTTGATCTGGCTCTCGTTGCCGGGATAGCCGGCCGTAGTAAGAGCGAGGGCATCGGCTGAGACGCCTGTAGTCAGCGACGTGGCCGCGGTCACCCGAGAGGTGATGTCGGCGAGCAGGTCAGAGGCGTGCGTCGAGCCGAGCTCGGTGACCAGCGGTGCAAGCTCGGTGGCGAGTCCGGTGTAGCCGGCTTCGGTAACCGTGTCGTTGTCGGCGGCGATTACCAGACCTACCTGGGCAGTTACCACCGCGTACACCCTTTCGTCCGCGACGACGGCCGTGCGCACAGTGTTGAGCTCGGCGTAAGTGGTCGCCGCGGCCGCGTTATTGGCGTCGGTCGCGAGCGCAGTCTGCTCGTTGGTGATGATGGTGGTCAATGCTGAACGGTCCGAGGTGGTGACGTTGGCCGCGTTGGCGACCTCGGTGCCGAGCAGGGCGAGTTGGACCTGCCGGGCGATGATCTGGTGCTCCAGGGCCTCCTGTGCTCTCTGGAACTTTACGGAGCTGTTGGTCTGCAGTGACTGTGCCTGCACCGAGGAAGCAAAGATGAAGCACATGCTCGCGGCGGCGATCAAGGCGATGACTGTTGCTTTGGTGGTGTGTGGTCTCATGAACTCATCGTAACAGTTTCGAAACATATTTGTCAACTAACGGCAGTGAACGAGGAGCCGCGCCGCCGCCCGCTCCGAGCTCTCACCGGTCTACGCAGTCGCACCTGACGGTCCTTCGGCACCGGAAAGAAGGGCGGGCAGCCCATCGATCCGCGTCAGGGTCCTCAGCCGGGGTGAGGACTGATGGAGTGAGAATCCGCTTTCGTGCAGCGACTTCAAGGGGTATGGCACCAGAACAGCCCATCCTCCAACCGCGACGACCGGCCACACGTCGGAGACTTCGCTGTTTCCGACCATCATGAACTGCCCGGGCTCGATCTCGAGCCGGCCGAAGACCTGGAGGTAGGAGTCGGGGGTCTTCTCGCTCAGAATTGTGACGGTCCCGAACAACCCGGCGAGCCCTGAGCGCGCGATCTTGCTCTCCTGGTGGAGAAGGTCACCCTTGGTGATCAGGGCAAGGCGATAGCCGTCGGCGAGAAGAGGAAGCGTCTCGGCCACGCCCGGGAGCAGGTCCACCGGCCGGGCGAGCATTTCTCGGCCGATCTCGAGAAGGAGCTCGATATCGGTCATCGTCACCTTGCCGTTGCTCACCTCGATGGCCGTCTCCAGCATGCAAAGAGTGAATCCTTTGACGCCGTATCCGAACAGCTCGCGGTTGCGCCCCTCGATCTCCTTCAAGCGAGCGAGGACCTCCGCGCCCGTGGCGTAAGCGGCGAGCAGACCTACGAGCCGTTCCTGCGCTCGCGCGAAGGCGTCCTCGCTGTGCCACAGGGTGTCGTCGCCGTCGAACCCGATGACCGTGACCTCTGCGGCGAAGCGGTCCCCGTTCATTTGCCAGACGCTACGGTGAACGCGAGATCATGGTTGACATGAGTGCTCGCTTGCCTTTGACGGTCGCACCGGAAGTCCAGGCGGCGCTCGACGCGGGACGACCCGTCGTGGCCCTCGAGTCGACCATCATCAGCCACGGCCTGCCGCGGCCCCGCAACCTCGAAGTCGCCTTGGAGCTGGAGGCAATGCTTCGGGCAGCGGGGGTCGTGCCGGCGACCGTTGGCGTACCGGCTGGTCAGCCCACAGTCGGACTGGACCCGGACCAGCTCGAGACGCTCGCGACAGCCGCAGATGTAGCCAAGGTGGGCGTTCGCGAGCTGCCGCTCGCGGTTGCGGCCTCCCGGCACGCGGCGACGACTGTCGCTTCGTCGACGACACTGGCCCGCCTTGCCGGGATCCGCGTCTTCGCCACCGGCGGGATCGGTGGTGTCCACCGCCGCGCCAGCGAGACCTTTGACGAGTCTGCCGATCTCGCGACTCTGGCCCGGACCGCCATCACGGTGGTCTGCGCCGGGGTGAAGTCGATCCTCGACGTCCCGGCGACCCTGGAACGCCTCGAGACGCTCGGAGTCACCGTCGTCGGCTATCGGACGCTGCGATTCCCGGGTTTCTACGTCGCCGACTCCGGCCACGACCTCGACTGGGCGGTTTCCGAACCGGAGGAGATCGCCGTAGTCATGCGGGCCGCGGACCGGCTCGGTCTTGCCAACGCGATCGTGATCGCCAACCCGGTGCCGGTCGAGCACCAGCTGGACCCGGAGACTCACGACGCGCTGCTGGCTGACGCTCTCGCCGCTGCAGACCGAGACGGGATCCACGGCAAGGCGGTCACACCCTTCCTCCTCGACCACCTCTACCTGGCGTCCGGCGGGGCCAGCCTCGAAGCGAACATCTGGGCGGTACGCAACAACGTGGCCTTGGCGGCCCGGATCGCGCGGGCCTGGGCCGAGACAGACGAGTGACGCGACCACTGGTGGTCGTGGTTGTCGGCGACGTCATCAACGACATCATCGTGCGTCCGCAGGGACCGATCGATGTCGGCACGGACACGCCGTCGGAGGTCGAGCGGTCACCCGGTGGTTCGGGTGCCAACCAGGCAGCGTGGCTCGCAGCCCTGCGCACGCCGGTGCGCTTCGCCGGCAGGGTAGGCGCGCCGGACGCCGCTTACCATAGGGCGGCGCTCGAACAATTCGGCGTCGACACATGGCTCACGTGTGATGACGACGTCGCCACGGGCACGATAGTCGTGCTGGTGTCCGCGGACGGCGAACGCTCGATGTTCACAGACCGCGGGGCCAATCGCGGCCTTCGGGCTGCCGATCTGCCGGCGCGACTGCTCGACGACGCCCGGCTGTTGCACGTCTCGGGGTACCAGCTCTTCGAGCCGGGGACAAGATCCGCCGTTCGACATCTGTGGGCAACCGCGCTCGAGGCGGGTGTACCGACCTCTGTCGACCCGGGCTCCCTCGCGGGTCTCCGAGAGGTGGGGCCGCAGTCGTTCCTGGAGTGGACCTCGGGAGCGCAGATTGTGTTCCCGAACCTGGACGAAGGCCGGCTGTTGACCGGACGTGACCAGCCGGACGCGATCGTCGCCACGCTGCTCGAGACCTATCCGGTGGTCGCGCTGAAGCTCGGTGCGGCAGGTGCGCTCATCGCCGCAGCCGACGGGAGCCGGTTCCCGGTAGCCGCTGAGCCGGCGGAGGTGGTGGACTCCACAGGTGCCGGAGACGCGTTCTGCGCTGGCTTCCTCACGCCGTGGGTGCGCGGCGGTGATCTGGGCGAGTGTGCCCTGAACGCGGTCAAGGCGTCGGCTAGAGCCACCGGCCAGGTTGGCGCGCGCCCGCGACCGAGCTGAGCGGGAGACGACGGCGGATGTGATCTTCGGCGACGAGTGGGTACACACGCTGGTACCCTCGGGGGTATCGGCACGGCAGTCGGCGTGCGCCGTCAGGAGCCCGGTCGGGAGGCTTTCGTGAATCGTGAGGACTGGGACGAGAGGTACGGGACCGAGGAACTGATCTGGAAGGCCGACCCGAACCGCTTTCTCGTCGAGGAGCTGGACGCACTCGTTCCTGGTAGGGCACTCGACCTCGCCTGTGGCGAGGGGCGTAACGCGGTGTGGCTCGCCTCGAAGGGTTGGCATGTGACCGGCGTCGACTTCTCTCGTGCCGGGCTGGCCAAGGCACGGCGACTGGCGACCGACCGTGGCGTGGAAGCGACCTGGGTCGAAGCCGATGTCGTCGAGTGGCAGCCTTCGCCAGCCTCATTCGACGTCGTGGTTGTGATGTACCTGCACCTTCCCTCCGAGCAACGCCGCCAAGTGCTCGGGCACGCCGCAGCCGCTCTGGCGCCCGGTGGGACCCTGCTCGTGGTCGGCCATGACGCCTCCAACCTCCTGCACGGAACCGGTGGGCCACAAGACCCGGCAGTCCTGTTCGGACCGGAGGAGATCGTCGAGGACCTTTCGGGTCTTCAGATCGAGCGGGCGGAGCGGGTCACGCGCACAGTGGTCACCGACGCGGGTGAAGCGACCGCCTTCGACGCGCTGGTCCGGGCAGTGCGACCCTCCTCCTTACGGAATTGACCGTGTGATCGGCCCTCTCTCGGCTCGTACGAATGCTGACCACGTCTGGTAGCCGCCGTCGAGGTTGCGTGCCTCGATCCCGAGTTCGTGCAGGAGAGCTGTGGCCGTGTGGCCCCGTTGACCCACCTCGCAGTAGACGACGACGGGTCCCTTCCCGATCGCATCGAGGTGATCCCGGAGCGAGTCGATCGGCACGTTGACCGATCCTGTGATCGCGCCGGCAGCATGTTCTTCTCGGGTGCGCACGTCGAGAAGCACCCAGCCATGCTCGATGAGTGAGTCGACATCATGTGGGTCGACGATGTCGCAGTCGCCGGCGAGGACGTTCCCGGCCATGTATCCGAGAAGGTTGACGGGGTCCTTGGCCGAGGAGAACGGTGGTGCGTACGCGAGCTCGAGATCTGCGAGGCGATCGGCAGTCATGCCGGCTGACATCGCAGTCGCGATCACGTCGATCCTCTTGTCGACGCCGTTCTGGCCGACGATCTGGGCACCGAGGATCGTCCCGTCCTCCGGGTCGAAGATGAGCTTTGCAGCCATGCGGGTCGCCCCGGGGTAGTAGGCCGCATGGTCGAAGGGGTGCGAGTGGATCGCTCTGAACGGTCTCCCCGCTGCTCGTAGGCGCCGTTCACTCCAGCCGACTGTCGCGGCGACGACGTCGAAGACCTTCACGATGGCCGTCCCGAGCGATGCGACGGGGTGTGACGGTCGCCCGGCGATGTGGTCCGCGACCCGGCGGCCCTGGCGATTGGCCACGTTCGCCAGCGCGATGAGAGAGGTCGCATGTGATATGGCGTCGGGCTTCTCGACAGCGTCGCCAACTGCGTAGATGTCCGGGTCGTTCGTCTGGTTGGCTTCGTTGACGGCGATGCCACCGCTCGGTCCCAGCTCCAGTCCCGCTAGCTCGGCAAGCCGGACATCGGGTCGGACGCCGATGGCACCGACGACGAGATCTGCGGCGAGGACTCGTCCGTCGGCAAGGGTCACGGTGCGCTCGTCGATGGACGAGACGGTCGCACCAGTCTCGACATGGACGCCGTGGGCAACGAGCTCGTCGCACACGAGAATCGCTAGCTCAGGATCGAGCGGTGGGAGGACCTGCGGGGTGGCCTCGACGATCGTGACGTCTATTCCCTGTGCGACGAGGTTCTCGGCCATCTCGAGGCCGATGAACCCAGCCCCGATCACGACGGCCGTCGCCGGTGAGACGTCGACGTCGGAGGCGAGCCGTGCCGCGTCCTCAACGGTCCGAAGCGTGCGGGCCCGGTCGTATCCAGGGATGGGCGGGCGTACCGGAGCGGCGCCCATGCTGAGCACGAGCTTGTCGTAGGAGACGGTCTCTTCCTCGCCGGTGAGCGTCGACCGCGTCGTGACGGTGTGCCCCGCACGGTCGATGGCGACGACCTCGTCATGGACCCTGACATCGAGCCGGAACCGGTCGAACAGCTGCTCGGGGGTCTGGAGCGTCAGGTCCTCCTCCTCTTCGATGAGTCCGCCGACGAAGTACGGCAGGCCGCAGTTGGCGAACGAGACGTGACCGGAGCGTTCGAGCACGATGATGTTGGCGCAAGCGTCAAGACGGCGAAGACGGGTGGCCGTCGACATTCCTCCCGCGACGCCCCCGACGATCACGACATTCTTCGGCGACTGTGTCGTCTCCGGGCTTCCGGCCATCGTGACGGCTCTATACATACCCCCTAGGGTATCAGAGAAGAACCCTGCTTCGCAAGGTCGGAGAAAGCCCTTGGGCGTTTGGCGAAATGCGGGCGACCTGGCCTGCCTCGATAGGCCGTCGCTCAAGCGAGCTTCATGAACATCCTCTGAACGGCGTGGAGGGGATAGCCGTCCGCCTCGGCTTGCTCCGGGTGCTCCACGCAGTAGGTGAGACCGGCGGCGACCAGCCGGAAGCCCGCCTGCTCGAGTGCCTTGGAGGCCGCGGATAGCTGCGTAACGACATCACGGCATTCCCGTCCTTCGCCGAGCATGCGTTCCACGCCCTGGACCTGGCCGGCAACTCGGCGCAGGCGTTTGCGAACATCGTCCACGACCTCGTCGGGAAGCTGCATTGCAAACTCCTCTCATCGTTCCGGGCTCGGGCTGAAGCAACCGCAGCAGGACGTCCCTTCCGCAGTGATTATACCCCGCAGGGTATAGTGATCGATGAGGACTCATAACTGGACTGAGAGACGGCCAGCTCGAAAGGGCGATCGCAGACGACGGATCGCCAGCAGGGGATCGGCCGAACCCGGAGCGTGAGGCGCTTGGGATCGGTGCGTTGTTGGGTCAGGGCCTTGGCAGGGTCACAGACGCGCAAGCGTGCCGACCGGACCGGCACAAGACCCGGCGGGAATGTCCGCGAGCCACGGTGCCGAGTCGCGATAGGGGGTGAAATCTCCGGAGCGCGGATCCTGGATGTAGGTGACCGGCGCCTCAGAACCCCCTGCGATACTCGACACCGCGGAGACCAAGCGACTGACGTCAGCCTCGGAGGTGTTGATGCCGGCGCTAGCCCGCACTGCCCCGGGCATCCGCGTGCGGTCACCTCGGCGCATCTCGTTGCGGAAGTCGACGACCTCGTCCTCGGCGAGGCCCAGTAGCCGCATCATGTAAGGGTGGGCGCAAAAGCAGCCGTGCCGCACGCCGATCCCGTTCTCGGCTGACAGCCGGGCAGCCACAAGGCCGTGCGAGAGACCTTCCACCGTGAAGGTCGCGACGGGCAGGGTGTCGGTCGCTAGATCCGGCCCGAGCACGCGCACTCCCGGGATGCTCGCCAGGCCACCGCGCAATAGGTGGCCGATGTGGCGGTCGTGGGCGATGATCGCCGGCCAGCCGATCTCGGTGAGGGTGTCGATCGCGGCGTGCAGCGCCACAGCCCCGACCACGTTCGGCGAGCCCGCCTCTTCGCGGTCGGGAGGTTCGTTCCAGACGACGCCGTCAAGCTCGACGAGGTTGACCGTGCCGCCACCGACCAGGAAGGGGTCACCGTCCGCGAAGGCTTCGCGAGGTCCGATCAGCACTCCGGCGCCGAAGGGTGCATACATCTTGTGCCCGCTCCAAGCGATGAAATCGGCCTTTGGGGAGAGGGGATGGTGAGGCGCCAGCTGGGCGGCGTCGACAGAGACCGGGATTCCCCGGCTGTGGGAGGCATCGATGATCTCGTCGATCGGCGGCAGCCATCCGGTGATGTTCGAGGCGGCGGTAATGGTGAGCAGCCGCGGTCTTGGGGAGCGGTCCAGTTGAGCCACGACATCGGCCGTGGTGAATGTTCCGTCGGGTCGGCATTCGACGTAACGGCGCGTGGCCACGCGCGACCACGGCAGGAGGTTGGAGTGGTGCTCCACAACAGAGGTGACCACTACGTCGTCGGGACGCAGGCGAAGGCTGTGGGCTAGGTGGTTGAGAGCTTCGGTCGTATTGCGACAGATGACCGCGACGTCGTCGCGACCTTC
>Ga0187875_10001451_pt1 | contig 18279 bp, 14 predicted proteins | sample June2016WEW_17_1_2_FD_132978 | JGI IMG/M metagenome (GOLD analysis project Ga0187875, IMG submission 132978) | Peatland microbial communities from SPRUCE experiment site at the Marcell Experimental Forest, Minnesota, USA - June2016WEW_17_10 | ecosystem: Environmental > Terrestrial > Soil >... | reverse complement strand
CCGGACCAGAGCCCGCACCCGCCCCAGAGCCCCGGCCGCTGGCCGACCCACCCGGAACCCTCTGACCGCCCTGACCTGAGCCGCCCTGACCTGAGCCGCCCTGACCTGAGCCGCCCTGACCTGAGCGGCCCTGGCCCAGGGCACGGGCCGCCGCCCCGCCGCCCCGCCGGGCGTCGTGACTCGCGCCGTGCTTACGGACCCGGGCCAGCACGAACTCCTCGTTCAGCATGCCGAGCCAGCGGTCCAGGCTGACCGCGTAACGATCACGCAGCCCGCGGTCCTTGATCCGGGCGATGATTCCGGCCGCCGCGTCCAGGGCCGCCAGCCGGCCCTCGTTGGTGTCCAGATTGTGCTTGGCCAGCTCGCTGCGGATAGCGAACTCGAATACCGGGAGCCGCTGCGCGACCAGGTCCCGCACGGCCTCCTCGCCCTGCTTCAGCCGCAGGTCGCACGGGTCCAGGCCGTCCCGCTGCACCGCGACGAAGGTCTGGGTGACGAAGTGCTCCTCGAGGTCGAACGCGCGCAGCGCGGCGCGCTGCCCGGCGGCGTCGCCGTCGAAGGTGAAGATAACCTCGCCGCGGAACTGGTCGGCGTCCATCAGGAGCCGGCGGAGGATCTTGATGTGACCGTCGCCGAACGAGGTGCCGGAGGTGGCTACCGCGGTCTTGACCCCGGCCAGGTGGCAGGCCATCACGTCGGTGTAGCCCTCGACGATGACCGCCTGGCGGCGCGCGGCGATCTCGCGCTTGGCCAGGTCCGCCCCGTACAGCACGGTGCTTTTCCGGAACAGGGGTGTCTCCGGCGTGTTCAGGTACTTCGGGCCGTCCTCGTCCGGGTTGAGCTTGCGGGCGCCGAAAGCGATCACGTCGCCGGTGAGGTCGCGGATGGGCCACATCAGCCGGCCGCGGAACCGGTCCATGGCGCCGCGGCGGCCCTGGCTGGCCAGCCCGCCGGTCAGCAGTTCCTGCTCGGTGAACCCGCGACCGCGCAGGTGCCGGGTGAGCGCCTCCCACTCGGCGGGCGCATACCCGACCCCGAAGTGCTCCGCGTCCGCCAGCGCGAAGCCGCGCTCGGCCAGGAACGCCCGGCCGGGTGCGGCGTCCGGCGCGTGCAGCCGCCCGGCGTAGAACTCGGCCGCCGCCTTGTGCGCCTCCAGGAGCCTGCGGCGCTGGCTGTGCTCCCGGCCCGGCACCTGACCGCCCTGCTCGTACCGCAGGTCGATGCCGGCCCGGGCGGCGAGCCGCTCCACCGCCTCCACGAACGCCAGGTTGTCGATCTTCTCCACGAACTTGATGACGTCGCCGCCTTCGGCGCAGGAGAAGCAGTACCAGAGGCCACGGGCGGGAGTGACGTTGAACGAGGGTGTCTTCTCGTCGTGGAAGGGGCATAGTCCCTTCAGCGAGCCGCCGCCCGCGTTGCGCAGCTGCAGGTACTCCCCGACCACCTCGTCGATGGCCGACTTCTCGCGGACGAGTGCGATGTCCTCATCGCGGATCCGGCCCGCCACTGGCACCCTCCGCCGCTCGCCGCTGCTCCCCGTCGCGGCGAGTCTAGTCCTGGTGGCCGACAGCTGCTTCCCGCCGCGCGAGGCGGGACGGCGCAAAGCGGGACGCAGCCGTCAGAGTGGTACAGCCGTGCGCCGCAGCCCGGCCACGCGCGGCGGCGCGCGGTGATCTGGACCGGGTGCCGGATGCCGCCGATTGCCCGCCATGCGGTACCGTCGCGACGTGCCCGGCCTGCTGGTCCTGTGGGATGTGGACCACACCCTGATCAACGCGGGCCGCGCGGGCTGGCGGGCCTACCAGCTGGCTTTCGGCCAGATGTTCGGCCGCGACGTGCCCGCGTCCCCGTCCATGGCCGGCCGTACCGACCGGGCTATCGCGCTCGAGACGCTTGCCCTGGCGGGCGTGCCGGACCCGCGCACCCAGGTGGACGCCTTCCAGCGAGTCCTCGCGCAGGTGGCCCCGTCCGTCGCAGACGTGGTCCGCGAGCACGGGCGGGTGCTGCCTGGGGCAGCCGAGGCGGTCAGGGCGCTGGCCGGCACCGGGTCCGCCGCCGCCGGAGGCGGCCCCGGGATCGGCGACCCGCTCGTCCAGTCGGTGCTGACCGGCAACATGCGGGTGATGGCGCAGGTGAAGCTGGGCACCCTGGGGCTCGACCGCGTCTTGGACTTGCGGGTTGGCGCCTACGGCGACGCCCACGAGATCCGCGCTGACCTTGTGCCGCTTGCGCGCGCCAACGCCACGGCGGCGTACGGGGCGGACTTCAGCGGTCCTGCGACCGTGCTGGTGGGCGACACGCCCCTGGACATCGAGGCGGCCCGGGCGGCCGGGGCCCGGGCGGTGGCCGTCGCGTCCGGGGAGTTCTCGGTGGCCGACCTCGAGGCCGCCGGGGCCGACGCCGTCCTGCCCGACCTGACCGACACCGCCGCCGTGCTGGCCGCGATCCTCTCCACCTGAGCGGGCCGTCCGGCAGGCAGACTGAGCGGATCCGGGCCAGCCACCAGCTCCGCTGGCGTCCCGCCCCCGGCCGGGCGCCCCCGGCCGGACGCCCCCGGCCGGGCGCCCGCGGCCGGGCTAGCAGACCACGGGCCCTTGGCCATCCCCGCAGGTGACGTTGGACTCCGGCCAGCCGTGTCACGCGCCGGTAACGTCACCGGTGTACGGCCAGTTCCCTCAGGTCGCCCAAGCAGTCATGAGGCGCGTCATGCTCAAGCGGATCCTTCTTGCGCTGGACAGCTCGGAGTCCGGTCAGGTCGCGATCAGCTTCACCATCGCGTTGGCCGGCAGCGACACCGAGGTCCGCATCCTGCACATCAACGAGTTGTTGCTGGCCGGCCGTGCGCTGACCGCAGAGACCCCCACCGAGGCCCGTTTCCTGCTCGACGACGCCGTGCTCCAGCTGCGCTGCTGCGGGGTGACGGCGACCGGGGTGGTGGCGACCGGGGTAGTGGCCACCGCGGCCTGCTCCGCCTTGGCAGAGTGCATCATCGCCGAGGCGGACCGCTGGTCCGCGGACGCGATCGTGCTCGGCTCGGCCCGGCGGCGCGGGCTGCGGCGGATCGCCAGCCACGGAGTGCGCGAGCGGGTCATCCGGCTCAGCTGCCTGCCTGTCCTCACCGCGCCCGCGCCGCTGAAGGTGGCGCACACCGATCTCGCCCCCTCACCGGCGGTTGTGCCCGGCCACCGTGGCCCGATCAGCCGGCTTCATCACTGAGCACGGTCACCGACCGGAAAGGGATCGGCAGCTGGGCCGGGCTCGGTCGAGGCCGTCATCGTGCTGCGCCCCGGCTGACCAGGTCCGCAGCGGTAGGGCACACTGGAAAACGTGTCCGGCACGGGGCAGGCCACGACGGTGTCGGAGTCGGTGCGGGCGGCGCCCGCGGCTCCGCTGCGCGGGCTGCTCTCCTGGTATTCGGGCTACCGCCAGGAGGGCGTGACTCCCGCCCGCCACCGGGGCCTGCCCTCGCCCTACCTGACGGTCATCATCACCCTCGACGACCCGCTGACCGTGGCCCGCCACCCCGATCCCGCCGACGCGCCGGGTGACTACCTGACCCTGGCCGGCGGGCTGCACACCACGCCCGCCCTGATCACCCACTCCGGCCGCCAGTCCGGCATCCAGCTCGCCCTCAGCCCGCTGGGGGCCCGGGCCCTGCTCGGCCGGCCCGCGGGCGAGCTGGCCGGGATCGATGTGGACGGGTCCGAGGTGCTCGGGGACCTGGCCCGGGAACTGCACGAGCGGCTCCGGGAGGCAGAAAGCTGGGCGGCCCGCTTCACGCTGCTCGACCAGATCCTGCTGGCGCACGCCGACCCGCATCAGCAGGTCGCCCCGGACATCGCCGAGGCCTGGCGGCTGCTGACCCGCAGCGGGGGCACGATCCAGGCCGGGGAACTGGCCCGGCGGGTCGGCTGGAGCCCCCGCTACCTGCAACGCCGACTGCTGGCCGAGACAGGCCTGACCCCGAAGGCCGCCGCCCGGGTGACCCGCTTCGACCGGGCCCGGCGCACGCTCCAGCGCCAGGCCGCCACCCCGGCCGGCGGGCTTACCCTGGCCGAGGTGGCCGCCGGATGCGGCTACTACGACCAGGCCCACCTGGCCCGCGAGTTCCGCGAGCTGGCCGGCTGCCCGCCGAGTGCCTGGCTGGCCGAAGAGTTCCGAAACGTACAATCCGGCCCGGACACCCTGGACGGAGACTGGTGATCATGAGCGACAACACCCCGCCACCTCAGGTGTGGCCCACCCTGCGGGCACGCGACGCGCGGGCCCTGATCCGCTTCCTCGTCGACGCGTTCGGCTTCGAGGAGACCGTGGTCTACGGCGACGTCGACGTCGTCCATCACGCCCAGCTGTCCTGGCCACCCGGCGGCGGCGTCATGCTCGGCTCGGTCCGCGAGAACCACGAGGAAGACAGCTGGCCGGTTGCGCCCGGGACGTTCGGCGCCTACGTGGTCACCGACGACCCGGACGCCCTGTTCGCCCGGGCCACCGCGGCCGGCGCGGAGATCATCCAGGGGCTGCACGAGACCGACTACGGCTCCCGCGACTTCGCGGCGCGCGACCCGGAAGGCAACCGCTGGTCCTTCGGCACCTACCGCGGCGAGCCCCGCAAATCCGGCTGACCCGCAACGCGGCCTACGTGCCCAGGGGCGGCGAGCGGATGGGAGTAACTTCCAGTCGGTCCTGGCTCTTGTGTGTGACAGGCGCTGCGGGCCGGGGTCTGGTCAATGATGATCATTTTTCGTTTTCCGGCTCTCCGGCGGTGCCGTGCCCGGGCCCGGGTTCTGCGGAGTCCGGGCTGGGCGGCCTGGGGACAGCGTGATGCCCGGGTGGAGGCGCCGGCGTCGATACGGGTGGGGATGGTGGCAGCCCAGCCGGGTGACTTTTCCCGCGGACGGTGCGTTTTTCCGGGGTATTTTGCCCATTTCGGCGCACGCTCCGCGGGAAACGTGGGCGGGAGGGGCCAGTGTGACCCGTGGGACCGCGAGCGGCTGAACGCCGCGTCCTCCCCGGCCGCGGCGGCCGATATTTACGTCACCTGCTTCGAGCGGGCCAGCATCCCCGCGGCCGGCAACCGGGTGGCGGCCGCCACCGCGGTCGCCGCGGCCTGCGGGATCTGGCCACCGCTCCCCCGGGCCGTCACCGGGACGGCGAACGAGTGGCGGTCCCCGGCCCAGGCCGAGCGGGGCAGCGCGCGGCCCAGCCGCTCCACATCATCCGGGCTGAGCCGGGCCCCTGCCGCGGCGGCGTTCTCCGCGATCCGGTCCGGGCGTCGGCTGCCGGGGATGGGGACGACGTCAGGTCCCTGGGCCAGCAGCCAGGCTAGGGCGAGCTGGCCCGGCGTGAGCCCGAGCCCGTCAGCCAGGTCGCGCAGCACGACCACCTGCTGGAGGTTGCGGTCCAGGCCGGGGCCGTGGAAGCGCGGGTCAGGGCGGCGGAAGTCACTGGTGTCGATGTCTCCCCGGGCCAGGGTGGCGGTGAGCAGGCCGCGGCCGAGCGGGCTGTAGGGCACCAGGCCGATGCCCAGCCGCCGGGCGGCCGGCACCACGTCGTCCTCCGGGTCGCGCCACAGCAGCGACCACTCGAACTCCACCGCGCTGACCGGATGCACCGCCGCGGCCTGCTCCAGCTGGGCCGGGGTGGCCTCGGACAGTCCGAGGTGGCGGACCTTCCCCTCGGCGACCAGCCCGGCCATCGCGCCCACGGTGTCCGCGACCGGCACATCCGGGTCGACCCGCTGGACGCGGCCGCCGCCGCGGGCTTCGAGCCCCGCATCGCGTTCGAGACACACAGCCCGGCCAGCATCTGCGAGCTGGTCGGGGCCGGGCTCGGGGTCGCGCTGCTGGCCGGATCGTCCGCCGGGGCCGCTGGCCCATCCGCCGATCGGCCTGGTCCGGCTGCGTGAGCGCCCCGCGGTGCCGGCTGCCCGTGCCTGGGCCGAGCATCTCGTGCGGGCCTGCGGACGTGTTCCGTCAGTCGGTCTGGCGTCTGGTCCGGCCGGCATACAATGACTGCCAACCCGGTCGAGCTGAACTAGTCAAGCGCAGCCAGCCGAGCGAAAACTAGTCGAGCCGAATCTGGGTGGACCCTGGGGTGGTGCCGTGATGTCGCATGATCACCAGGAGCTCGATCTCAGCCTGATGGCCGGCGTGACCGACCGCGGCCTGCGGCACAAGCAGAACGAGGACGCGATGGAACTCGCCGTCGTGCCGACGCCGGGCGGCCCGGTGCTGGTCGCGGTGGTCTGCGACGGCGTGTCCACCTCTGCCCACCCCCAGGACGCGTCGCTGGCGGCGGCTCAGGCGGCCGCGCGGGTGCTCCGCTCGGCGGCCGAGGCGGGCACGGACCTCAGCGAGGCGTCCGCGGACGCGGTCAAGTCCGCGGTGGAGGCGGTGTCCGGCCTGGCCGAGTCGCCCGGTGAGGTGGGGTCGGCCACGTTCATCTCCGCCACGGCGACCGCCGACGGGGTCACGCTGTGCTGGGTAGGCGACAGCCGGGCCTACTGGCTGGCCGCCGAGCCCGCCGACGCCCAGCGGCTCACCCGGGACGATTCCCTGGCGCAAGAGATGGTCTCGCTCGGGCTGCTGCCGGAAGAGGAGGCCCTCGAATCCCCGCAGGCCCACGTGGTCACCCGCTGGGTGGGCGCGGACCCGGCCGAAGCCAAGCCGCACGTCACGCGCTTCGAGCCGCCCGGGACTGGCGTCGTGCTGCTCTGCTCCGACGGACTATGGAACTACCAGCCGGAAGCGGCGGGCCTGGCCGGGCTGGCCATGCCCGCGGCGCAGACCGACCCGCTCGGCTCCGCCAGGGCGCTGGTGAAGTTCGCAGTCGACGCCGGCGGGCGGGACAATATCACCGCGGTGCTCATCCCGTTCCCGCCCGGAGCTCCCGGGGCGCAGGCCGAGTCCGGCGCGCAGGCCGAGTCCGGCGCGCAGGCCGACCCCGGCGCGTAGACGCCGGGGCCCGGCGGCGGCTCAGCCCAGCAGCGCGGCGAGGGACACGTCCGGGTCGGCCAGCCGGGCGGTGTCGACCCGGGCACCCCCGTAGCCGGCCCGGATCAGCGCCTGGATGTCGCCGGTCACGTCCCACACGTTGACGTTCATGCCGGCCACCACCGCGCCGCCGGACAGCCAGAACGCGATGAACTCCAGCGTGGTCGGGTCGCCCCGGTACACCACCTCGTCGTAGTGCCCGGGCTCGGGCAACCCGGACGTCTCCATGCCCAGGTCGTACTGGTCGCTGAAGAAGTACGGCACCCGGTCGTAGGACACCTGCTGGCCGATCATGGAGCGGGCCGCGGCCGGGCCGCCATGCAGCGCGTTGGCCCAGTGCTCCACCCGGACCCGGCGGCCCAGCAGCGGGTGGTCCACGTTGGCCACGTCACCGGCCGCGAAGATGTCCGGGTCGCTGGTCCGCAGCGCCGCGTCCACGAGCACGCCGCCCCCGGCCTCCGGAACGGCCACCTCCAGGCCGGCCGCCTCGGCCAGGGCCACGTTGGGCGCCGCGCCGATAGCGACCACCACGACGTCAGCGGGCAACTCGGCCCCCTCCGTGGTCAGCACCGCGATGACCCGGCCCTCCTGGCTGCGCAGCTCGCGGGCGCTGTCGCCGAGACGGAACTCCACCCCGTGCGCCCGGTGCAGGTCCGCGAACCGCTCCCCCAGCTCAGGGCCGATCTGCCGGTGCAGCGGGGTGGGCTCGGGCTCCAGCACCGTGACCGCGCAGCCCTTCTCGCGGGCCGCGGCGGCGACCTCGAGGCCGATCCAGCCGCCGCCGACGATGACGACCCGGGTCTCCTCGCCGGGGATGGGGACCAGCGCGGTGGCCAGCGCCTCTGAGTCGGCCGTGGTGCGCAGGTAGTGCACCCCGTCCAGGTCACCGCCGGGCACCTGGAGCACCCGGGGGTACGCGCCGGTGGTGAGCAGCAGCCGGTCGTAGCTGACCGCGTCGCCGTTGTCCAGGTCGACCCGGCGGGCCCCGCGGTCGATCCCGATCGCGGTCACGCTGGGCCGCAGGTCCACCTGGTTCCCTGCGTACCAGTGCTCCTCATGCACGTAGAGCGAGGACTTGTCCGCGTTGCCGAGCAGGTAGCCCTTGGACAGCGGCGGCCGCTCGTACGGCCGCTCGGGCTCCGTGCCGATCAGGACTATGGTTCCGCCGAACCCGTCCTCACGCAGCGTCTCGGCGGCCTTGGCGCCCGCCAGGCTGGCGCCGATGATCACGTAAGCCGGACCTTCAGGCATGGCTGCTCCCTCGCAGGTTAAGTTCTCAGCACAGCACTTTCCTCAGCACAGTGCCTTCAACGGCACAGTGCCTTCAACGGCACAATGCCTTCAGCGGCACACCACTATCCAGGGCACAGGCGGGCGTGCCACGCGACCGCGGACGTGTCGGTCAGCGTAGCCACCTGATCTACCACGACCCGAAGCCGTGCGGTGTCACTCTCCGCCACCTCGTACGCGGGCCGCAGCGCGCGATCCAGGGTGCCCGGCGCGCCGATCCGCACCGCGGCCGCCAGCTCCATGATCAGTTCCCGCTCGCGGGCCTGGGTGGCCGCGGCGCCCGCCCGGCTCATCACGTAGTACGCGGTGACCCCCTTGAGCAGCGCGCATTCCAGCCGCTGCCGCCGCGGGACCTGAAGGTCGGCCGCGTACCGGGTGAGTGGCCGGCCGGCGGAGGCCGCGACCGTGGCCTGGTGGGCCGCCCCGCACAGCCGCCCGATCAGCTCGCTGGTCAGGTTCTTCAGCGCGGCGAGGGACGCAGGCCCGCCGTCGAACCCGTCCGGCCAGCAGGGCAGCGCGAGCAGGTCGCCGAACACCTCAGCCAGCTCGTCCGGCGTCACCGACCCCGGAGCGCAGTACTGGTCGGCGGTGAGCTCACTGATGGCCTTCCGCTCCCCCGGATCGGCCAGCGCCGACAGCCTGGTCAGCCCGGCGTGCAGGCCGTCCTCCAGGTCGTGCACCGAGTAGGCCACGTCGTCGGCCCAGTCCATGACCTGCGCTTCCAGGCAGGGACGGCCGGGCGGCGCGCCGCGGCGGATCCACGCGAAAACCTCCGCGTCGTCGGCGTACGCGCCGTACTTGGGCAGCCCCGGGCCGGCCAGCCAAGGGTACTTGAGCGTGGCGTCCAGCGTGGCCCGGGTCAGGTTCAGCCCGGCGCCGGCCACCTTGGCCTCGAGCCGGGTCAGCAGCCGGAGGCTCTGCGCGTTGCCCTCGAACCCGCCGCACGCCGCAGCCACCTCGGCCAGGGCCGACTCACCGTTGTGCCCGAACGGCGGGTGGCCGAGGTCGTGCGCCAGGCACGCGGTGTCGACCAGGTCCGGGTCACAGCCCAGGGCGCCGCCCAGTTCCCGGCCGATCTGCGCGCACTCCAGCGAGTGGGTGAGCCTGGTCCGCGGGAAGTCCCCCGCGTCAACCTCCACGACCTGGGTCTTGGCCGCCAGCCTGCGCAGCGCGGAGGTGTGCAGCACCCGGGCCCGGTCCCGCTCAAACGGCCCGCGGCCGAACCTGTCCGGGTCGAACCCGGACACCGCGGCCCGCTTGGGCGGCTCAGCCACCCAGCGGGCCGTGGCGTCGTGATCGTAACCGGGCCCTGCCGTCATCACCTGCTGTCGCTGCCACCGCCGGACTCAAGGATCACGGCGCGGCCGGCCTCCAGCCGGGCGACGGGCACCCGGAACGGCGAGCAGGACACGTAGTCCAGCCCGACCTCGTGGAAGAAGTGCACCGAGTCGGGGTCCCCGCCGTGCTCACCGCAGACGCCCAGGTGCAGCTCGGGACGGGCGGCGCGGCCCTCTTCGGTGGCGATCCGCACCAGCCTGCCGACCCCGTCCCGGTCGATGGTCTCGAACGGGGAGACGCCGAAGATGCCCAGCTCGATGTACCGGCTGAAGAACGCGCCCTCCACGTCGTCCCGGGAGAAGCCCCAGGTCATCTGGGTCAGGTCGTTGGTGCCGAACGAGAAGAACTCGGCCGACTTGGCGATCTCGCCGGCGATCATCGCCGCCCGCGGCACCTCGATCATCGTCCCGATCTCGGTGTGCACGTGGACGCCGGTCTCCTCCTCAACCTCGGCCAGCGCCCTGGCCGTGGCATCCCGGGCGATCTCCATCTCCTGCACCGCGGCGGTCAGCGGGATCATGACCTCCGGCTTCGGGTCCTTGCCCGCCTTCTTGAGCTCCGCCGCGGCATGCGCGATGGCGCGGACCTGCATGTCCAGCAGGCCGGGGATGACCAGCGTCAGCCGGACGCCGCGCAGGCCCAGCATGGGGTTCTGCTCGTGCAGCCGGCGGACCGCCTCGAGGAGCTTGCGGTCCTGGTCGGTGGCCTTGTCCCCGGCCAGCGCGACCTTCACCGACATGTCGGTCAGGTCGGGCAGGAACTCGTGCAGCGGCGGGTCGATCAGCCGGATGGTGACCGGCAGCCCGTCCATCGCGTCGAGGATCTCCACGAAGTCGCCGCGCTGCAGTGGCTCCAGCGCGTCGAGCGCGGCCTGCCGGCCCGCCTCGTCCTCGGCCAGGATGAGGGTCTCGACCAGCTGGCGGCGCTCGCCGAGGAACATGTGCTCGGTCCGGACCAGGCCTACCCCGCTCGCGCCGAACCGCCGGGCCCGGGCGCAGTCCTCGCCGGTGTCGGCGTTGGCATGCACGCCGAGGCGGCGCCGCTTGTCGGCGTGCTTCATGATCCGGTCCACGGCCTTGACCAGGTCGTCGGCGTCGGCGGCCAGGCCGCCCTCGAAGTACTGCACGACCGGGGACGAGGCGACCGGCACCTCACCGAGGTACACGTTGCCGCTGGTGCCGTCGATGGAGAGCACGTCACCCTCGCGGATGACGACGCCGCCGGGCGCAGTGATCTTCCCGGCCTTGGTGTCCACCTCGAGGTCCTCGGCGCCGCAGACGCAGGTCTTGCCCATGCCGCGGGCGACCACGGCGGCGTGGCTGGTCTTGCCGCCCCGGCTGGTCAGGATGCCCTTGGCGGCGATCATGCCGTGCAGGTCGTCGGGGTTGGTCTCGCGGCGGACCAGGATGACGGCCTCACCGGCGGCGGCCGCCTCCACGGCCTTGGCCGAGTCGAACACGGCCTTGCCGACCGCGGCGCCCGGGGACGCGCTGACCCCCTTGGTGATCCGCTTCGGGTCACTGGTGAGGTCGAACCGGGGGAACATCAGCTGGACGAGCTGCTCGCCGGTGACCCGGGTGACCGCCTCGTCCATGTCGATCAGGCCCTGGTCCACGAGCTGGGTGGCGATGCGGAACGCCGCGCCGGCGGTGCGCTTGCCCACCCGGGTCTGCAGCATCCACAGCTTGCCACGCTCGATCGTGAACTCGATGTCACACAGGTCCCGGTAGTGGTTCTCCAGCGTCCGCATGATGTCCATCAGCTGGGCGTAGCACGCGGAGTTGATCTTCTCCAGGTCCTGCAGCGGGACGGTGTTCCGGATGCCGGCCACGACGTCCTCGCCCTGCGCGTTCTGCAGGTAGTCGCCGTAGGTGCCCGGCTGGCCGCTGCCCGGGTCGCGGGTGAACGCGACGCCGGTGCCGGAGTCCATGCCGAGGTTGCCGAACACCATGGCCACGATGTTCACCGCGGTGCCCAGGTCGGTGGGGATGCGCTCCTGGCGCCGGTACAGGATGGCCCGGTCGGCGTTCCAGGAGCTGAACACGGCCTTGACGGCCATGTCCATCTGCTTCCGCGGCTGCTGCGGGAAGTCGTGGCCGGTGTGCTCCCGGACGATCTCCTTGAAGCGGTCGACGATCTTGTGCAGGTCGCTGGCGTCCAGGTCGAGGTCGTTCTTGGTGCCCTTGGCCTGCTTGGCCTCTTCCATGACGTGCTCGAAGGCGTCGCCCTCGATGTCGAGCACGGTCTTGCCGAACATCTGGATCAGGCGGCGGTAGGCGTCCCACGCGAACCGGTCGTTGCCGGCCTGCTTGGCCAGGCCGTGCACGGACTCGTCGGACAGGCCGATGTTCAGCACTGTCTCCATCATTCCGGGCATCGAGAACTTGCCCCCGGACCGCACGCTGACCAGCAGCGGGTCGGCGGGGTCGCCCAGCTTGCGGCCCATGGCCTTCTCCAGCTGGGCCAGGTGCTCACTGACCTCGCCGTCCAGGCTGTCGGGCACCGTGCCGTCCTTGAGGTACTGGCGGCACGCCTCGGTGGTGATGATGAAACCGGGCGGAACAGGCAGGCCAAGATTCGTCATCTCAGCCAGGTTTGCCCCTTTGCCGCCCAGCAGGTCTTTAAGGTCTTTATTGCCCTCGGTGAAGTCATATACGAGCTTCGGCACTGAAACGCTCTCCTCGGTGCCGCCGGTGCGAGCCGCGGCGTAAATGCACGGCAGCCTGGATGATGACGGCCTCTTCGGCCCGGTCACCCGACTCTACCGAGCACCGAGCGCCGGCGCACCCGATAGAGGTCCCGCCGGATCCGGCAGAGGTCCCGGCCCGCCGTACTGTCGTACCCGGACGGGGACGGAAGGGCCGGAGGTGCCGGATGGGTGACACAGATGGCTGAGACGGTGGTCGGGCTGCTGCACCCGGGCGAGATGGGCGCGGCGGTGGCCGCCTGCCTGACCGCCCGGGGGCACCTGGTCCGCTGGGTGTCCGCGGGCCGCGGCCCGGCGACCGCGGCCCGCGCCGGGCGGGCCGGGCTGGCCGACGCCGGGACCGTCACCGCGCTGGCCGGGCAGGCCGCGATCATCCTGTCGGTCTGCCCGCCGCACGCCGCGCTGGACACCGCCCGCGCGGTGGCCGCCGCCGGGTTCGCCGGCCTCTACGTGGACGCCAACGCCATCTCCCCCGGCAGCGCGCGTGAGGTGCGGGCAGCCGTCGAGGCGGCCGGCGGCCGCTACGTGGACGGCGGGATCGTCGGCCCGCCGCCGGAACCCTTGGCGCCCGGCGACCAGCAGGCCGGCCGGGGCGGCACCCGGCTCTACCTGGCCGGCGGCCCCGGCGGCGGGGACGCGGCCGGGCCCGCCGCACAGGTGGCGGCGCTCTTCGAGGGCACCGCCCTGAACCCCGAAATTCTCCGCAACGACAACCCGGCCGGGGCGTCGGCCCTCAAGATGGCCTACGCCGCCTGGACCAAGGGCAGCGCCGCGCTGCTCCTGACGGCCCGCGCGCTGGCCCGGGCCGAGGGGGTGGAGGAGAGCCTGCTGGGCGAGTGGGCGCTGTCCCAGCCGGGGCTGGAACGCCGGTCGCGGGCCGCGGCCCGGTCCGCCGCGGGCAAGGGCTGGCGCTGGGTCGGCGAGATGGAGGAGATCAGCGCCAGCATGACCGCGGACGCCCTGCCCGGCGGGTTCCATCAGGCCGCCGCGGACGTCTTCCGGCGATCCTCGTCCGGCCGGGCCGCCGCGGGCCAGCCGGACGACGCCCTCATAGACGCCGTGCTGGCCGCGATGCTGAGCGGGGAGGACTGACGCCGGGCGGTTTTCGTTGCGGGGAATTTTGCCGCCCGCGGCGAGCAACTGGCCGCGCGGCGCGGCGTCTCTGATACGTGGGCATACCGATGGGCGCACGAACCAGCCGGCCGGGTTCCGGGGGCGGCGGGGCTGACGGTGCAGCCGGCCCGGACGCCGCGCAGGCCGTCACCGCCTTGTACGAAGCGCACGCGGTCGGGCTGATCCGGCTCGCGGTCGTCATGCTGGGCGACCGGTCCGCCGCCGAGGACGTGGTGCAGGAGGCGTTCTGCGGGCTGTACCGCCGCTGGGGCCAGCTGGCTGACCCGGCCAGGGCGCTGGGGTACGTGCGCGCGTCCACCCTGAACGGGTGCCGGTCCGAGCTGCGCCAGCGGATCCGGGCCCAGCGGCGCGGCGGGCCGGCGCTCGGGGCGGCGGACGCGGCGTCCGCCGAGCAGGCCGCGCTCCTCGGCGAGGAGCACCAGCGGGTGCTGAACGCGCTGCGGCGGCTGCCGGAGCGGCAGCGGGAGGCCCTCGTACTCCGGTTCTACCTCGACCAGACCGAGCCGGAGATCGCCGCGGCCATGGGCATCAGCCCCGGCACGGTCAAGTCCACCACGTCGCGCGGGCTCGCCGCGCTCGGCAGGCTCCTGGAGGCGGGCTCATGATCACGACTCAAGACCGGCTCCGGGCGGCGATGCAGGCGGCAGCGGGCACCGTGCCGCCGGCCAGCGCTCCCCCGCTGCGGCTGCCCGCCGAGCCAGGCCGGCCGCGTGCCGGGCGCCGCTGGCTGCGGGCGATGACCCCGCTGGCCGCGGCCGCCGCCGTGGCGGGCGTGGTCATCGCCTCACTGGCCCTGACCAGGGGCGTGACCTCATCGTCAGGCCCAGCGGAGAGCGCGGCCCAGCCCGTGGCGCTGCACGGCGTCCCGGCGTTTTACGTCGCCCTCAGCAACGCGGCCACGCCGGCGCAGGCGGTGATCCGGGCCACGGCGACCGGGGCGGTCGTCGCCACCGTGAAGCCGCCCAGGCCCTACGGCACGTTCAAGTTCGTGACCGGCGCGGCCGACGACCACACGTTCGTCCTCGCCGCCCAGCGCTGGTGGCCCATCGCGTCCGGCACGCGCGGCCTCGCCGCCGAGAAGCGGGACAACACCACGCCCGTCGCCTTCTTCCGGCTGCGGTTCGATCCGGCGACCGGGACGGCCCGGCTGACGGCGCTGCACATTGCGCGGAAGATTCCCGCGTCCAGCCTGGACGGCATCGCGGTGTCCCCCGACAGCAGCAGGCTGGCCCTGGCCCTGTACCCGGCGCAGATCGAGGTCATCACGCTCGCCACCGGCTCGGCGCGGCAGTGGACCTGGCCTGGCGCGGCCCCTTCCACCGGCCCCTGGGTCGGAAATAGCAAGCCTTCTGGCCAGCCGCTCTCCTGGACCGCCAACGGGCGGACCCTGGCCTTCCCCCTCACGACCGAGTCGGGAGGAATCACATGGGTAATGCTGCTCAACCTCAGCTCACCCGGGAGCAGCCTCCAATCCGCCGCCCGGCGCGGTGTCTCCTTCCTGGGCCTCGGCCACATCAAGCCCGGCCCCGTCGGCAACGCTCTCATCACCCCGGACGGCACCAGGATCACCACTATCACGATGCAGCTAGAGCCCTCGCAGGCCCGGGTCACAGAGTTCTCCGCACGGACGGGCCAGCCCGTCAGTCCCCCGCCCCCCGGGACCACCCCGGGCACACTGACGCCCTGGAGCGTGCTGTGGGCCGATTCGTCCGGCAGCACCCTGATCGTGAACGGCATACGAACCGGGCCTTCCGCCGCCACCGTGACCGGCATCCTGCGGCGGGGCCGGTTCACCCCGCTACCCGGAGCCCCGCTGGCCACCGACAACGTCGCCTGGTAGCTACCGCGCCGCGTCGTGCGGCCCAGCCGGTTACCGGGGCCCGGCTGGGCCGCACGAGACGGGGTCAGCAGCCGTTCAGGCGGTCGGCCAGGTAGGCCTCGATGCCCTCGATGCTGATCCGCTCCTGCTTCATGGAGTCGCGTTCCCGGACGGTCACGGCCTGGTCGGTGAGCGTGTCGAAGTCCACCGTCACGCAGAACGGGGTGCCGATCTCGTCCTGCCGCCGGTAGCGCCGGCCGATGGCGCTGGCGTCGTCGAAATCCGTGTTCCACCGCTTGCGCAGCCGCGCGGCGAGGTCGCGGGCCTTCGGCGACAGGTCGGCGTTGCGGGACAGCGGCAGCACCGCGGCCTTGACCGGGGCGAGCCGCGGGTCCAGCCGGAGCACGGTGCGCTTCTCCAGCTTGCCCTTGGCGTCCGGCGCCTCGTCCTCGGCGTAGGCGTCCAGCAGGAACATGAGCATGGACCGGTCGACCCCGGCCGCGGGCTCGATCACGTACGGCACGTACCGCTCGCCGGAGTCCTGGTCCAGGTAGGACAGGTCCTGCCCGGAGTGCTTGGCGTGCACGGTCAGGTCGTAGTCGGTCCGGTTGGCGATACCCTCGAGCTCGCCCCACTCCGTGCCGGGGAACTCGTAGCGGTACTCGATGTCCGTGGTCGCCTTGGAGTAGTGCGACCGCTTGGCCGCCGGGTGCTCGTACAGGCGCAGGTTCTCCCGCCGGACACCGAGGTCGGTGTACCAGCCGAGCCGGTTATCGATCCAGTACCTGTGCCATTCCTCGTCGGTCCCGGGCTTGACGAAGAACTCCATCTCCATCTGCTCGAACTCGCGCGTGCGGAAGATGAAGTTGCCGGGGGTGATCTCGTTGCGGAACGACTTGCCGATCTGGCCGATGCCGAACGGCACCTTCTTGCGCGAGGTCTGCAGGACGTTGCGGAAGTTGATGAAGATGCCCTGCGCGGTCTCCGGCCGCAGGTACGCCAGCCCCGACTCCCCGCCCGCCTCCCCTTCCCGCTCCACGGCGCCGAGGAACGTCCGCAGCAGCCCGTTGAACATGCGCGGCTCGGTGAACGCGCCGCGGGTCCCGCAGTGCGGGCAGGCGATGTCCTTCAGGCCGTTCTCCGGCGGGTGGCCGTGCTTCTCCTCGTACCCCTCGATCAGGTGGTCGGCGCGGAAACGGCGGTGGCAGGACTGGCATTCGGTGAGCGGGTCCACGAACTCGGTGATGTGGCCGCTGGCCTCCCAGACCTCGCGGGCCAGGATGACGGAGGAATCCAGCCCGACGATGTCCTCCCGGCCGGTAACCATCGCGTGCCACCACTGGCCCTTGATGTTGTTCTTCATCTCCACGCCCAGCGGGCCGTAGTCCCAGGAGGCGCGCAGGCCCCCGTAGATGTCGCTGGAGGGGAAGACGAAGCCACGGCGCTTGCTCAGGCTGACAATCGCTTCGATGCGGTCGTTACGGCGGGCCATCGGGACTCCATCCGGCTGGCGGTCGGCGAGCGGGCGCGCCACGGCCCCTCGGCCGGGCGCATCGGCCCAGCTTATTACGGGTACACGGCGCCGAAGACCCAGTCGGAGTCAATGTCAAGGGTGAACCCGCCCACGGTGCGCTTGTGCGGGCCCTCGTACTGCTTGATCCGGCGCGGCCCCCGCCACCAGCTTTGCAGCAGGTACGGGAGGCCCCGCACGTTGCGCTCGTTGTCCCACAAGCCGAACCACAGCGAGTCCGGCTCGGCCATCCGGTGCCCGTCCACGGTGCGGGCCGCGCCGAGGTTCTCGGCCCCGGACGAGGCGCTGGCGTACACGCCCGAGGAGTAGCCGTGCGCGTGCAGCGTCCTGGTCCAGGCGTCCAGGAAGGCCAGGGTGGAGTCCCGGCACCGGCGCCGGTGCCCGTTGTAGGCCTCCATGTCGTAGTAGACCGGCGTGCCGCGGCCCATCCCCAGGGCGGCGGCCTGCTTGATCGCGTCGAGGGCCGCGGCCTGCCCCTGGGCCACGGCGCTGGCCGGCCGGATCCGGACCGAGAACGAGGAGCAGGACGCCTGCGGGCCGACGTAGGTGGGGATGAGCGCCCAGCCCATCCCGGTCACCGCGTGGACCCAGTCCGCCGAGAGGTTCGGGGACGCGCAGCCTGCTTCCACGCCGCCGATGTACACCGCCATGGCCGAGAACGCCCGGCGCCACGCCTGCATCGCGGCCAGCGAGGGGGTCGTGCAGCTGTCGAAGCCGTGCAGCCCCTGGCGGAGGCGGGGAGTGCGCGGGTGGGCCCGGCGGCGGCCCCGTTTGTGCTTGCGGGCGTGATGCTTGCGGGCGTGATCCTTGCGGGCGTGATCCTTGCGGGCGTGATGCTTGCGGGCGTGATGCTTACGGGCCTGGTGCTTGGCGGCCCGGTGCTTGCGGGCGTGGCGTTTGGTGCTGTGGCGCTTCGCGGCCTTGTGCCGGCTGGCCTTGTGCCGGCTGGCCTTGTGCCGGCTGGCCTTGTGCCCGCGGGCCTGGCGGTGACGCCGGCCGTGGCGGTCGCGGGGGTGCCGGTGCTGGGAGGGGTGCGTGGACAGGAGGGTCACCGCGTCGCGCCGGACTGACGCGGTTGCCGCGGGGCCGGAGTACAAGGCGGCCGCGCTGCGCGTCATCACCTGGGCCTGGCCGCGCGCCGGCCCCCTGCCCGCCCCCGCCCCCGCGCCGGCCGGCGTGCGGTGGCCGGCCTCCCGTCGCAGGCTGCGGAGGATGGACAGCACCCCGCCCGTGTCCCCCGTGTAGGTGCCGGTGACCGACATGCCCGGATCCGCGAGCGTGGCATGCATCTCCTGCTCCTGGGCGTCGCGGGTCACTGAGGCGCTGACCTGGGGCAGGGTCCCGATGGCCGGGCCGGCGTCCACGGGCCCGGACGGCGCCCCCGTGCCTGGTGACGCCGTGCCTGGTGACGCCGTGCCTGGTGACGCTGTCCCTGGTGACGCCGGGCTGGCTGACCCCGGGCCGGCTG
>Ga0187875_10001450_pt1 | contig 18287 bp, 18 predicted proteins | sample June2016WEW_17_1_2_FD_132978 | JGI IMG/M metagenome (GOLD analysis project Ga0187875, IMG submission 132978) | Peatland microbial communities from SPRUCE experiment site at the Marcell Experimental Forest, Minnesota, USA - June2016WEW_17_10 | ecosystem: Environmental > Terrestrial > Soil >... | reverse complement strand
CCGACCTTCCCGGTCGCGAGATATTCGCGGAGCTTCTCCTCAATGGCATCGCCGACGCCCGGGATGGTCCGAAGTTCCCCTCGGGCGGCGAACGCCGAGAGGTCCTCCGTCAGGGACTCGATCGACCGGGCCGCGCGGCGGTACGCCTCGGGCTTGAACCGCTCCCCCATCACGTCGAGCAGGTCCGCGATTCCCCGGAAGATCTCCGACGCTTCCGCGTTCGACGGCATCGGGACGCCCACCGGGCGTCGAGGCCCTTAGAGGTTCCGGCCGCTAGGGCTCGCGTCCCGTGCCCGCGTCGACCCAAAGGCGGCGGCCGATCCGGCGGTAGCCCAGGCCATCGTAGAGCGCCCGGGCCGGGCCCCCGTCCTCCCGGACGAAGAGGCCGCAGGGCGCGCCCGAGCGGGCCGCCTCCACCATGACCGCACGGACCACGGCACGGCCCCAACCCTGGTTCCGGTGCGCCGGTTCCACGAAGACTCCTCCGACGACCCAGATTTGGCGGAGACGGACGGCAGCGCGGGCCAGGGCGACGATGCGACCTTCGCGGACTCCGCCCCACACCGGCTCGGCGGCCGGATCGATCCCTGCGTAGGCCGCGGCGATCCGGTCGGTCTGGTGGGCGACGAACGACCGGAGCAGGGTCCGGTCGTCCCCGGAGAGCTTGCGGACCATCTCGTCCGCCGCGCCGGTGGGTGCGGGGGCTCCCGCCGGGGCCAGCTCTACTAGGACCGGATGGACGGTCGCGGGCCCGCGCGCGCGCGATGCGGCAGGTCCCCCCTCCTCCGAGCAAAGAAGGACGAGCGGCCGCGGTGGAAGGTGGTCGAGGAGCGCAGACGTGGTGTCCGGATCCCCGAGCCAATGGACAACGGAGCCGCCGTTACCGAGGGGCCAGATGAGCAGGTATCCGAGGGTCGTGTCCCCGCGAACTGCCGAAGTGAACCGGACCCGCCCCGGGTGCTGCTCGAGGTCCCAGAGGGCGTAGGCGTGGAGCATCGGATCCACCCGCGCGGCGGCCTCGAGCCACGCACGGTCGATCGTCGGTCGGATCTCCACCGCACCGTCCGACACGGTCCCCGCAAATCTCCGCCCTAGTTAGCCCCGCGGCGGGGGGATGCCCACGGGCTCTCCTCCGGCCGACGTGAAGGTAAATCTGCCTCGCCTCTCGGACGAACCGTGCGAGTGCATCGCCCGACGCCGGAGCTGCCCCAGCATCTGGAGGCGCTGTACCGAAGCTTCCCGTTCGAGCGGTCGCTTGCCGAGGACCCGATCTCGTCCATCCGCCCGCTGGCGCATGACATACGGTCCGCGGAAGTGCTCGGAATCCTTGCCGCGACGCTCGCGATCGGGAACACGACCGCGATACGCGGGGCCCTGGCCCGATTGATCGACCTGGCGGACGGGGCTCCCGACGAATGGCTGCTCGAGACGCCGAGGCGGAAGCGCGCGGCGGTACTGGCCCCGTTCCGCCACCGCTGGATCCGGGGGGACCAGGTGGACTACCTGGCGCGCGTCCTGACGGACTTCTACTCCGACCACCGGTCCCTGGAGGACGCCTTCCTCGCAGGCTACCTCGGCGGCGGATTTTCCGGGGGTCTCGCGACGCTGACGCGAGCGCTGCGGGGCGACGACGTTCGATCCCGCATCGGTGCCCCCCCGCCCGGGTACCGGAACTTGTTCCCCAGCCCGCTTGACGTGTCGCGGAGCCCGTGCAAGCGGATGACGCTCTTCGTTCGATGGATGGCGCGGGATCGGTATCCCGACTTCGGTTACTGGAAGCGGGTCCCCACCGGCGACCTACGCGTCCCGCTCGACCAGCATGTCTACTGGATCGCCTACCACCTGGGTCTCACCTCCCGCCGGTCCCGGTCCTGGGCGGCGGTCGAGGAGGTCAGCGAAGCGCTGCGTCGCATCGACCCGATCGACCCGATCCGGTTCGACTTCGTGCTCTGCCACACGGGCATCTCGGGGGACTGCCCCAAGGAGAGGGATATCGCCGTGTGCGGCCCTTGCTCGGTCCGGCCGGACTGCCGGATGTGGCGAGGTCGCGGGGTGGCCACATGAGGCCGGCCCCGGACCCATGGGCGATCCATCCCGGGCTCCGGACCCGGTTCGTCTCCGCCGGGGAACGGATCGCTTGGACCCCGATCTTGACCCTCGAGTCCGGACCGAACGTCCGCCGGGCCCGGGTCGCCCGTGTCGGTGAGGAGGAGGCCCGGGTCGAAGAATGGGGCTCGGAAGCCGACGGCGGCGTGATGGTCGAATCGAGCCCACTCGGAGCCCTCGTGCTGATGCTCGCGGTCGACCGTCGGGGGGCTCCCGCCGGGCTCGGCGCGCTCCACGCGGGACGCGACCCGAGCTTCCCGAGCGGGGCGATCGTGGCGGTCTGGGGGGCAGGACCGGTTCCCGAGGACGAGCGTCCCCGGCCCGCCGACGTGGTCGACCTGGCCCGCTACGCGTTGGAGTAACCTCGCCCCGAATGCTTATATTTCCTAATTATTCAGTCCAAGAATAATTAGGCTCCCATGCAGGCATCCGCACGAATCCAGCGCACGACCGTCCCGGCCATCGAACCCGAAGACCTGGTCGGCTCGGTCCACGAGGTGATGGGCTCGGTGCTCCGGAGGATCGCGCCCACGCTCGAGAGCGAAGGGATCACGATGGGCCAGTTCTGGGCCCTCCACCTCGTATCGAGCCTGGGCCGCACCTCGCTCACCTCGGTCGCGCGCCACCTGTCGGTGGCCCCGCCCACGGTCTGCGGGAACGTCGACCAGCTGGTCCGCTCCGGACTCGTCGCGCGCCACCGCTCCGAGCGGGACCGCCGGGCCGTCGAGCTCTCGCTGACCGCCGCCGGGCGCCGGGCCGAGGCCCGGATCTGGCGGGCGGTGGGCGAGGTCATGCGCTCCGCGACCCGGGACGTTTCCCGCGAGGACATCGTCACGGCGACCCGCGTGTTCCGGGAGCTGAGGACTCGGTTGGACGGACCGTACGCGACCCTCCACCGGGAGGCGGCATGAACGGCCCCGCCGGGTCGGGACGGGTCTTCGACCCGCGGTACGCCCGCACCGTCCTCGGCATCCTCGCCGGGATGGCCCTCATGGTCACCTACGTGGAGACGATGGTCCTCCCGGCGTTCAGCAACTTCGAATCGTTCTTCCAGGTCACCGACGCGAGCACGATCGCCTGGATCCTCTCCGCCTACCTCCTCGTCGGGGTCGTCGTCACCCCGATCTTCGGCAAGCTCGGCGACATCTACGGCAAGAAGCGGATGCTGCTCGTTGCCATGGCGGTGTACACGGTCGCGGTCAGCATCGCCGGGTTCACGCCCAACATCGGGGCCGCGTTCGGCCTCACGCGCCCGAACCAGATCTACGTCCTCATCGCGGTGCGGGCGCTCCAGGGCGTCGGCATGGCGATGTTCCCGCTCGGATTCGCCATGCTGCCGGAGGTGTTCCCGGCCGCCAAGGTCGGACAGGCCCAGGGCATCCTTTCCGGGATGTTCGCCGGCGGTGCGGCGCTCGGACTGGTGGGCGGCGGCTGGATCGCCCAGAACTACGGCTGGCAGCTGACGTACCACACGGTCATCCCGGTCGCGCTCCTCGTGCTGATCCTCGCGGCGGTGTACGTCCGAGAGTCGGTGATCCGGGCCGCGCGGAAGATCGACTTCCTCGGGGTGGCGAGCCTCGGGATCGGCCTCACCTTCCTCATGCTCGGCATCACGGAGGGTGCCTACTGGGGTTGGACCAGTCTCTCCGGCGGGTCGATCGACGGGGTCGCCTGGGGGGTCCCCCAGTTCTTCATCATCGCGCTGGTCGCCTTCGCCGTCTTCCTCTGGTGGGAGCCGCGCGCCACGAGCCCGATTGTCTCGTTCAAGGAGCTCCGCCAGCGGAACATCTGGGTCTCGAACCTGAACGGCGTGATCGTGGGGATGACCATGTTCCTCCTGTTCACGATCCTCGTCATCCTGGGCGAGTATCCCTCGCCCGGGTTCGGCCTCGGCGAGTTCAACGCGGCGCTCATGCTGGTACCTGCGGTCATCGGCATGATGGCGTTCGGCCCCCTCCTGGGCCGGATGATCAGCCGGTTCGGACCGAAGCCGGTGATGACCCTCGGGTTCCTCCTCATCACGGTCGGCGCCCTCGGCCTCCTCGCATTCCACGCGACGAACTACGAGGTGGCGGTCGTGTCGATCCCCGTGATGGTCGGCAACGTCGGCGTCCTGATCTCGATGTCGAACATCATCGTCCTCTCGGTCGACCCCCGGGCGATGGGCGTCCACACCGGGATGAACCAGACGTTCCGGAACCTCGGCTCCGCGCTGGGGCCGGTGCTCGTCACTTCCATCCTGGCGGGGTACGGGTACACGACCCTCATCCCGAACTCTAGCCCCCCGCCGGCATTCTTCCCGTTCACGAACTACCACGTGACCGGCTACGAGGTGGTCTTCGCCCTGACGGCGGCGATCGGGATCGTGGGCGGGCTGGTCTCGCTCGCGCTGCGGAACTACCGGTTCCACGCGGACGGCACCCGACTCGGAGAAGCGAGCGGCGCGCCGGGACCCGCCTCCCCCCTGGCGCCGGCCGTGGAACCGGCCGCCCCGCCGGTCTCCGCGACGAGCCGGGGCCCCGGGTAGTTCCGACGCCTCCCGTCTACGAGCAGCCGCTCGTGGCTCCGCAAACGATGCACGCGTAGCACGTGCCCGAGCGGACCATGATCCCGCCGCAGATGTGGCAGGAGGGGGAGTCCTCGCTCACGCCGCCCTGGGGTGTCGGGTTGAACGCGTCCAGCGGTTTGGTCTCGAACTTGACGGTCTGGCTCGTCGAGGCCTTCGCCGGAGGTGCGGCCACCGCACCGCCGTGGCCGTTCCCGCTCTCCGCGGGGGCCTCGAGGCCGATCGCCTGGCGGTCCGCCTCGGTCAGGAACTCGTAGGCGAGCCACCGGGCGACGTAGTCGGGGATCGACTTCGCGAAGCGGATCTTCGGGTTGTTGGTCGCGCCGGCGGGTTCAAATCGGAGGTGGGCGAGCTTGCGGACCAGGTCCCGCAGCGGTACTCCGTGCTGGAGCGCCATCGACATCGAGATCCCGAGCGAGTCCATGAGCCCGTTGACGGTCGAGCCTTCCTTCGTCACCCGGAAGAAGATCTCGCCGGGCCGGCCGTCGGGGTAGAGCCCCACGGTGACGTAGCCGTCGTGGCCGCCGACCTGGAAGTGGTGCGTGAGCGCCTTCCGCTGGTCGGGCAGGCGCTCGCGCGCGGGCGTCCGGGAGTCTCCGGGCACCGTCTTGCCCTGGCCGGTGTCGAACGGTTGGGAGGCCTTGCAGTTGTCCCGGTAGAGGGCGACCGACTTGATGCCGTAGCGCCACGCTTCGAGGTAGATCTTCTCGATGTCCTCGACGGTCGCGTCGTTCGGGAGGTTGATCGTCTTGGACGCGCCGCCCGAGAGGAACGGCTGGACCGCGCCGAGCATCTTGAGGTGGCCCATCGGGGGGATCGTGCGGTTCCCGCCGATCGGGGCGAGCGCGCAGTCGAAGACGGTGAGGTCGTCCGCGTCGAGGCCCGGCGCCCCCTCGATCGTCCCGGTCCGCTCCACGTGGGCGGCGATCTCCCGGATCTCCTCCGGAGAGTATCCGAGGGCGGAGAGGCCGTCGGGGACGGTCCGGTTGACCATCCGCATGACGCCGCCGCCGACGAGGTTCTTGGTCTTGACGAGGGAGAGCTCCGGCTCGAGGCCGAGCGTGTCGCAGCCCATCAGGAGCCCGATGGTCCCCGTCGGGGCGATCACCGAGATCTGGGCGTTGCGGTAGCCCCACAGCTCGCCGGCCTTCACCGTGTCGTGCCAGCGGTCGACCGCGGTCGTGAGGATGGGCGTCAAGCGCGGGTCGTTGACCGGCACCTGCTCCGCCGCACGGGAGTGCTTGGACATCACGCGCAGCATCGGGGCGCGGTTCTTCTCGAAGCCCGCGAAGGGGCCCATCCGCTTCGCGACCTCGCTGGACATGTGGTACCCTTCGGCGGAGAGGATCGCCGAGACGCCCGCGGCCAGCGTCCGACCGGCGTCCGAGTCGTAGGCGAGGCCGTAGTGCATGAGGAGCGAGCCCAGGTTCGCGTACCCGAGGCCGAGCGGCCGGAAGTCGTGGGAGTTCTGGGCGATCGGGGCGGTGGGGTAGCTCGAAGCATCGACGAGGATCTCCATCGCGAGGATCATCGTGCGGACCGACTGGCGGAACAGTTCGACGTCGAAGGCCCCCTTGGGGTCGAGGAACTTCATCAGGTTGATCGACGAGAGGTTGCACGCCGTGTCGTCCAGGAACAGGTACTCGCTGCACGGGTTCGACGCGTTGATCCGGCCGGAGTTCGGGCTCGTGTGCCAGTCGTTCGTGTGGTCGTCGAACTGCACGCCGGGGTCCCCGCAGCGCCACGCAGCATAGGCGAGCTTCCGCCAGAGCTCGCGGGCACGGAACGTCCCGGCGACCGAATGGTCGGTCCGGTTCGTGGTCTTCCACTCGCCGTCGCGCACGACCGCCTCCATGAACGAGTCGGGGATGCGGACGGAGTGGTTCGCGTTCTGGTAGGCGATCGAGGCGTAGGCGGAGTCGGGGTCCGTCCCGTCGAAGTTGGACGAGTACCCCTGCCGGATGAGCGCGAGCGCCTTCTCCTCCTCCTTGACCTTGCAGTCGATGAACTCGACGATGTCCGGGTGGTCCATGTTGAGGATCACCATCTTCGCGGCGCGGCGCGTGGTGCCGCCGGACTTGATCACGCCGGCGAGCGCATCGAACGCGCGCATGAACGAGACGGGCCCCGAGGCGATCCCGCCGCCGGAGAGGCGCTCGCGGCTGCCGCGGAGCGCCGAGAGGTTGGAGCCGGTCCCGCTCCCGCCCTTGAACAGGCGGCCCTCGCTGGTCGCGAGCGCGAGAATCGAGTCCATGTCGTCGGTGACGGACTGGATGAAGCACGCCGAGCACTGGGGGGGCTCACGAACCCCGACGTTGAACCAGACGGGGCTGTTGAAGGCCGCCATCTGCTGGACCATGAGGTACGACAGGCTCTCCTCGAAGGTCGCCACTTCCTCGGGCGTCTCGAGGTAGCCGAGCTCGAGGCCGCGCTCCGCCACCCAGTGGCAGACGCGGCGGATCATGCCGTCGACGGACGTCTCGCGACGGCCGCCGATGATGCGGAAGTACTTCGACGCGGCGATGTTGATGCTGGTATCCGACCAGGAGGCGGGGGCACGGATGCCCTTCTGTTCGAAGATGACCTTGCCCTCGGCGTTCTTGATCACCGCATCGTGGGTGCGCCAGGAGACGGAGTCGAACGCGGTTTTTCCGCGGGGGACGAGGCGAGGGACGGGAATCGGTTCGCGGCCCACCCGGGTCACCGGTCGAGGGACCGGATTCTCGGCGGACGGCGTTGCGCGCTTCTTGGATACGGCCATTGAGGACCACTCCGGAGAGTCGAACGACGTGTCCGAGCTCGAGTGACGATCCCTTCGCGCGCGGACTAACCCTTGGCCGACCTCGTGAAACGCCCCCGATAGGGAAGCGTTCCGCGCTCGCCGGTGATGGGAAGAGGCGCGAGGGGTGCCGCTCGGGACACTCGACTTAACCCTCCGGGTGCGCCCAAGCATCCTCGGGTATAAGCCGTCTAGGTCGGACCACTAGCTCCCACCGTCCGGAATGTGTCGCGGAAAGCGTCTCGGACGTTCCGGAGTAAGAGGATTGGCGGTTTCCGCGCGGAAATCGGTGGCGGCGCGCGACGCGAGGAAATCGGCCGGCCACCCACCGAGCCCAACGTCTATGTAGCGGCCCCTCGAAGAGGAGGAGAGTGGCCGCCCCTCCGCCGACGCCGGCGCGCCTCGCCCGCGTCGTCGCCTATTTTCGCCGACACCCCATCCTCCTCCTCCTCGCCTTCACGCCGGGGATCCCCGAGTACCTCTCCGGCTCGACCGCCCTCTGGCCGATCGTCCTCTCGCCCTTCGGTTTTCTGCTCTTCCTCGGCCTCAACCTCGGCCTCTACGGACCCGGAGTGCTCCTCGTGCGCGAGGCGCACGTCCGTTGGAAGAAGGGCTGGTCGACGATCCTGCTGCTCGGCGGCGCGTATGGCCTCCTCGAGGAGGGGACCGCGCTCTCGACGTTGTTCAACCCGAAGGCCTCGGTCGTCAGCAGCCTCGGCTCGTACGGCCACGCCTACGGCGTCAACTGGGTCTGGCTCCTCGGGATCCTGGGCGTGCACATCGTCTACAGCGTGGGGCTGCCGATCCTGCTGCTCGGCCTCGCCCTTCCGGAGACCCGCGGGCAGCGACTCCTCACCAACCGCCAGCTGCCGCTGACGGCGGGGATCTATCTCGCCGACATCGCCTTCCTCGCGTACATCACCCACTATTACGCCGTGGCCGGGCCGCTCCTCGTCCTCGCGGCGGTCGTGGCCGGCCTCCTGTGGCTCGTGGCCTGGCAGATCCCCGCCGGCCTTCTCGATCCGCCGCGTCCACGGCCCGAGCGGGGTCCCCGCTACTTCCTCATCCTCGGGTTGGTCTACTTCGCCCTGCTGATCGTCGTCCCCGGCCTCATCGAGGACCTGCAATTCCCGGCCCCGGTCGCCTTCACAGCCGACCTTGCAACGATCGTCGTACTGTTCCTCGCCATCTGGCGGAACGTCGGGCGCTCCGCCAACGAGCCGGAGCTCGTGATGGTCGCGGTCGGGGCGATCCTGCCGCTCGCGGCCGTGGGCCTCATCGCCCAGTGGTTCCTCCCGGTCGTGCTCGTCCTGGACGTCCTCGCCGCCCTGTTCTTCCGCGCCCTGTGGCGGCACTATCGTCCGACGCCCGCCACGGCGGCCCCGCCGCTCGCAGCCCCGCCGCGCCCCATCGGGCCGTAGGCAGGTTGGAGCCCCTGGGACCTAGCGTCCCGAACTCGGGGCGGGCGGTGTCGCGGCCGGTGGCGGGAGAACGCGCATCGTGCACGGCATGATCGAGCCGCAGTCTCCGCAGTACAGCCCTTCCTCGGAAACCCAGAGGAATGCGCCGCAGCGCTCGCACTTCCTCGGATCGTCCGGGTCGTTCCGGCAGCCCATGGTTCGTTCCGGAACTCGAACAACGGCTCCCGGTATATCCGAGTTAGGTCGGAGGACTTCGGTCCCGGAGCAACAAGAAAAGTGTCGAATGGGCCCCCTCCCGAAGGAGAGAGCCCCGGAATGGGTGGGGCAGTTCTAGGCGTTCTTCATCTTGGCGCGGGAGATGAAGCCCTTCTTGTCGAGGAAATACATGTACCCGTCCTGCCGGACGATTTTCTCCGTCCCGACACGGGCCTTCTTTCCCGACTTGTTGAGCTTCGTGGGGGTCTTCCAGAGGTACCCGTCCTTCCCGAGGTAGTACAGGTATCCCTTCTCTCTCTTGGACTGCTCTTTGCCGACCTTTTCCGCCATGTGGGCGACCTCGACCCCGAGAGGGAGAGGCCGACTATTTAGAATTACTGACGGAGTGTCCTCGAAGAAATCGCGATTCCCTGACGGAAAACGACGCTCGGTTGGACGTCGAAACGGTACCCGACGTGGTCGGCGCCCGGCACCGGAAAGACGGAGAAATCGGCCGTACGTCCGACCCCGATGGTCCCTGCATCCTCGAGGCCGACCGCGTGCGCCGCATTGACCGTCGCGGCGGTCAACGCCTCGGCCGGCGAGAGCCGACCGCCGTGAACGGCGAGGGAGAGGACGAGCGGCATCGAGACGACCCACGAGTTCGGGGAGCAGTCGGTCCCCAGCGCGACCGCGACGCCGGCATCGAGCAGCTCCCGTGCCGGGGAGCGGCGCGCGGCCGAGGATCCGAACGCCGTCGCGGGGAGGACGACGGCCGTGACCCCGGCGTGGGCGAGCGCCCGATAATCGTCCTCGTGGGCGGCGAGCAGGTGCTCCGCGGAGCGGGCCCCCCGCCGGGCGGCGAGTCGGGCGCCCCCCGAGTGGACAAACTCGTCGGCGTGGACCTTCGTCTCGAGCCCGAGGCTGCGTGCGGCCCGAAGGAGACGCTCGGAGGAGCGGACGGAGAAGAATCCCGGCTCGCAGAACACGTCGACGAACCGCGCGAGGTGTTCGCGGGCGATGACCGGCAAGGACCGCCGGATGAGCCGGTCGATGTAGGCGTCCGCCCGTCCCCGGTATTCGGGAGGGACGGCGTGGGCGCCAAGGAACGTCGGAACGAGCCGGAGTCCGGTCCGCCGGGCGAGGACCGGGATCAGCCGGAGGAGGTCCACTTCCCCGTGCGGGGTGAGAGAGTAGCCGGTTTTCACCTCGACCGCGGTCGATCCGGAGCGGGCCATCGCACGGAGCCGATCCTCCGTCTGCGCGAGGAGTTCGGCCCGCGAGGCCCGGCGTGTCGCGCGGACGGTGGAGAGGATCCCGCCGCCGCGGCGGGCGATCTGGGTGTAGTCCAACCCCCGCGCCTTGAGCTCGAGCTCGAAGGCGCGGTCCCCGGCGAACAGGACGTGGGTGTGCGCGTCGACGAATCCGGGGACGACCGTTCCGCCGTCGGCGTCGAGCCGCACGCCGCCCGGACGGAGGCGCACGGTGCGCGACATCCCGCGCTCCGGCCCGACGTACGCGAACCGACCCTCGGCCACCGCCAGGGCCGCGTCCGGGATCCGCGACAGTTCAGAGGCGGCGCCTCGGATGCGCGGCACGGGTCCGCGAACCAGCGTCGCGGCTTCCGCCACCCCCGTCACGATCAGGTCGGCGCGGATCATGGCTGGTGGATGAGGTGGTCGAGGAGGTCGCGGGCGGCGTGCGATCCGGGAAAGACCACTCGCGCCTCGGTCTCGAGCAGTTCGAGCTCCTTGTACCGAGAGGAGAAGTGGGTGAGGTAGAGCACGTCGACCTCCGCGGATCGGGCGACCTCGGCGGCCTGGCGGGCGGAGGAGTGTCCCCACGCGTTCGCTTCGGCCTCGATCTCCTGGGCGGCCGTCGCCTCGTGGATGAGGAGCGTCGCCCGATGGGCGAGACGCGTCACCTCTTCGCACGGGGCCGTATCGCCGGAGTAGACGATCGACCGACCCGGACGGGGCGGACCCATCACGTCCGACGGGTGGACCACGCGATCCCCGACCCGGACCGATTCGCCCTCCTCGAGGCGGGCGAAGTCGCGGCCTTCGATCCCGAGCGAGCGCGCGAGCTCCCCGTTGAACCGTCCACGTTTCGGACCTTCCTCGATCCGGTAGGCGACCGAGGGAACCGGATGCTCGGTCCGGGCGGTCCGAACCGTATACGAATCCAGCTCCACCGATTGTCCGGGCTGGAGGGCGTGAACCGTCACCGGGAACCGGAGGGTGAAGTATCCCATCTGGAGGGCGCGGCCGACCATCTCCTCTGCGTCAGGCGGGCCGTAGATGTCGAGCGGCTCGGTGCGGTTGTTGAGGCACATGCTCTGGATGAGCCCCGGCAGGCCGAGGAAGTGGTCCCCGTGGAAGTGCGTGAGAAAGATCCGGCGGACGCGCATGAACGACGCGCTCGATTGAAAGAACTGGCGCTGCGTCCCCTCCCCACAATCGAGGAGGAGGAGCTCCTTCTCGGTGTCGAGGGCGATGGCGCTCGCCGACCGTTCCTTGGTCGGCCAGGAGCCGGCCGTGCCGAGGAAGGTGATCCGCATTGCCCTACGGGAGCGGGGCCCGGGTAAAAGCCCGTCGGCGGGCGCCTGCCCCCCTCGCGACGCCAGCCCGACGTTTCCAGCCTCGGGATGTGCACGGGGGGCGTAAAGAGCAAAAGGGGTCTTGGGGTCGGTCGATCGAATGGTTGACTGGGAACGCGTCGAGCAGCTTCGGTCCAAGGGCTGGGAGTGGGACGACATCGCGGAGGACCCGAAGGTCGGCTTCACCGCCGATTCGGGGAGCGGGGACCCCGGTCGGGCCCTCCGCGTCCTCTACCACCGCCGCCGGGGAAAGGACTCCGCGAAGGAGGTTCCCGAGAAGAAGAGCCGGAAGGGCCTCGACACCTACGAATCCAAGTGGACCCTCCTCCGGGCCGGATACATCCTGGTCCCGGTCTTCGCGATATGGTTCGTGGTCGCGTTCTTCGCCCCGTCCCCGGTCGGGCTGATCCTCCCGGCGATCCCGTACATCCTCCTCGGCCTCACGATCGTCGCCGTCCTCCTGCTGTACGCCCTGCTTCGGGCGGAGAAGCGCTGGTCGAGGGTCTACCGCAACACCGTGATCGGGGGAGTCGTCCTCGGGCTGGTGTTCACGGGAGTGGTCGGGCTGACCGGCTCGCTCGCGTTCGGCTGCCCCTACCTCCCCCCCTCCACGTCACTGTCCGGTGAGGGAGGACCGGGATGGACCCACGGCAACATCGCACCCTGGCAGGACGGAGGAAAGCCGGTGGTCTTCTTCTACGGGGCCACGTGGTGCCCCTACTGCTCCGCGGGGAGCTGGACGATCTGGAAGGCGCTCTCCCAGTTCGGCACCGTGACCAATACTCCCACGAGCTTCTCCAGTCTGTCCGACGTCTATGCCGGGACCCCCGAGGTGGTGCTCGGGAACGCGCAGATCACCAGCGTCAACATCACGTTCCAGGTGAGCGAGGACATGTCGGGGGTCGATGGCAACTTCCCCGGGACGAGCAACTGCTACCAGGCCGCCTACGTCGGAGCCTACTCCGGGAGCGCGATCCCCTTCGTGGTCGTCAACGGCCAATGGATCCACGCCGGCACGCCGATCATCAATCCGGCCACCCTGTCCAGCTACACGGACGGGGCCACCGGCGGTACGGGGGCCACGACGGTGTTCAATCAGGTCCAGTCGGAGAGCGGGGCCGCGTGGACCAACGTGAGCGTCCAGAGCTACTGGATCATGACCTACATCGCGGAGGCGTGCGGGGCGACGAATGCCCAGGGCGTGGCGTACATCGCGGCCCAGCACGGCTGGTCCGCGGCGACGAAGACCGCCGTGACGAACGACCTCGCCCAGATCACGTAGGCCCATGCGCACCCGCACCTCCCGTTCCCTGGTCTATCTCGGCGCGGTCCTGGGGATCATCGTCTCGGGCTACGCGGGCGCCGAGTTCTACGACGCCTCGCTCGCGAAGGCCTGCACGGTCAACTCGGTCGTCTCCTGTTCGAAGATCCTCGGCAGCGGCCTCACCACGACGTTCGGGGTGCAGGACTGGATCTGGGGGATGGCCGGATTCGTCGTGATCCTGGCCCTGGGAGCGCTCGCCGAGCTTCGCCCCGGCGACGCGGGAATCGCGTACTTCCTGCTGCTCGTGACGACCGCCGGGGTGGCCTTTTCGGTCTACTTCGGCTATGTCGAGATCGTGGAGATCGGGGGCGTCTGCCCCGTGTGCGTCACCGCCTACCTCATGGGGGTGGTCGCCTGGGTCGGGTCGATCGGGCTCGCCCGGAGGGCCTACCGGAGAGCCCACCGGGTGTCGGTCGACGCGGCCCCGGCCGCGTAACCGGGCCCCCTCCCGAGACTCGGGGCATTCTCCCTCGACCGGTGGCGTAAAATCGAGGAGGCTCGGGTTATATACCCGACCCTTCTCGGCCCGCCCGGGTCACCCCTATGGTTTCCGATTACGCCACGCTCGCCGCTGGGATCGCGATCGCCGGAGGACTCATCGGCACGGGCATGGCCCAGTCCGGTATCGGTGCCGCCGGAATGGGGATCATCGCCGAGAAGCCGGAGAAGTTCGGTCAGGTGCTGTTCTTCTTCGTCATTCCCGAAACCCTCTGGATCATCGGATTCGTTCTGGGGATCATCCTCCTCCTCGGGATCATCTCGTAGACGGCCCCCTCCCATGAGCCTCGAGTCGCTCGTCGCCGAGATCCGCACCCGGGGTCAGACGGAGCTCCAGGGCGTCGAGACCACGCGCGCCACGGAGGCCGCCCGCATCGGGGCGGACCGGGACGCCCAGATCGCGGCGATCCGCGCCGAATCCGGCCGCCTCGCCGAGTCCGAATCCGCTCGGGAACGGGCCCAGCGCATCGCCGCGGCGAAGCTGAAGGCGCGCAAACTGCTCTACGAAGCACGGGAGGCGCGCCTCGAGCAGGCCCTCCGGGAGACCCGGGGGCTGCTGGAGGAGTACGCCGACTCGGACGACTATCCCGCGACGCTGAAGCGGATGGTCGATGTCGCGACGGCCCGGCTCGGAAAGCAGATCCGTGTGATGGGCCGCGCCGACGACGCGTCCAAGCTCTCCAAGGTCGCCGGCAAGTCGGTCGACCCGACTCCGCTGACCATCCTGGGCGGACTGGTCGCCGAGACACCGGACGGGAGCCGACGCCTGAACCTTTCATTCGACGAGCTGCTCCGACTCCACGAGGACCGGGTCCGCGAGCTCCTCTCCTAGGGGGCCCGATGGCGTCGTCCCCCTACGCGTCGGCGCTCGGTCGGTTGCTGCCGGAGTTCCCGGCCTTCCTCTCCCGGGATATCTGGCCCCCACTGGTCGCGGCCCGCGACCCGGCCGAGGTGGCCAAGGTCCTCGAAGAGACCGCGTACGCTCCGTACCTGGACGCGGCCCGCGCGACCCACCAGGGACTTTCGCTCGTGGAGATCGCGATCAACCGGACGTTCGTCCGTCGCAATCGGAAGGCGTACGAGGCGGCCCCGTTCGCCGGCCGCCCGGTCGTCGCGCTCTACCTCGCGCGGTATGACGTCCAGAACATCGAGCTCATCCTCTCCGCGAAGGCCCAGGGCCGCCCGGTGCACGACACCGAGGACAGTCTCATCTCGAGCCGCGAGATCTCCGCCGGGCTGTACGCCGGCGTGCTGACGCTGGACGACTACCGCAACCTCCTCGAGCAGCCGACCGTCGAGGCGGTCGCGACCCAGCTCGTGCGGTACAACGCCTACGGGACGACGATCCTCCCGCTGCTGGAGGCGTACGCGCGCACGCGCGACATCTTCCCGATCCTCCACGCCCTCGAGGTCGAGTACTACCGGGGCGTCCTCGCCGGCGTCAAGTACTTCCAGGGCGACGAGTGGATCGTCCGGGAGCTCCTCAAGAGCGAGATCGACGGGAAGAACGCCCTCCTCCTCCTGAAGGCGAAGGCGGCGAGCCTCCCGCTCGAGGAGGTCACCGCCCGCTGGATCGACGGCGGGTCGCTGCCGGCGTCCGAGTCGGCGGACCTGTACGGCGCCCGCGGCGTTCCGGAGCTGGCCGAGCGGCTCGCTCCCCACTTCCCGTCCATCACCGAGGGCAACGGGGAGTTCCAGTCCAGCGGGAGCCTCGCCGGCTACGAGTCGGCGACCGAGCGCGACCGCGCGGTCCGGGAGCTGAAGCGGCTCCGGGCCTACCCGCTCTCCCTCGGCGTGATCTTCGCCTACCTCCTCCGGGCCGAGGTGGAGCGGGACGACGTCCGCCGCGTGACGTTCGGTCGGCTCTACGGGCTCGCCGCCGACCGGATCGAGCCGCTGCTGGTCTCCCCGCGACTGTAGGAGGGTCGGGCCCGGCCCGCCGCCGGCGCGCCTAGTGCTGCGGGGGTCCCATGACGAGGGGTCCCGGGGCTCCGCCGGCCGGGGGGAGCGAGGAGACGGTCCGCTGCCGGAGCCCACCGAAGGGCCGGAACGGCCGGCCGTTCCCGGAGTAGAACTTCGAGAAGTACTCGACGAAGATCAGCCGCGCCCCTTGGATGCCGGGTTCGAACACGCCGAGAATGACGTTGAACGTCTGGCCCGCGATGATGATGACGAGGCCGAAGATCACGAAGACGATCTTTCCCCCGCCCACGAGGCCGGCGCCAACCGTGTTGATGACGAGGGCCAGGATGACGCTCGCGAGCAGGATGCCGATGAGACGGGTGTAGGAGAGGATGTGGCTCACGACCTCGATGACGCCCATGAACCCCATCGGACCCTCGGCCCCGATGAGGAGCGCGAGGCCCCCGACCATCAGGCCGACGTACGTGTCGAAGAGCGGGCTCGTGAACGACACCGCGCGGTGGATGAGCGCGAGGCCGGCGAACGCCACCCCCCACGCGAAGAAGATCCCGCCGAGCTTGCCCAGCGCCCCGCGGTAGTGGTGGCGGAAGTACTCCTTGAGGAGCCCGAACAGGAAGCCGAGCGTCACCATCGCGAGGCCGATGTACCCCGCGGCGAGCAGGAAGGTGCCCACGTTCAGCGGCTGGAGGACGGGGTTGTAGCCGAACAGGACGTGGAAGAGCGGGTAGCCGAAGAAGGCGTCCCAGAACAGCCCGAGGCCGATCGCGATCGCGCACCCGGGCAGGAGCGCGTAGGCGAGCTGCTGCATCCCTTTCGGGCCCATGATCATCTTGACGAAGTTCCGGCCGAACTTCGGCAGGAAGCGAGCGCCCGGGAACCCGGCGATCATCCAGAGCGAGATGAGCAGGATGACGAGGCCGTAGCCCCAGTCGCCGAGCATGAGGCCGAAGAAGATCGGGAAGACGACCGCGAAGACGAAGGTCGGGTCCCACTCGTCCGCCTGCGGCAGCGAGTAGAACCGGATGAAGAACTCGAACCGGCGGATCCCCCTCGGGTTGTCCATGAGCGTCGGGGGCTCTTCCTTGGTCGGGATGGTGTAGACGTGGGCGCGACCGCCCGCGACCCCCTGGAGGACCGATTCGAGCCGCGTGACGTCCCGCTCGGGCACCCAGGCCTCGAGGGCGAAGCTCAGGCGGCCGGCACCGAACTTCTGGAGCGCCTCGACCTTCCGGTTCTCGACCAGGAGCGCCTCGTCGATGGCGGAGACGGTGCTGTACCAGTCCCGCGCGATCGCGCCGAGCCGCTCGGCGATCTGGACCCTCCTCCGGACGACCTCGGATTGGCGGGCGGTGAGGCGGGCCGTCTCCTCGGCGGGAGTGCCCGCGAGGGCCGGGAGCGGGGTCAACCGGACCCCGTGGTGCTGGGCGGCCTTCGCGAGCGCGTCCGCGCCGGAGCGGCGGATCGCCAGCAGGAAGCGGACCGTATGATCCGGCCCGGGCCCGGTCAGGAACGTCGGGTCGGTGGCCGCCGGCAGCTCGGCGCGCAGGCCCTCGAACTCCTCCGGCTCCGTCTCGCCGAAGAACGAGAGGACGCTCTGCGCCCGGAGGTCGTCGATGCGGCCGGTGTAGAAGGATAGGCGGCCGAGCAACGCAAGGTTCTCGGCGATCGACCGCTCCTCCGTCACGAGCCGGTCGTCCTCGACCTTCAGCGCCCCGACCTCGGCATCGATCGGGACCGCCGCGGCGGCCGCCAGGATCTGGTCGACGGTGTCGTAGCGGTGCGGGGGCCCGACCGGGGCCCGGGGCAGCGCCGCCAACAGACCGCGGAAGCGGAGGGTCTCGTCCCCGATCTTCCGCTGGAGCTCGTTCCCCCGTTCGGGGGCGAGCAGCGCGAGGGTCTCGGGCGGCAGGGTCTCGATCTGGGCGACCCGGAGGTCGTGGAGGGCGGTGAGGACCCGTTCCCGGTCGTCCTTCAGGCCCAGGATGCCGACCCGGGTCATGCGGACGGGCCGAAGGATCCCCATCGAACGTCCCCTACTTTCCCGCGAGGTCCTCGAGCACGGCGTCCAGGATGTCGTCCCGCCGGTCCGAGGGCCGACGACCGGCCCCGGCGCTGTCCTGGCGCGCCGCGGCCTCTCCGTCGGTCACGATCTTCGCGGCCTCGAGGTCGGCGGTGGAGCGGGCGGACTCGACGGCGCGGGACCGCTCGCGGTCCGCGTCGGCCCGCGCGGCGGCGACGGCGGCCGCCGCCTCGTCGCGGAGCCGGGCGAGCGCCGCGTCGGCGGCCTTCTTGGCCGCCGCGATCCTGGCCTCCCACTCCGTCTCGGTCGCCTTGACGAGCTTCACCGCTTCGAGCGAGCCGGATCCGCCCGCGGCCTCCGTGTTCGACATCAGAATCCCCCGAGGAACTTCACGACCACGAAAAGCAGGAGCACCAGTGCCAGGACCTTGACGGCGAGGCTGACCTGCCAGACGAGGAGGAACCGGTGGACGGCCCCGTTACGCGCTGACTGCATTGCCTTCTGCCTCCATCTTGCGCTTGACCGCCTTCAACATCGAAAACGCGTCCCGCTCCATCTCGTCGAATCGGAACTTGATGTAGCGGACGGTGTTCTGGAGCCGCGGGATCAGGACGTTCTCGATCGCGCTCGCCCTCCGCTTGGTCTTCTCGATCTCGTAGAGGAGGCGCCGGAGCGCGTTCTCCTTCTCCGCGATGTCGAGGACGACCTGGTAGATCCCCTGGAAGTGGCGGACGGACTCGTACACCGGGGCCGAGAGCCCGAGGAGGGCGACCGTCGGCACGGGCGTGTAGCCTCCGCGGTCGACCCGCGGGGTCTGGACGCCCATGACGTTCTTCGTCGCCACGCCGACCGGCTG
>Ga0187875_10001449_pt1 | contig 18288 bp, 14 predicted proteins | sample June2016WEW_17_1_2_FD_132978 | JGI IMG/M metagenome (GOLD analysis project Ga0187875, IMG submission 132978) | Peatland microbial communities from SPRUCE experiment site at the Marcell Experimental Forest, Minnesota, USA - June2016WEW_17_10 | ecosystem: Environmental > Terrestrial > Soil >... | reverse complement strand
TATTGCAAGAGATCACTCCGCTTCTGACGGCGATCTCGCTGCATTCTGATGCATCAGATCGATTGCTTATGCGACCCGGGAAGCATTTTGCTACAGCCTGCTCACCCGAAAATCTCCGCTTCGAGGCGGTGCTCGAGGGGCGGCGCGAGGGCGCCCGGTGCGCGTCGAGCCCGATCAGGGAGCGTTCGACGGAGGGTGCAGGTCGGCAGAGCCGACCGGGTGGTTGGTCAGGTAGGTGAAGATCTGCCGGGCCACTGGAGCTGCAGCTGCCGCGCCGTAGCCCGCCTGATCGATCACGACGGCGACGACATAACGCGGCGTGCTCGTCGTCGGCCCGAACGCGACGAACCATGCGGTTGGCTGCACCTTCGTGTTCGTGCTCTCGGTGGCCGTCCCGGTCTTGCCTGCAATTGGCATCCCGTTGTAGCCCTGGAACGCGGCATAGGCCGTCCCGTTCGGGGCGTAGATGGCGCCCTCGAGGCCGCCCAGGATCTGCGAGTAGGTAGCCGAGGACATGGCGAGGTGCCCCATGACACGCGGCTTGAACTGCTTGACGACCTTGCCGGCCGGCGAGACGATCGAGTTCACGACCTGCGGGGCATAGCGCGTGCCGCCCGTCGCGAACGTGCCGTAGGCAACGGCCTCCTGCAACGGGGTGACGAGGGTCTCGCCCTGCCCGAAGGCCATCTCGATGTTGTCAGCGATGCCGTAGTACGTGCTGGGGAAGGCCTGCGCGTCTTCGGAGTGCTGGGTCTGGCGTAGTCGCGGGCTGTCAACCTGGCCGGAGTACTCGTTGGGGACGTCGATCCCGGTGAGCTGCCCGAAGCCGTACCTCTCGGCGACGTCTTGGACTGGCGTCTGGCCGTAGGTCCCCGAGTCGTACCAGTAGTCCGCCCCGAGGGTGTAGAAGAACACGTCGTCGGAGACCGTGAGCGCCGTCGTCACGTCGATCGGCCCCTGGCCTTTCTCGTTCTGGTTGTTGTAGTAGGTGCACTGTCCGCTGCAAGGCGGCCCGATCTGGTAGAAGCCACGGTCGTCGATATAGCCCCCGAGGCTGGCCAGCAGGCCGTCGTTCAGCGCAGTGGTCGCGGTCGCGAGCTTGAAAGTAGAACCGGGAGCCCAGAGCCCCTGGATCGCGCGGTCGAGAAGAGGGTCGTGCTCGGCTTGGCTCGTCAGGAGCTGGTAGTGCTGGTCGGAGATGCCCCCCACCCACCAGGACGGGTTGTAGGTGGGCTCCGAGGCCATGGCGAAGACGGCTCCGGTCTCCGGGTCGAGGACGACAGCCGCGCCGGAGTCAGCCGGCAGGCCACTCGACTGCAGGCTATGGATCCGGCTGGCCAGGGCCTTCTCGACGGTCTGTTGCAGATTGAGGTCGATGTTGAGCACGACGTCGTCGCCGCTGACCGGCGGTGTCGTCTTCACCGTCCCGACCGGATTTCCAGAGGCATCGACCTTGATGACCTCCGAGCCGGGCCGACCCCGCAGCCACAGCTCCTCGGTCGCCTCGACACCGGATTGACCGACCACGTCGTTGGCGTCGTAGCCGTGCTTCGCCAACAAGTGGAGCTCGGTCGCGTCGATGTCGCCCGTGTAACCGAGCACTTGCGCCGCGGTGTCGCCGCGAGGGTAGGTCCGCTCGGCAGTGAAGTTGACCGAGACCCCCGGGAACATGCTCTTGTGCTCGGACAGGTAGACGATGGTCGACTGCGAGACCCCGATCGCTATCGGCACTGGCTGGTACGGGCTCGCCTGCGGATTCGCGAGCGCCGTGTTGACATCCGGGATGCTCTCGTCGAGCAGCGCCGCCAAACGGCCAATGACCACTTGAGTCGCCGCTGAACGGCTGAGCGTGACCACCGGGATCACCTGGTCACCCACGAGAACCTGTCCCCCGCGGGCGATGATCAGCCCACGCGCCGGCGTGACCGGGACCGTCTGCTGCTGGAAGACGAGAGCGGCGTTCCGGTAGTGCGAGCTGTGCAGGACCTGGAGCGACCAGAGACGGACCACCACAGCGGAGAAGGCCACCAGGACGACCAGGCCCATGATCGTGAGCCGAACGCCGAAGCGCGCGCTCTCCTGCCTGCGCTGCTGCTCGCGCTCTTCCTCCTCGAGGCGCTTCAGCGGGCTCGAGCTCACGATCCTCGCTCGATGCCGATCACCGTCGTCGTCCGCGGGGAAGTACGGCGCCTGCACCTGCTTGGACAGACGGGCGGAAGTCGGACTTCGCGGGTCCCGGGACGGACGGGGGTCGCGGGCTTTGCGGGGGTCCCGCGATCGGTTCGGCGGCTCAGGACCACGAGTGCCCGAGTCGCTCACCTGGCACTCCCGCCCGCGAACGCACCCGCGTCATGATGAGCCCCCGGCGCGACGGCGACAGCCCACTCGAGCAGCCGGTACGCGAGATTGGTGAGCAGCACACAGGTCACCGAAACGACCGCCACGATGACCACGAGCTGGTGCCGGGGCACGCTCGGCTGACCGATGAGGGTCCCGACCCCGGCGAAGAGCAATGTCCCCCCCACCCCGCCGAGCAGCGCCGCGGCTGCCTGGAAGCCAAATGTCGGCCGCGCGGCCACCGTCCCGGCTGCCAAGCCGACGGCGAAGGCGACCAGCACATAACAGAGCGAGGACAGACCGTAGGGCGTCTGCACAAAGACATCGGCGACAAGCCCGAGCATGAACCCCATCACGGCGCCACGTTGGGGGCCGGCCACGAGCCCGGCCGAGATGGCCAGCAGTAGGAACACGTCCGGATGGGCGCCGCCGATCACGATCTGGTTCAGGACGCCGACCTGGACGATCGCAGCCGCCAGAACAATGATCCCCAGCCGTCCCCACGTCCGCATCGTCATGGTGACGCCCGCGTCTCTGACCTGGGCGGTCGGCCCGCCGGCCCCGTTCGGAGCGTTGTCAAGCTGGCGGGAACCACTGGAGCACGGCCACGTACTGGAGAACCAAGAGGTTGACGAGCGGGGTCACGAGGACCTGTGACGTGAGCGAGCCGCCTGTATGCCGCACCGATGACACGGTACCCACCGGGATGCCCGCGGGGTATGCGGCAACGTCGAGCCCGCTCGTGACCACGGGCGCGCCGCGGCTCGTGACGCTCGTCTCGGACACGTCCTGCAGCTGCAGGGGATCGCCTTCACCCTGGCCAACGGCCACGGCCACGTCCCCGGTCCCGAAACGGACACCGATCTCAGATCTCGGATCGGTCAGCACCTGGACAATCGCCGTATGTTCTCCCGCCAAGATCACCGAGCCGACCAACCCGGCACCGGACACGACGGGCATTCCCGCACCGACGCCGTTCGAGGTCCCGCGATCGATCTCGATCGTGAGGTCGAAGTTGGACGACGGGGAGGAGATCACCTCTCCCAGCACCTCGGGGATCCCGTCCGCGAAAGGAAGGTTCTGGTCCGACCTCAACTGGTTGAGCTGCTCTTGAGCCTGCCCTGCCTCGATGAGCTGCCGACGGAGCTGGCCGACCTCGAGCTGGAGCCGCTGGTTGTCTCCCAGCGCCCCGCCGTAGCCCGCCATGCCGGCGAAGAGGTTGCCGATCGGATGGAGGACGGCCGCGATGCCCCGCTGGACCGGTGCGACAGCGTCTCCTGCGCCGTTGCGGACCGAGCTGATCGCATGCCGCGCCTCACCTTTGTAGGCGACGGTGATCACCGTGATCGAGGCGAGGAGCAGGATGACCAGCGTGAGACGCTGGCTGGTGTTGCGGCGAGAAGCGGCCACCGCGACCCCGAAGGTCAGCGGTTGGTCGAGGAGATGAGGACCTGCTTCAGGGCCTCGAACTCCTCGAGGCACATGCCACTGCCGAGCGCGACGCAGTTGAGGGGATCCGGAGCCACGACGATGGGCATGTGGGTCTCAGCCTGAAGCCTGCTGTCGAGCCCGTGCAGGAGCGCTCCGCCGCCCGTCAGCACGATGCCTTGTTCCATGATGTCCGCCGCCAGCTCGGGCGGCGTGCGGTCGAGGGTGACCTTGACTGCGTCGACGATGGCCGACACCGGCTCTTCGATGGCCCTGCGGATCTCCTCGGTCGTCGTGACGACCGTCTTCGGAAGGCCCGTGACGAGGTCGCGTCCACGGATCTCGGCGTGGAGCTCCTCCTCGAGCTCGTAGGCCGACCCGAGCGCGATCTTGATCTCTTCGGCCGTCCGCTCACCTAGAGCGAGGCTGTACTCCTTCTTGACGAACGCGATGATCGCCTCGTCGAGCTCGTCTCCGCCGATCCGGATCGACTGGCTGACGACGATGCCGCCAAGAGATATCACCGCGACCTCTGTCGTGCCGCCGCCGATGTCGACGACCATGTTGCCGGTCGGCTCGTGGATCGGCAGGCCGGCGCCGATCGCGGCCGCCATCGGCTCTTCGATGATGTAGGCCTTGCGAGCACCGGCATACTCGGCGGCTTCCTGCACGGCGCGCTTTTCGACCCCGGTGATGCCCGAGGGGACGCAGATCACCATTCGCGGCTTGGAGAAACGATGCGGATGCACGCGGCGGATGAAGTAGCGCAGCATCATCTCGCAGATCTCGAAGTCGGCGATCACCCCGTCCTTCAGGGGTCGGATCGCCTGGATGTTGCTCGGGGTCCTGCCGATCATCCGCTTGGCCTCGACGCCGACAGCGAGCGGGTGGCCGTCCTTGACGTTGATGGCGACGACGGACGGCTCGTTGAGCACGATCCCGCGCCCGCGGACGTACACGAGGGTGTTCGCAGTGCCGAGGTCGACGGCCATGTCACGACCGATGAAGGAGAACCTGCTCTCAGACATACAAGTACTCCAGGACTAGGCGGGCTTGTAGCACCAGGCTACGGGATGCGCGCCCAGGTCACAAGAGCGGTGCGGGCCATCGAGCAGGACAGACCTGCCCCGGCCCAGCTGACGAGCGCCACCGACAGTACCCGGGCACGGTGGGGCGGAGCCACTGCAAGACGACAGCGGTGACGGGACCTTCGGCCCTAACGCAGAGCGTGGCCGGCAGGTTTCATCATGGCAATGACGCTCGACCTTTCGCGCTGGCAGTTCGGGATCACGACCGTCTTCCACTTCATGTTCGTCCCGCTCACCATCGGCCTCGCCCTGCTGCTGGCGATCATGCAGACGGCTGCCTACCGGACCCGCGGTGACACTGAGAGACACGACAAGTGGGACGACATGACCCGCTTTTGGCGGCGGCTGTTCCTGATCAACTTCGCCGTCGGAGTGGTCACCGGCATCGTGCAGGAGTTCCAGTTCGGCATGAACTGGTCCGTCTACTCACGTTATGTGGGCAGCGTGTTCGGTGCCCCGCTGGCCGTCGAGGCGTTGCTGGCCTTCTTCCTGGAGTCGACGTTCCTCGGGATCTGGATCTTCGGCAAGGGCCGGGTCTCGGCGCGTGTCCACTTGGCCTCCATCTGGCTCGTGAGCATCGGCACCATGCTGTCTGCCCTTTTCATCCTGGCGGCGAACGCCTGGATGCAGCACCCGGTCGGTTACAAGGTGGTCGGCAACCGCGCCGTCATGACCAACTTCTGGGCAGTCATGACCAACAGCACCCTGATCGGCTCGTTCCTGCACGTCTTGTTCTCAGCGCTCGTGACTTCGACCATGCTCATCTTGGGCGTGAGCGCCTGGCACCTTTTGAAGGACCGGCGCGCCGGGCACACACCTCAGCAGGTGTTCGCCACCTCGGCCAAGCTGGCCCTCGTCGTGGGAGCGGTCGCCATTGTCGCCACGATGTTCTTCGGTGACAACCAGGCACGTGTCATGGAGCGCCAGCAACCGATGAAGATGGCAGCTGCCGAGGCCATCTACAACACCCAGAACGGTGCGAGCTTCTCGCTGCTCACCATCGGGGACCTGTCGGGCAACCCGATCTTCCAGATCCGGCTCCCCCACATGCTCTCGGTGCTGGCGGACAACAACTGGGACGGGCCGGTGCAGGGCATCAACCAGATCCAGGCCAAAGAAGTGGCGAAGTACGGCCCGGGGAACTACAAGCCCATCTTGTGGGTCACCTACTGGACCTTCCGGATCATGGTGGGCTGCGGGATCCTCATGCTCCTCTTGTTGGCCGCGGGCCTGTGGCTGGTGCGCCGGCGGCGACTGGAACGGTCGGCTTGGTTCCTGCGGGTCTCGGTCTTCGCCATCGCTCTCCCGTTCGTCGCCAACACGACGGGATGGGTCTTCACCGAGATGGGCCGCCAGCCATGGGTCGTCTACGGACTGCTCAAGACCTCCCAAGCCGTCTCGCACATCGGCACGGGCTACGTCGTGACGACGTTGGTCGGCTTCACGGCCATCTACAGCCTGCTCGCCGCGATCGACTTCGGGCTCATGGCCCGCTTTGCCCGCGGTGAGGGCGAGACCGACGAGCACGACGACGAGCCTGAGCCCGAGCCCGGTGGCGACCGGGTGCCGGCGCTCGTCTATTGAGGAAAGGAGGTTCGGTGGCCCTCATCCTCGCCAGCGTCAATTCGGCCCACAGCGGCCTCGAGGTGTTCTGGTTCATCATCATCGCCGTCTTGTGGTCGGGCTACTTCGTGCTGGAAGGGTTCGACTTCGGGATCGGCATCCTGCTCGGCGTGGCGGCCCGGGACGACCTCGACCGCCGGGTGCTGATCAACACGATCGGCCCGGTCTGGGACGGCAACGAGGTGTGGCTGCTCGTAGCCGGTGGCGCCACTTTCGCCGCCTTCCCGAACTGGTACGCGACGCTGTTCAGCGGGTTCTATCTTCCGCTGTTCCTGATCTTGGCGGCTCTCATCTTCCGCGGCGTGGCATTCGAGTTCCGCTCCAAGCGCGCGCTTCCCGCCTGGCGCGTCGCCTGGGACCACGCGATCTTCTGGGGCAGCCTCCTCCCGGCCCTCTTGTGGGGAGTGGCTTTCGCCAACATTCTGCGCGGCGTGCCCATCGGCGCGAACTTCACCTATCTGGGGTCGTTCTTCAACCTTCTCAATCCCTATTCACTGCTCGGCGGGGTCACGACACTGCTCCTGTTCACCCTCCACGGCGCGGTCTTCGCCTCCTTGAAGACCACCGACGATCTCCAAGCGCGGGCGTCCCGTACGGCAAAAGTCGTCGCGCCGGCCGCCACTGCGGCGATCGTGGCCTTCTTGGCGTGGACCTACGTGAACGCCCACCACGCCCACAACACCGGGCTCGTCCCGCCGCTTGTCCCGATCCTCGCCGTCGCCTCGATCGGGGTCGTCGGGTGGCTGCTGCGTGAGCACCTGGACGGCTGGGCCTTCGTCGCCACGGCGGTCGGGCTGATCTGCCTCGTCGCCACGATCTTCTTGAACCTGTACCCGAGGGTCATGGTCTCGAGCATCTCACCGGCGTACGACCTCACGATCGGCAACTCCGCCTCAGCGCCCTACACGCTGAAGGTCATGACCGTCGTGGCGCTCATCTTCACGCCGCTCGTGCTCGTGTACCAGGGGTGGTCCTACTGGGTCTTCCGCGGCCGACTGAGCAGGCCGGCACAGCCCGGGCCCGTGTCACCCGTGCCAGGAGCAGCCGGTCCCGTGCCACCCGTGGCAGGAGCAGGCTTCGATGCGTCCCTGCTCAGCGAAAGCGGCACGAGCTGACTGCGACCAAGGCACGGCCGGGGGGGCTCGTCGATTCTCGCTTGGCTGGGAAGCCAGCAGTGACCCGCCGCTACCTCGCGGCGGCCGTGGCCGTCGGTGTCGCGTCGACTGTGTGCCTGGTGGTCCAGGCCATCCTGCTCGGTGTGGTCGTCCAACGTGCGTTTCTCGGCCATCGGCCTGTCGGCCGCCTGGTCCCCTTGCTCGCCGGCCTGGCCGGCGCGTTCCTCACCCGGGCGGTGCTGTCGTGGCTGGGCGAGCTGGCGGCGCACCGCACCTCGGCGAGCGTGACTTCGGCGTTGCGCCGGCAGCTTCTGACGCGGGCGGTCGCGCTCGGACCCTCGTGGTTGGCCGGCGAGCGCACCGGCGAGCTCACCTCGGTCGCAACACAGGGCGTCGAAGCCCTCGACGTCTATTTCGCCCGCTACCTGCCGACCGCGGTCGTGGCCGCCATCGCGCCACCGATCGTGCTGGCGTGGGTGCTGTGGTCCGATTGGCGCTCGTTTCTCATCCTCGCTGTGACCGTGTCGGTCATCCCGCTGTTCACGGTCCTGCTCGGCCTGGAGGCCAGGCGCCACGCCGAACGCCAGTGGGACCGGCTCTCAGGTCTGGCGGCCGCCTTCTACGATCTGGTCCAGGGCCTTCCTACCCTGCGTGCCTTCGGCCGCGCACACGCCGGGCGCCGGACGCTCGAGAAAGCCGCCGAGGACTTCCGCGTGACCACAATGAGCACGCTGCGGATCGCCTTCCTGTCGTCACTGGCCCTCGAGGTGCTCGCCGCGGTGGGCACGGCGCTCGTGGCGCTGTTCCTGGGGCTGAGGTTGCTGGACGGCACGCTGCACCTCGCGGTCGCTCTTGCCGTCCTGATGCTGGCGCCCGAGGTGTACCTGCCACTGCGACGGGCCGCCTCCGAGTTCCATGCGAGCACCGCAGGCCAGGCGGCAGCCGACCGGATCCTCGAGGTCCTGGACGAGCCGGGGCCGGTCTCGGCCGTTCAGGCGGACAGGCTCGCGGGTGCGGCAGTCCCGACCGCGACGAGCACGGCCGCCGCGGCGTCCGGCGCGCGCTCCGGCGCTGGCGGCAAGCCGGACCTGGCCGCTCTCGCCCGGAGCACGATCCGGCTGTCCGATCTAGAGGTCCGCTACGCCGCCCGAGGGATCCCGGTGCTCGACGGGCTCAACCTGGAGGTCGCCTTCGGCGAGCACGTGGCGGTGACCGGGGAGTCCGGATCAGGCAAGTCCACGCTGCTCGCCGTCCTCCTCGGCCTCGTCGCCCCCGTCGGCGGCAAGCTCACCGTGGGCGACGTCGAGCTGGGCGACCTCCCACTTCGCGACTGGCGACGGCAGATCGCGTGGGTACCGCAGCGCCCCTATCTCGTCCGCGGGACCATCGCTGACAACCTGCGCCTCGGCGACGCTGGAGCCAGTGAGAAGGCTCTCGCCCGCGCGGTCGAGCGGTCGGGCCTGTCAGGAGCTCTCGAACGACTGCCACACGGTCTCGAGTCCCCGGTCGGCGAGGGAGGCCTGACGCTGAGCGCCGGAGAGCGCCAGCGCATCGCCATCGCGCGTGCCATGTTGCGAGACGCTCCCGTCGTGCTCTTGGACGAGCCGACGGCCCATCTCGACACCGGCCTCGAACTGTCACTGGCAGAAACCCTCGGACCGTGGCTCGAGAGCCGGACCGTCCTCGTCGCCGCTCACCGCCTCGGCCTCGTCGGGCGTGTCGACCGTGCTCTCGCCTTGGTCGGCGGCCGGCTCGTCGGGGTCGATGAGGCCGACGTGGCTGTCCCCGAACCGATCGGGGCGAGACCGTGAGCGTCCCCGACGTCCCGCGGCGTTCAGCCCTGGCCACCCTGCGGGCCCTGCTCGTCATAGCCGCCCCGCCGAGAGGACGCTTCCTGCTCTCAATAGCTCTTGGCGCCGGCGCCGCCATGAGCACGGTCGCTCTCATGGCTTGCTCGGGCGCGCTCATTGACAAAGCAGCGCTCCGGCCGCCTCTTTACACCTTGACGGTGCTCATGGCCGGGGTGCAGATTCTCGCCCTCGGCCGGGGGCCGCTGCGCTACGGAGAACGGATCTTCAGCCACGACTCGGCACTGCAGGCAATAGGGCGTCTGCGGCTGTGGCTCTACGACGAGGTGGAGCCGCGGACTCCCGCGGCCTTCGGCCACTGGCGTAGCGGCGACCTGCTCTCTCGAGCGATGGCTGACGTCGACTCCCTCCAGGACCTGGCTTTGCGCGGCATCTCGCCGGTGCTGGTGGGGGTCTCGAGCTCTGTGTTCGCTGTAGGCCTGGTGGCAATTATCTTGCCGGCTGCCGGTCTCGTGCTCGCAGGCTGCCTGGGCGGCGCCCTCTGTCTCACCTCAGTGGTCGCCTGGGGGCACCAGCGCGGGCTCGGGGCGAGGGAGGCGGCGCTACGGGGTGAGCTCTCAGCCGACGTCGTCGAGCTCCTCCGGGGAGCGGCGGACCTGGTGGCGTTCGGGCGCGACGAGGAGCTCCTCGAGCGGGCGCTCGCCGACGACGAGGCCCTCGCCCGTCTCGCACGCCGCCGCTCGTGGACGGCCGGCGCGGTGTCCGGCCTCGCCACCGCGTTCAACGGCATTTCCGTCATCGGCCTGTTGGCGGTCGCGATCCCGGCCGCCGGCGCCCACCGTCTCCCCGGCTACATGCTGGCCGTCTTGCCACTGGTGAGCCTCGGCGCCTTCGAGATCGTGCCACCAGTGGCCGATGCCGTGTCGAGGCTCTCGCACCACCTGGCTGCCGCGCGCCGCGTGCTTGCCATAGCGGAGCTGCCGACGCCGGTCATCGACCCCCTCGACCCCGTGGCGGAGCCCACAGCGACGGACATCGTCCTGAAGGACGCCGCCCTCCGCTACGGGCGGGACGCTCCCTGGGCCCTGGACGGCCTAACGATGTCGATCCCGGCGGCGCGTCGGGTTGCACTTGTCGGGCCGAGCGGCGCAGGCAAGAGCAGTGTCGTGAACACGCTGCTGCGCTTTTGGCCACTCGAGGGCGGCGAAGCCACGCTCGGCGGGACCTCGTTGGAGCGTCTCCGCCAGGAGACTCCCCGCCGCATCATCGCGTGGGTCGCCCAGGACACCCACCTGTTCAACACGACGATCCGGGGGAACATCGCCCTCGCCCGACCCGAGGCGACCGAGGCCGAGATCACATCAGCCGCGCGGGCGGCACAACTCGGGGACTGGATCGATTCGCTGCCCGACGGCCTCGACACCAAGGTCGGCGAGCAAGGTGCCCAGCTGTCCGGCGGCCAGCGCCAACGCCTCGCGCTAGCCCGTGCCCTGCTGGCCCGAACGCCGATCCTCGTCCTCGACGAGCCGACCTCGGGGCTGGACGAGGCGACGGCCGAACGGCTCCTCAACGACGTCATCTCCACAACGGCAGGCAAGAGCATCCTGTACGTCACCCACCGGCTCGACGAACTGTCGGCCTTCGACGAGGTCGACGTCATCGAAGACGGTCGGGTGGTCAGCCGGGCCGCACCCTAGGGGCATCGCGCGTTTGCTTCTTCCCAGGCGCCCACGAACCGGAGCCCAGCCTCAGGCGAGCCCTGGGAAGAAGATCTCGATCTCCCGGGCGGCCGACTCCGGGCCGTCGGAGCCGTGAATGAGGTTCTCGGTCATCTCGATCGCAAGATCCCCGCGAATCGTGCCGGGCGGCGCATCGGCAGGATTGGTGGGCCCCATGAGCGTTCGCACGATCTTCCACGTCCCGGGCGGACCGGCCACAACCATGACCATCGCTGGGCCGCGACCGATGAACTCGACCAAGTCGGCGTAGAAGGGCTTGCCGACATGCTCTGCGTAGTGCCGGCTCGCAGTGTGGGCGTCTATGGCACGCAAGTCGGCCGCCACGATGCGAAGGCCCTTGCGTTCGAGGCGGCTGACGATCTCTCCGATGAGACCGCGCTCAACGGCGTCGGGCTTGCAGATTACAAGGGTGCGCTCCACGGGCGGCGACCCTAATCGCCCGAGGCCGGCGGGGCAATGTCAGGCCCGTAGGGCAGGCTCGCCTTGTCAGCACAGCGCCGTGCGTGCCGCCCCTACGACGTAGAGAGAGCCTGTCACGAGCACGAGGTCGCCCCGGTCTGCGAGCTCGAGAGCTCGCTGCACAGCCTCGGCAGTCGTCCCCGACTCCTCGGCGACGAGCCCGAGAGCCCGCGCCGCGTCGACGACGCTGGCGGGCTCCTGCGCCCGCGGGGATGGAGGGCGACAGGCCACGACCGCGGCAATCCGCTCGGGCCCGAGCGCCGAGAGCAGCTCTCCGGGATCGCGACCGCGAAGACAGCCCATCACCACGATCACGCTTCGCGCGGCACCGAAGTCCTCTCTGAGCGCCCAGCCGGCCGTTGCCGCGCCGGCCGGGTTGTGAGCCCCGTCAAGCACGACGAGCGGATGGCGGCGCACGACCTCGAGACGCCCAGGCACTCTGACCGCAGCGAGCGCATCGTGGACAACGTCCTCTTCGATCGTCGTTTCGAGAAAAGCCTGGGCGGCGGCGACGGCACACGCGGCATTGTCAGCCTGGTGTGCGCCATGAAGGGGCAGGTGCACGTCGGAGAACCGCCCGAGCGGAGTCCACAGGTCGATCAGGCGCCCCCCGACCGCGAGCCGATTCGAGCTGCAGCCGAACTCGGCCCCCCGTCGCCAGACTGCCCGCGCCCCGACCAGTTCGGCCTCTTCCTCGAAGATCGCGGACACGGCCGGCGCCTCGTCGCCGAGCACGAGAAGGGACCCGCCCTTTATGATCCCGGCCTTCTCGGCCGCGATCGACTCCCGCGTCGTCCCGAGGATCTGGGTGTGGTCGAGCTCGACGTTCGTCACCACCGCGACATCCGCGTTGCCGACGTTCGTCGCGTCGAACCGGCCCCCGAGGCCGACCTCCACGACAGCGGACTCTGCGGCCATGTCGGCGAACCAGGCGTAGGCGGCCGCTGTCACGAGCTCGAACCAGGTCGCGCGGATGCCCAGGAAGCGCTCGATCTCCGCCACCGTGCCGAGAACGCTCACGAAGGACTCGTCGCTGATCTCGACGCCGTCGAATTCAAGCCTCTCGTTGATCCGCTCCAGGTGTGGGCTCAGGTACGTCCCGACTGACAATCCGCAAGCCTGAAGAATCGCGGCGGTCATCCGAGACGTCGAACCCTTGCCGTTCGTCCCGGTGACATGAACGATGGGGTACGTCGCTTGTGGCTCGCCGAGAGCACCGACCAGCGCATTGATGCGCTCGAGGCTGGGCAGGCCGAGACGCCCCGCCCGGCCCGATTCGATCGCTTCGAGGTTGACGTGCCGGTCGAGCCACGCCAGCGTCTCGCCGAGAGAGGGAGCTCCGGCACCCGGCGTAGGGAGCAAAGGAGGTTCGGCGGGAATTCCGAACTGCTGGCCAGGCTGGGACACGCCTCGAGAAAGCTGGGGAGCGCCGGCCGGCTCAGGAAGCCGCGCGGCGTGAGCGCTCGGACTTCTCCTGACCAGTGGTACGAGGAACAAGGCTCGGCGCGACCCGTTGGAGCACGACGGACTTGTCGACCACGCAGCGCCCGATGTCCTCACGGCTCGGCAGGTCGTACATGACCTCGAGAAGGACCTCCTCGAGGATGGCGCGGAGGCCCCGGGCGCCCGTGCCTCGCAACATTGCCTGTTGCGCGACGGCTTCCAGGGCGTCTTCGGTCAGCTCAAGCTCCACGTTGTCCAGCTCGAACACGCGGCGGAATTGCTTTACCAGGGCATTCTTGGGTTCGACGAGGATGCGGACGAGCGCCTCCTCGTCAAGACTGCGAACTGCCCCGATGACCGGGAGGCGACCGACGAACTCGGGGATGAGGCCGAACTTGAGCAGGTCCTCGGGAAGGACCTGCATGAGGACCTCGCCCTCCTCGCGGTGCTTACTGTGACGCACATCGGCGCGAAAGCCGATGCCGGCACGGCCAATGCGGTTCTCGATGATCTTGTCCAAACCGGCAAATGCGCCCCCACAAACGAACAGGATGTTCGTCGTGTCGATCTGGATGAACTCCTGGTGGGGATGCTTGCGTCCCCCTTGGGGCGGGACCGAGGCCGTTGTGCCCTCGAGGATCTTGAGCAACGCCTGTTGGACACCTTCACCCGAAACGTCTCTCGTGATCGAAGGGTTCTCGCTCTTTCGGGCGATCTTGTCGATCTCGTCGATGTAGATGATCCCGGTCTCGGCCTTCTTGACGTCGTAGTCCGCCGCCTGGATCAGCTTGAGCAGGATGTTCTCCACGTCCTCGCCGACGTAGCCGGCTTCGGTGAGCGCTGTTGCGTCGGCGATCGCAAACGGGACGTTCAACATGCGCGCCAGCGTCTGGGCCAACAGGGTCTTGCCACAACCGGTCGGACCGAGAAGAAGGATGTTGGACTTCGCGATCTCGACGTCGCCGTCGCGATACACGCCGGCCTGCACCCGTTTGTAGTGGTTGTAGACCGCTACGGAAAGGATCTTCTTGGCCTGCTCCTGACCGACCACATAGTCGTTCAGGAAGTCGAAGATCTCCCTGGGCTTGGGCAGGTCCTCGAAACGGACCTCTGTCGGCTCAGAGAGCTCCTCTTCGATGATGTCATTGCACAGCTCGATGCACTCGTCGCAGATATAGACGCCCGGTCCGGCGATCAGCTTCTTGACTTGCTTCTGCGACTTGCCGCAGAAGCTGAACTTGACTAGCTCTCCACCGTCCCCGAACTTGGCCACATTGTCCCCCGTAGCTCAGGCTGCGCCGATGGTCGCCGCGATGCCGACGACCTCCCGATTGGCAATGACCTCGTCGATAATGCCGTACGCCTTGGCCTCCTCGGCGTCCATGATGAAGTCCCTGTCCGTGTCTCTTTGGAGCCTTTCAGCGGACTGACCAGTGTCGTCGGCGAGCATCTGGTTCAAGAGATCCCGCATCCTCAGGATCTCCTTGGCCTGCAGCTCGATGTCGCTCGCCTGCCCACCACCCCCACCGTAGGGCTGATGGAGCAGGATCCGGGCGTGTGGAAGCGCGAATCTCTTGCCTTTGGTACCTGCGGCCAGGAGCACGGCCGCCGCCGACGCGGCCTGGCCAAAACAGAAGGTCGATTTGTCGGGTCGCACGTACTTAAGTGTGTCGTAGATCGCGAACAGCGCGGTGATATCGCCACCGGGGGAGTTGATGTAGATGTTGATGTCCTTCTCGGGATCCTCCGATTCGAGAAACAACATCTGGGCGCACACCAAGTTCGCGATCGTGTCGTCGATGGGCGTACCTATGAAGATGATCCGCTCGCGAAGCAGTCGTGAGAAGAGGTCATAGGCACGTTCACCTCTCGGCGACTGCTCGACGACCGTCGGGACGAGGTAGTCATGCGCGGCCAAAGCTCAGCCCTCCTTGTCCTCTGCCGAGTCGGCCGCGTTCTCGTCCACGGCCCCGACATCCCCGCCTGTCACCTCGGCGTCCGCGCTGACCGCAGTCTCCTCCTCGGAGCCCACCGCTTCGAGGAGCAGTGTTCGATCCATCGGGGCCCCTTGCTCGTCGACGATGTCGACGGAGTTGACCAGCCATGCGACCGCCTTCTCGTTCCTGATATCTGAGCGTAGCTGCTCGAGGCCACCGGTCCTGGCAAGGCGGGCTGCGAGGCTCCGGGCGTCCTGGTTGGTCTGGGACGCGAGACGCTCGATCTGGGCTGCAAGATCCTGGTCGTCGACCACGATCTCCTCGGCGTCCGCGAGTGCCCTCAAAGCAAGATCGGCACGGACCTGGGAGACCGCCTGGCGCTCAAACTCTGCGTCAAGCTCGTTGGGATCCTGACCGGAGGCCTCGAGGTACTGATCGATCGTCAGCCCGCGTTCCGCGAGTCGGTGGGCGAGGGCCTCGCGGACTCGTTCCACCTCGGCGGCAACGAGGGTCGCCGGCATCTCATCGGGGACGAGCTCTGTCAAAGCGTCTACTGCACGTTCACGAAGAACCAGGCGAGCTTCTAGCTTCTTCAAGCTGGTGAGGTTGTCCCTCAGGTGGCTGCGCAACTCCTCGAGCGTGTCGAACTCCGAGGCATCTGAGGCCCACTCGTCATTCGCCTCAGGCAGCACCTTCTCGCGCACCTGCTTCACCAAAAGCCGCAGCTTGCCGGCTCCTCCCTGCAACTGGGGGGCATCGATCTCGACGATGTCGCCGGCCTTCTTGCCGCGCAGCTCGTCATCCGCACCGTCCGTGATGCCGCCCGTGCCTACCTCGTATACGAAATCGTCGGCACTCAGCCCGTCGGCCACCTCGCCGTCGCGAACGCCTTGCACATCCACGGTGACCAGATCGCCATCTCGAGCCGGTCGTTCGACTTCACCGAGCTCGGCGAATTGCTCTCGGAGCCGGTCGATGCGAGCGGCAATCTCGAGATCAGTCGGCTCGAGAGGCGGGATCGTGACGACAAGACCCTCGTAACCGGCGACCGAGACCTTCGGGCGCACCTCTACGACAGCGGCGAACGCCAGAGCTCCGGCATCCTCACCGGCTGTGATGTCGATCTCCGGGGCTGCGATCGTGTCAAGATCCGCCTCTTCGACGGCCTGGGCGTAATAGTCCGGCAGCGCGTGACGGATCACCTCGGACCTGATGGCCTGAGCACCGAGCCGGACCTCGAGGAGCCGGCGAGGCACCTTTCCCGGACGGAAGCCGGGAACAGCGACCTCTTTCTGGAGCCGGCGAATGGTCTCGTCGACTGCGCCTCGCAGTTCCTCCTCGTCGACCTCGACGGTGAGCTTGACTCGGTTGCCCTCGAGGGCTTCAGAAGTAGAACGCATAGGTCGTGCGTACTCTACCGGGCGCACGCAGTGACTCCCGCCACCCACGTTCGAGGAGCACACAAGGCTCTTGCTGCCACGGGCGGCCCGGTGCCTCTACGATCGCGGAGTCGCCCTACGAAGTGACGGGCAGCGCAGCTTGGCAGCGCGCCTGCGCTGGAGCAGGGGGTTCAAGCCTGCTGACCCGCTCGTCTATTGAGTCCCGTCCCGAGCACCGCGCGTGAAGGCGCGCGGCGGAGTGGACCGCGCCACGTCTCCTTGACCGGGGGACGCGTCAGTGTCAGTAACGTCCCAGCACTGACTGGTGCTTCTTGGGCGATGGTGCCCGGACTTCACGCTAGGGGGGTTGTCGTGCTCTGCACCAACAAGAAGCTTTCACGCGCGGTTCTGGGGGTCGTCGCCGCACTAGTTGTCACCGTCGGACCGGTCGCCGCCATCGGTACCGCCTCGGCGACAGCCTCTAAGCCCGCCGCCTCCATGTCCGCGGGGGCATTGTCGTCCGGGACCTACGATGTCGTGACACTCTGGGGCAGCGACAAGTGGACAGGCCAGTGGATACTCAAAGTGAGCGGCGGCCACGTCACGGGCCTCGCCTGGTTCATCGGCCCCGGCGGTCCTTACCTTGCCCCGTACGCGATCACCGGGACAGCCGGTGCCGGTGGGATCAACCTCAACCGCAGCCAATGCGCCGTGGACGCCGTCCAGACCGGTTGCTTCCACCAGGCCTATAGCGGAAAGGTCACAGCAGACAACGCGGAGGGCTACTGGGCACAGGTCCCCGCGAAACCGGACATCCCGAGCCAGACCTTCACGATGACATTCGTCTCTGCCTCCACAACAAACTGGTGCTGGCCACAGCCGGTGCCGCTGTACTGTGCGGCGACGCCAGTTCCCCCCGACACCCCGCCGTCGACGTTGACCCTGTCGTCTGGGACCTACGAAGTCGTCACACATTGGAGCAGCGACACATGGACCGGGCACTGGGTGTTCACCGTGACTGGCGGGAAAGTCTCGGGCCTCGCCTACATCCATGGACCTGGCGGTCCGTACCTGGCCCCGTTCGCCATAACCGGCACGGTCGGTTCCGGTGGAATCAACCTCAACCGCAGCCAATGCGCCGTTAACACGACCCAGAAGGGCTGCTTTCACCAGGACTACAGCGGCAGAATTCTGTCCGTAGACAAAGGGGAGGGCTACTGGGCGCAAATCCCTGCAATGCCGAGGGTTCTCACTCAGACCTTCACGATGACGTTCGTGTCCGCCTCCACGACGGGTCGCTGCTGGCCTCAATCCAACCCGAAGTTCTGCTAGGTGCCCGTAACGAGCTGCGCAATCAACCCGGTCGTGGTTAGTGCAGTGGCCCAGCGCGCCATATTGGTTGTCGGCCCGTTCGGCCACCGGCTTGAGCTGTTTCACTAGGGGTGCTCATCTACACGCGGTGGGTGTTCGGGGTCCTGCTACTCGGTCGTGATCGACAGGAACGTAATACCTTTCCAATGGCACTTTTCTGCCCCCGACCTGCCCCGGACTAGAGTTGGCCATCTGAACGGGGAGTAGCGCAGCTTGGCAGCGCGCCTGCTTTGGGAGCAGGAGGTCGCGGGTTCAAATCCCGCCTCCCCGACGTCTCGGGGACATTGCGGTCCGTCCAGGCTGGGCACCCGCTGACCGCGAGATATCCTCAGCATGCGTCGCGGGCGTAGCTCAATGGTAGAGCTCCAGCCTTCCAAGCTGGTCATGCCGGTTCGATCCCGGTCGCCCGCTCCAGCTGTTATCCCTGGTCAGGGGCACTTAATGGTGAGCTACTGGCCGAGTGCTTGGCTTCCATCCCGCGGATATCCCGCGAACCTTCCGAGATGGTGATCACCGGAGCCGCCTGGGCCATCTCCGAGAGCGCCGCCGCGAGCACCGCGT
>Ga0187875_10001446_pt1 | contig 18316 bp, 16 predicted proteins | sample June2016WEW_17_1_2_FD_132978 | JGI IMG/M metagenome (GOLD analysis project Ga0187875, IMG submission 132978) | Peatland microbial communities from SPRUCE experiment site at the Marcell Experimental Forest, Minnesota, USA - June2016WEW_17_10 | ecosystem: Environmental > Terrestrial > Soil >... | reverse complement strand
GCTGTCTGCGCTTAGGAGGCGTTCAAATTGGAGATCCGCCCCGGACTCGCACCGGGTAAGAGATGGGTTGCCCGACGGGTGCTGCCCCCGTGCTTTGAGCCTCACATGCTCAGGTGCTGCTGTTACACCACGGGCAACGTCAGACTGGAGCCTGCCTCCGGACGTGCGCCGGACTCTCCGAGGTACAAACTCGGCACGTCGCTGTCTACGCTTGGCAGGCGCAATGGTGTTCCCGCCGAGAGTCGCACTCGGGACTCGACCTTCGCAGGATCGTGTGATCTCTCCTTCACCACGGGAACGCAAAGAGAATCGCAGCGCCGGCGGATCGTGGAACTCCTTCCGGAGTTGGACGGTTCGCTCGACGAATAGGCGCGGCACTGCGAAATTTGGTGGCTCGCGACGGAGTCGCACCGTCCCCTCCTGTGCTTCAGACAGGCGCTCTCCTGCGAGAGCTTCCGAGCCGTCCTTCCGCGTGGACTTGCACCACGATTTCCCGCTAATCAGGCGAGCGTGCTTCATTGCACCACGGAAGGGAAAGTTGGCGGAGCGTGAGGGACTTGCACCCCCGATCCCACAATGCGGGACGACGGTTTTCGGGACCGCTTCCTCGTCTGGCCGGACACGCTCCGTGACAGTGGCTCCGGAGGCAGGACTCGCACCTGCAACCCTCCGCTTAACAGGCGGCCGCACGACTATCGTGCTGCTCCGGATTCAAACTGGTCTCCCCGGCAGGACTCGCACCTACGACCTCCGAGTTAGAAGCTCGGCATTCTGTAATCTGAACTACGGGGAGTTAACAATGGTCGGGCACCTCGGTTCTGCCCCGAGTGTCTCCCGGTTCCAAGCCGGGTGGATTGCTATCTTCCTCGTGCCCGCAAATTGGCGACCCGGACGGGTGCTGCCCCCGCTATCTCCTGCTAGACAGGCAGGCGAGTCTGCTGTTCCTCTTCCGAGTCTCGAAACTGGTGGGTGATGGTGGTAACGCTCCACTCGTCGTCTTCCGACCGTGTTTAGAGACCGCGGTTCTACAGACCGCTGGCCGGAACATCACCCGAATGAACTGGTGGAGACAGTGGGAGTTGCACCCACCACAAACTGCTTGCAAGGCAGTCTCGCCGCTACGGCACATGTGTCCCCAAATTGGCACGGCGTGTTGGTGCCGCCCCAACCACACCGAGTTTTGGAGACTCGACTGCGCGAGCTGGCGCACGCCGTAGACTTGGAATTGGAGCGCTCGGCGGGAGTCGCACCCGCACCTCCGCGTTGGCAACGCAGTATTCTGCTCCTAAACCACGAGCGCATGGAAATTGTGGGCAGGAACACAATGCCGCCTCCTGCGGCACTCGATTGGTTGTCCTGTGTTCCTGCCCTGATCACAACAAAGAACGAACACCTTCACACCGGCATTACGCTGGCGTGGCCACGGGATTTCTCGGTGGAACGTTTTGGTGTTTCGGGCACACCTCCCATGAAGCCCTTATCATTGTCATCTACGGGCATTGGGATCGGTTCACGGCGCCGGGACAGAGCGATGGCGGACGAAGGGTCAATCGCTTGACACCTCCGCACTGAAGGGGCTAACCTTACATAAGGTTGCTCCTCAGAGACCTCGCAAGAGTCCTGTGGTTGTGACCGATCCCGCCGCGCTGCCAGTTGACGCTGGTGGCGCGGCATTTTTCTGCCCTAAATCTTCATTTTAACGTGATTCCTTTCGTTTTGCTGCAATTCCGGCAACAAAAAAACCCTGCGTTCCTTTCGGAAGCAGGGTTCACGGAATATCTGGACGTGACAGTCTACCTGCTTCCCGGCCCTCCCATATCTTCGTTGACGTAATGGCCTAATGACACGAAGGACCTGGGCAGACCACTACCGGCCAACGAGGATATAAAAATCCTCGCTGTCGGGCATTTACTACGTTGCGGTCTTAGCATTCGCATGTCTGTCCTTAAAGCCTAGCTAAAATAATACGGGTTATGAGACTCGTCAACAACTTTTGGAAACTTTTATCAACTGGCTGTCGAGGGGGTAGTCTCCTATCAGGTCGTGGACGCTGTGGTGTTGATGCGCTTCTCCGAACCGCCCAGCACTTGCAGAATTGAATCGAAAGATGGGGTCTCCCCGAAAATCATGTCGCGCATTTGTTCGTAATCCCTGCGCCACTCGGCTTGCCGCCAATCCGGTGGCACGAGGCGAAAACTAGCGGGCTGTGCGGCTTCGTAATGCGCCCGTCTAGTTTCATGACGAGCTGTTCGATGCGGGACAGATGTGCTTCGACGTGTCGGTGGATCGAGGGTGTCCGGAGCAGTTCCACGATCACCCTTCGGTCACATCCTCCGTACGCGGTCATGATCCATACCAACTCGGCAGTGTAATCCGGAATCATCTTAAGAAGCCCCGCTCGTGCGTAACGAATCTCACAAGGCTTCTCCGGAATCCATCGGGCACCATGCTTCACAATCAAATGGAGCATCTTCATTTTCTCGCGCGCTTCGTCAGTGTCAATATTCCTTTGGCACGTTGGCGAATCTGGACGCCAATACCAGGTCATACCCTGAAGTAGTTGGCCAATGAGAGATGAGCCGCCATTGGGCTGGTCATTTAACGGGTACCCAAGGTTTACCAATTGCCGAAGCAACTCCGAGGACTGTCCGAAGCAGGCCGCACGGACTAGTTCGAACGCGCGTTCCTGTTTTGGATCGAGTCGGATTTGACGCATCTGAAAGACTTCGATGTGACCATACAAGGCCGCGCATTCCAGCGCGCTCACGTCTAAATCGGCATCAGCCGATTGATCTGGCCGTGATGAACCAGCGGCGCATGGATCAGCTCCCGCCCAAAGCATCAGCGAAATCCATTTCTGACTGCCTTCCCTGCAGTGATAGCGAAGCGCGATGTTCGCCTGCTCTTGGAAACTGGGGAATCGATCCTTGTACTGCTTGAAAATTCGTAAGGCAGGCCGAATCCGGTGACAGAAAGCTAGTGCAAGGGGGTTCCCCGTCTCGCAGTCTGCACCTTGTTCGATGAAAAACTCCATCAACTCAGGGTCGTAGGTCTCGAACACACCACGCATATCGACCGACTTCACATCTGCCCTGTGATCCACCAGCAGCTGTAACAGATCCAATCTCCTTTTACGCAAGGCATGCCGCATTGCGGATTGCCGGTCACCTTCGTTGAGTTCCGCCCCGGCCTTCAGAAGCACTTCTACCAAGCTGTGAAAACCAAGATCGATCGCCCATAGAAGAGGACTTTTTCGGCTGCTGTGTTGTCGAATCGGAGAATTGACTGGCTTGCCCGCCTCGATCCACGCTTGGACCTCGAACAACTTTCCAGCGCGGCACAATTCGATCAGCGGCTTGATTTCCTCGTAGGAATTGGCCCGTGTCACACCCATCGGTGTCCAGTATCCTTCGGCGGCGGTTGGTACTTCTCTTGATCGTCAAGGATGGAAGGTGGGCTTGGCCTCAAAGGATCAAGCCGCTCTGCCTGCTCGTCAGCCCACTTGAGCCATTTCCCGAGTTCACTTTGTTCGTCCACGCATTCTCCGCGGGCCATTGCGGCGTGTCGTACCGCCCCAATGTAATCCCGCAGCACCGCGCTTCGCTGCCAGTTGACAGCCTCGGCTAGAAGTCGATCAACTCGTGCTTGCTCAGCTTGAACCTTTTCCCACATGGCTGCGCGCAGACGCTCGTTCTCTTCTTGGCGCCTCCGCGCCTCGGTTCGTTGGCGATTTTCTTCTTCCACCCGAAGCTTGCCGTCTCGCTTTGCTGTTGCAGCCTTGACTATGCCGTCGAGGAACTTTGCCAGACAATACTCCAGCCGTTGCCTCTTCCCATCGGCCCAGGTTCTGCGTAAACCCTCCTCTTCTTTCCAATAGTAGGGATGTCCCTGCTCAATTCGCAAAGCAAGGGCTCCAGATGGAACAATCGTACTGCGGAACGCACTGTGCCTGAATTGGTACCGGCCATCCAGACTGTCATCGGGTCCCTTTTCGTCCTGCCGCGACGTTAGCGACTCGCTGACACGAAACGGAATAGTAACGCCCATCAATTCGACCAGTGTCTCGCTGGGTTCACTATCAGTGATCCGAACTCGGTACCCTCTCGCCTCTAAAACTTTCAGCAATCCGTCCATGATCCGAAGCGCCCGGTGCAGGCTTCCCTTCGAGACATGCACGTCGAGACACTGCTTTGGCCTTCTCAAAATGCCGTCTTGATCCCGCTCTCCACGCTCTATGGCATGAAGGGTTTGAGATACAAGCGGATGTGCGCCACGCAAAGTCTCGGGTACCGGGACGGTCTCTGTTGTTTTTGTTATTTCCTCCACGTAGTCGTCACGCTCCTTTCCCACTTCCACGCAAGAATAGCGTCAACGTCAACCCGAGAACGAGTCGAAGTTCAGTATGCCTTTGCTTTTCGGGTACATTGGAACAACCCCAAAACTCACTGCCGGCATGGGCACCTCGCTGGGCTCGTCTCACCACCATGAGAACCGTCCATCCCCATGGCAGCGCGACATCGTCTCCCTCCATCAGACGCGCTTTGTGGGAGCGTGCCACACCGGCTACGACGTGAAACAAGTTATTTCAGGGCACGAAATGAAATACACACCTTGCCATCGTGAATGAGGCTCACTCGTTCTCTTGCCCAAGGTGGCATTGACCGACGCCACCTGTCATCTCATCGCTCACGGATCAGCGCTTCGCTCGTTCCTCCAGCGGTTCGATTGCGTCCAGCAGCAAGCGTTGGCCAACGATGCGCAGTTCATCCGCCGTGGGAGGCTGCGATGCCAGCAAACCAAACTCGCATGTGTGCCGTGCTTCTTCCAGGTCGTTCGCGCTGTCGAGAAGTTTGCGTAATCCGGCCCCTGCCTGGCGGGCGAGATTGCGCCAGTCATTTGGAAAACGGGATTGCAACGCCTCCTGCCACTGGGCGGGCCACTTTGACAATGCGTCCTCGTCCTGTGCGATGCTAAGCCTTGCAATGGCGAGAACCCGGCCGAGGTCTTTGTTGCTGCGCTTGATTTCACGTCCGGCAATCAGGCCGCTCATGGTTTCGGGGCGGATCTCCGGATGCTCCAACAGATTGGCGAGCGCCATCATTTTGGGTTGGGCAACGTAAATGCCCAGCGGAGTGGGTATCGGCTCGTAGTTGGCCAGCGAGAGAAAGCCGAAGCTGCAGAGACCAAAATGCCCGGCCGAGGTCTTGAGACGAATCCACCGCTGCCCCCGGTCGGCTGGTGATTCCGGAACTGTAATCAGTTCAATGAACCAGTCGGTATTGCCGGGCGGATTCAGCCGCACTGCCGGCAGATCTTTATCCTCCGTGGCAGCGTTGCCGGGTGCTGGCCATTCGTCGCTCGGGCGGTACTGCCAATTCTCCTGAAACAGTCGCTCGGTGATGGCGACGCCGGCGGGTATGGCCTCAACCCGCGGCGACAACAGGCAATCCGCGTCCTTCGTGCGAACCATGAGGTCGTTGTCGTAATCGAAGAAATGATACCCGACTGCTAGACTGCCAATGATGATAAGGTTTTCACGGCAATCAGGCGGGATGGCTGTGGCGATTTGCGCCAGCACGGCACCCGGTGAAACGAGTTTCATTACATCATCGGTCTTGTTCATGCCTTGCCTCTTGCCGCAGGGAAGGAGTTCAGGAACTCACGTGCTTGGGATTCGAGCTTCATCTCGTGCAGGTCGAGCAAACATTCTACCGGGTCAGCCCAGTTCACGCCGTCGTCTCCCTTGTCGAAAAGGGAATCATGGCGGCGAACAAAATGGACTACCAAATTCGCGGGGTCGTTCTGGTCTTGAGTCCGTTTCAGCGCCGGGTCGAGCCGCTCGACAAAACCCCAGTCAACCCTGTTACCGTGAATTGTGAGGTCGACACGTGGGCTGCGCGTTAAGTCGAGGCTCGGGTAGTAGTGCTTCGCACCAAACACACCACCGACTGCGATATCGGATAGTTCCAGTTTCGCAACGTGACCGAGCAATGACTCGGGCGACGGTGATTCACCCCGGATCGCAGCGAGGTAGCGATCTGTCATGCGCCGGTGTAGCGACTCAGTAGACCGTGGTTGACCGGAACGGTCTGCAAAGCGCGCGGTGGACCGGGCTTGATTCGACACTGCAACCAATTGAGCCCATTCCTCGCGCGGAAAGTGCGCCAACTCAATGCGACGGTCGGAGTGTCGCTTGATCGTACTGCCGAGGCGCTGCAACGCAGTCGCCACTGTGGGGTACGTGCAACCGGCAGTATTCGCTAGCCACACGGCAGTCATCGGCCCTTTGTCTAGGAGCCACTGATGCACCAGTATCTTGAAAATTTCGTAGAAGGCGGCTCCGCTGTGGATTTTTGTGCCTTTCTTCGGCTGTTCCGCCCCGGCGAGACGACCCAGTTCGCGGCGAACCGCGATTGGCATCCCATCCGGCAGGCCGCGCAATTCCCCGTTCTGATAGACTACGATGCCCAGCCTCTTGGTAATCCCAGGTTCCAGAACCTTCTTTGCGTACTTCTCCTCGTCGTCCAGCCGCTGGCCACTGATCTTCGGATCGATTACCAAGAGGATTCCCCTTGTCGTCTGTCCTCGATCAGTGACAGCATAGGCGAGCTTGAGCAGTGCGCTACGGATCGTGCTCACCGCATCCGTCTCGCGCTTCACTTCGATCAGCGTGTCGTCAACAACCGAATCAGGTTGATATTCTGTTCCCATTGCGACATTAAACTACAGCTTTAATATGAAACCTGCAAGTAAATATTAAACCACAAGCTAAATATAAAATACGCAGCGCACTAAAACAGTCAAATACCATACTATCAAATACTTGCGACCAAATCACGAAGTCGTTTTGTGTCCTTCTGCCATGTCTTGGCAGAGATCCCAGCAAGAATCTCAAGCATCTCCTCCTTCGGTGTCCTGTGGCCGTTGGTGAGCAGCTTTGGCATGGCCGATTGCAGCGCCCGGCGGAACTCCTCGCGGCCGGGCTGGAAGTAGTGCTTCAGGACGATGTCAGTGGTTCTGTGTCCCGTCACCTTCTGGACGAGTTCCAGCGGCACGCCGGCAGTTAGTGCCAGCGTCACCCAAGTCACGCGGAAGCTGTGGAAGTCGCGGATGGACGCACGGCGGAGACCGCCTTCCCGTTTGGCGTGGATTTCGCCACGAACGATCTCGGCATCGTCAGTCTGGACGGTCTCACCGTTTTCGTCTGCGTCCTTGAAGCCAGCCGCGGCGAGGATTTTGCGGACCCGCCAGGTGATGCCGTCCGAGTTCTCGACATACATCTTCGCCTGCTCGGGGAACACATACGCTTCAGACGGTTGCCGGAGGGCAAGCTCGTCATAGAGCATCGGGAAAATGGGGATGCTCACCGTCACGCCGGTCTTGTTGGTCTTGACCGTGATGAACCGGCGAGCAAGGTCAACGTCCTTCCATTTCAACAAACAGCAATCGCCTCGTCGCATCGCGGTGCACATTCCGGTAATCAGGATCGGACGGATGAAGTCGTCTTCCCGCGCCGCGTCCACGATGGCCTTGAGTTCTTCCGGGGTGAACGGCTTGCGGAAGATCGTCTCGGTCTCGCGGGTGGGAACGCCGGAGAACGGATTGATACTCCCTGCCAGCAGCAGGTACTTGTAGGACGCCCGAAGCAATTTCAGGGTGTCATTCCAGGTCTTGGCCGTCACCCCACGCGACTCCTCGGCCTGCATGAACGCGCGCGCCACGTCGCGCGTGACATGGGAGATTTCCTCCGCCTTCGCGTTCTGTCCCCGGACGAACACCGCGAAGCGCGCCAGCGTCGAGCGACACTGCGCCGCGTACCGTTCGTTCGGTTTTCGTCGCCGTGGAATCTTCTGCCACTCCTCTGGCAGGTTGGCGAGTGCCACGCTCCGAACCTGCTCTCCAGTTTTCAACTCGTAGAGCTTCTCCACCAACCGAGCCGAATCGCGTTTCGTGCGCGCCTCCTCCACGAGGCTGGCCAGTTTCGCCAGGGCTGTTGCCCGTGATCGTTCAAAGGAGGTGTCCCCTTCATCCATGAGCGAGAGCGACACGGGCGGCTTGCCTGTGATCTTCACGCCGAGGTTATCGCAGTACCGTTTCCCGTTTACCTCATACCGGCCGTACCACCATTTTCGGATCGACCCGTCTGAATTTTTCCTCAATTCGAGCGGCATAGAAATCTCCGTTGTCGTTCGATTCGCTGTCCGTGAAACACGTTGGAACAATAGGCGACGGGACGGGCAAATGGCAAGCACAAAACCAACAAAACCACCAACAGACTTCCCACAAAAATCGGATATTTCTTAATAATATGGCGAATCGTGATGCTGTACGTCAGGCTCATAACCTGAAGGTCGTGGGTTCAAATCCCACCCCCGCTACCAATCGAGCGCGCTTTTTTTCTGGCTCCGCTGCGTTTAGCTCTTCGCCGTTCCCCACCGGCGGTAGAGGAAGCGTTCCCACGGGGAGAAGAGGATTTTGTCGGCGAGCAGGCCGATGACGATGATGACCAGCATGATGCCGATGACCTGGTCCATCGCCTGGAGTTCGCGTCCGTAGTTCAACAGGTTGCCCAAGCCGAATCCTGTCAGGATGGTCACGTAAATCTCCGCCGCCATCAGCGAGCGCCACGCAAAGGCCCATCCCTGTTTCATGCCGCTCACGATGAACGGCAACGACGCAGGCACGATCACTTTCGCCCAGGTATGCCATTGCTTCGAGCCCATCGTGCGCGCGGCGCGGGCGTAAATCGGCGGCACCGTCCGCACGCCGTTGTCGGTGGCGATCACCACCGACCACAGCGTGCCCATGATGACGACAAACAGCATCGCCGCTTCCGTCTGCCCGAACCACAACAACGCCAACGGCACCCAACACACGCTCGGAAGTGTCTGCAATCCCAGCGCGATGACGCCCAGGGTGGCTTCGCAGAACTTGAAGCGCGCCGTCAACAGTCCCAACGGCAGGCCGACGATCAACCCGAGCGCGTAGCCGATCAGCAGGCGCCGCACGGTCACGAACGTCGCGCGTTCGAGGTCGCCACTGGCCAGCGCGCCCTTGAGGTAGCTCGCCACGCTCAGCGGCGACGGCACAAGCACGGGCGACCAGATCCTCAGGCGCACCAGCATCTCCCAGACACCGACGAGCACCACGAAAAAGGCGACGACGATCAACCGGCGCCTCATTCCCCTACCTCCACCAAATCGGGCTTAAGGTACCGTTTGAGGGCGCGGGTGATATCCGTGGAATACTTGGCCAGGGCGACGCTGTTGATGTCGCGCGGCCGGGGCAGATCGACTTCAAACTTTTCGTGAATGCGACCGGGGTGCGGTGAGAACAACACGACGCGGTCGCCGAGACAGGAGGCTTCGCGGACGTTGTGGGTAACGAAGACGATCGTCTTCTTCCGTTCCTGCCAGATTCGCTGGATGTCGCCGTAGAGCTGTTCACGGGTGAGCGCATCCAGCGCCGCGAACGGTTCGTCCATCAAGAGCACGCGGGGATTGGGGGCCAACGCCCGCGCCAGGGCGACGCGTTGTTTCATGCCGCCGGACAGTTCGTGGATATTGGTGTTGGCAAATTTGCTCAGGCCGACCAGTTCGAGGTAGTACCGGGCGACTTCGCGACGCTCGCTACGGGACAGGTTCGGTTTGAGTTTCAGGCCGAACAGTATGTTGTCCATGACGTCGATCCAGGGGAACAACGCCGGTTCCTGGAACATCATCATCCGCTCGCGGCCCGGTTGCGTCACAAGTTTGCCATCGGCCAGCACCTGTCCGTTATCGGGGTGTTCCAAACCCGCAATGATATTGAGCAGCGTTGACTTGCCGCAACCGGACGGTCCGACCAGGCACACGAACTCGCCCTCGTGAATGTTCAACGAGACGTTGTCGAGGGCGTGCACGGTCGCGCGGCGTTGCCGAAACCATTTCGACACGCCGTCGACAACCAGCTTGACCGGTGGGACGACCTGGAGTTCGTCCTGGATCGCCATCATTTGATTTCGGCGAGGCCCTTTTCTCGCAAGACCTCATTCAACAGCTTGAGATCGTAGATGTGGGACAAATCGGGTTCTTCCTTCAGAAATCCGATACGATACGCGTCCTCGGCGGACTTCAGCAACGATTCCTTGACCGGGTCATACGTGATGTGCAACCGCTTCCAGGCGCTGTTCAAGATGTCTTCGGGGAGCGCGCGTGTCGTCTCCGCCCGGATCTCATCATCCAGGATCCGCTTGGCCTCGTCGGGGTGCGCGTTGATCCACTCTGTCAACTCCACATGCGCGGTGATCCATTTCTTCAGCAAGGCCGGGCGGTCATTGAGAAACTTCGCGCTGCTGACCAAATGGGTGGTGACATACCGTCCGCCCGTGTCCGGCCACAGCGCACCTTCCTCGAGATAAACCTTGCCCCTGGCTTCCAACACCAGTCGGCTCACCCACGGCTCGACGGTCCATGCCGCGTCCATCTCGCCGCGTTGGAAGAGCGAGAGTTGATCGGGGTTGTCCGTCGGTATGACCCGGGCGTCGCCGCCAACCATGGTGATCCGCAGCCCTTTCGACAGCAGCCAGGCGCGACAGGCCACGTCCTGCGTATTGCCGAACTGTGGCGTGGCAATCCTCTTGCCGCGGAAATCCGCGTCCTTCGTAATCCGCCCGTCGGATTGCACCACGAGCGCGGCGCCGCCGCTGCACGCGCCGGCCACAATGCGGATTTCTTCGCCGTGCGACCGCAGGTAGGCGTTGACGGCGGGATTGGGACCGACGTACGTGAGGTCGATCGACCGGGCGAAGATGGCTTCCATCGCGCTGGGCCCGGCGTTGTAGACGAACCATTGCACTTCCACGTCCGGCCCGAGCCGTTGCTCAAACCACCCCTTGCCCGAGCGGCTGAGACCGTGGGCGATGACGGCCTGGGCATGGGTCACATTCGGGAAATGGCCGACACGCAGGATCACTTTTTCGGCGCGGACCGAGGCGCACAGGAACAAACACATCAGCAGAATCGACATCGATTTCATCAGGGTCGCTTCTCCAATTCGGCGAACGGCAGGGGCACTTTGTCCCGTCGCATTTTGCGCAGGGTGACCTCGACCGTGTCGGCCAGTGTATACTTGTCCAGGATGTTGGCAATCGCATTGCGGACATCGACCATCAACAGGCGCAGTCCACAATGGGCCTCATCGGGGCAGGAACAGGGATGATAGGCGGTCACGCTCGCGCAGGAGATCGGGGCCAACGGGCCGTCGATCAACCGCACGATCTCGCCAATGGTGATCTTGGCCATGGGTTTTTTGAGGAAGTAGCCTCCGCCCTTGCCGCGTTTGCTGTCCAGATAACCCGCGCGGTTGAGTTCGAGCAGGATGGCTTCGAGGAACTTGACGGGGATGTTCTCTTTTTCCGCCAACTGACGGATCTGGACCCTCGGGCGGCCCAATTCGTGGGCGATACCGAGATTAATGAGCGACCGCAAGGCGTACTCGCCACGTTTCGACACCTTCATGCCGAGTGAAGTCTACGCCCTTACTAGGGAATTGCAACTTTCTTTTGGCACCGGGACATTTTTAAAGTTCGGCCCCCGGCGTGTGCAACCTTGGACAATCCATCTGCGCAGTCGCGAGCGTCAGGGGAAACGAGTCTGGAGAAGAACCGGGGTGGCACTCTGCCCCTGTGTCCCCTTGGTCGATGGCAAGGCGATCTCCGGTTTAGCGAGGGAACGTGACCTGCCCCCCAAAACCTTCTGCCGGCAAAGCGACATCGCCAATTCTCCACTCGAGCGAAGGCGCGAGGCTGACCGGTTTTCCAAGAGCGTTACCGGCGCCACGCGGAGGTTTTGCATCCCAGTCAACTGCTCGGCCGTACCTATCGGCGAAACCTGAGCAGGTCACTTCTGGGGTTGGCAACCGACGAGAGAATCAATCGTCGCAGTCAGTTCCGTTGCTTCCAGCGGCTTTTTGAGAAATTTGTCAACCCCGTCACGGAAACTTGCCGCCACGAGATTTGGATCGGACGAAGTGACCGCCACGACTTTGATCGACGGGTTGAGTTTTCGCAGGTGTTTGAGTGTTTCGTCTCCATTAAGGTGTGGCATGGTGTAATCGAGAAGCACGAGCCGAATGTCGGCCGGAGAGTAGGTGAGCATGTTCAGTCCTTTGACACCAGAGGACGCGTTGAGCACGGTGAACCCATGCTTGCGCAAGACGGAACTGGCCAGATGCAGAAACGATGCGTCGTCGTCTACGATCAGGATCGTGAATTCGTTGCGGTAGAGTCCCTGCCCCGGAGGCTTGGTGCCCTGCCCCGTGGACGGTCGCCGGTAGGTATCCACTATCCCTTCTACAAATGATTCAGAGGCCTGTGTCATGACATCTTGAGATTGCATACCGTGTGCCAAAGTCGCGGGTTACAGACCCGGCGGAAACATCGACATTGCAAGGTGTTAGCCGGTCCATCGGTTAACGTGAGCGGCGGCAGGCAGCGGACGACACCAAGGCCGCGACACGAATGGCAACGAACACCTAATTGGATCTGGCCCGGCGCTCTTGCCTCACGCGTGATGCTGTGATCCCGGCAAACTACTCGCCCGGAGCCGGCGGCCAAAACAGGAAACGCGCGTAGCCGTAGGCAATCATTTCACCGACGACCGTCCGCACACCCTCGCTTGATTTCCACCATAGGTTTGGGTTGTATTCAGTGTTCTCGATACTGATAATACCTACGCGACACTCGCGGCCCAGTGCCTTGGCAAATAGCAGGCGCGAACGCCGCGAGTGGTCGGCCATTGTCATGATGTTGAGCGAGGTGGCACTGATTTGATGACGGTAAAACCACGTTCTCAAAGCGACGGCCGAGGCGTACGTACGATCCCGCACAACCCCGGCTGCGGGCACGGCTTCGACGGAGTTCGTATCGGCGCCAAGTCGAACCAGTGTGGCCGCGCCAAGATCGGCCCAGTTTGTGTAGCCACACAGGAACGTGCCCGAGCTGATTGGCCCTCCGGTCACGAGGATCCGGCTGTAATGATCGCGCTTGAATTCAGCCAGCGTTCGTTCCAGCGCATAATCCGGAATCCAACCCTCGATCACGAGGATCTTGCTGGGGACCGGATCGTTCACCGTCAAGAACGGGTGCGTCTCTCGGACACCCAACACGGCGAGTGCGGCCCCGATGGACAGCAACACAATCCAACCCCACACGGTCGGAATCAGGTGCTCCCGACGTTTCCACAGGTTCCATGTGTGTTTGCTCGGCTTCATGCCAATAGCGCTTCGGACCGATCCGTCTCACATGCCTTCCCTTGCGCCACGGTTTGATGCTGGGGGTTCCGTGGCACGTCAATCAAGCACAATCGAAGTATTGAAAGAACGGGGCGTACCGTCATTCGCATCGCGCTTTCTCAGTTGGCGTCAGCCCGGCCCAGGTCGCTATCGAGGGGACAGGAGCCGCCCGGTTTCAGCGCCAGATCCCTCGCCCTGTCCACATACCGAGCGCGACATTCAGTGCCTGAGATATTGCGAAGAGTTGCTCACGCCAGCGGCAGGCCTTTCCAGGCCATGGCGATTTCAAACGCGCCGCGCTTGACGTCGAGTGGTCCTGTGTCGTTGACGCGGTTGCAATCGAGCGCAAGAACTTCTTTACATCCAGGCGTTGTGGCGTGAAACAATCCACAGCATGACGCTGACCAAAGTCCGCGAATTGCTGGCCGAGCTCGACATTCGGCCGAGCAAGGCGCTGGGACAGAATTTCCTCGTTGATGGGAACATTCTGCGGATTCTGGTCGAACAGGCGGATCTTCGGCACGACGAGACGGTGCTGGAGATCGGCCCCGGACTGGGAGTGTTGACCGTCGAGTTGGTCGCGCGCGCGCGGCGGGTCGTGGCGATCGAGAAAGACCCGCGACTTTGCCGGTATCTGCGGGAACATGTGGACGGCGTTGAGTTGGTCGAGGGCGACGCCGTGGAAGTGCTGGAGCGGTCGGATTTTCAGGTCGCCGCGCCGTACAAGGTTGTCTCCAATCTCCCGTACAGCATCTCCACGCCGATTCTCGAACGGCTGGTCGAGCGAGAAGACAGGCCGCGCGCGATGGTTCTGACGGTGCAACGGGAAGTTGCCCACCGCCTGGCCGCCACGCCACGCCACAAGGACTACAGCGCGCTGACCGTGTTCACCCAGCTCCCGTATCACGTCACCATCGCCCATGTCATTTCCCCGCAATGTTTCTACCCGGCGCCGCAAGTGGACAGTGCGATTGTGGTTTTGGACCGGCGCGACCCGCGAGTGAAATTGCGGGCGAAGACGCTGTTTCACGACGTCGTGCGCGCAGGGTTTGGTCAACGCCGCAAAATGCTGCACAAATTGCTCGCGCCATTCGGGGATGTGGATAAGGCGTTTGCCGCAGCATCCGTTACGCCGACCGCTCGCGCGGAGGAACTGGCGGTGGAACAATGGATCATGCTGGCGAACGCCCTGGAATCGGGATCGTGAAAACCGGCCAATTCACTCGGCTTTGGCCGGCTGAACGATGGCCGTGGGTGTGATCGCTTGCGACTTCGGCGGAAGTTTGAGCTTGTTCTTTGCCGCCTTGCCTTCTTTGGTCTTCGGCCAGCGCTTGGCGACATGTTCGAGGATTTTGCAACCGAACTTCAGTTCTTCCCCCGAGCCCTCGCTGAAATGGAAACCGATATAATACAGATCGGCGGCATCGAGCGCCTTTTCTTTTTTCAAACGGTCGAAGAGCTTGAAACCCTTGTCCTGTAGCAACGCCTGGAACGCGCGCAAGGCGCGATCCTCGGCGCGCAGATGCTGGGCGAGGTCCTTGGCGGATTGTTTGATGTTACACACGCTCAGTTCAAAGCGAAGTTCGTTGTCGACCGCCTCGGAACGCACGATTTGTTTCAGGCAATCGACCGCCTTGGCCCACTTCCGGGACTTCTTGTATTTCAAGCCGACTTCGCGATAGACGCCGTCCGCCAGCGTCGGGTCGATGTTGCGCAGGAAATACAGCAGCGTCTCGTGACGGGGTTCCCCGGCTTCCAGCGCGCGGGCGGCCAGCGCGGCAAACTTCCTCGCGGCCTTCTTGTCCACCGACTCGCTGTGCGGCTTGAGGATTTTCGCCAGGCGCCATGCCCGCTCGGGTTTGCGTTCGCGGGCAAGCGCGGCCAGCAATAACTTGGTCGAGCTTTTGTGCCGGGCCAGCGCGCCCGCGGCGATTTCGCTGACTTGCATGTCCTCATGAGCCAGCAGGGCCATCATCAGGCGATTGCCCGCGGGGTTATCGTTGGACGCGAGCTTGCGCGCCGCGAAGGCGCGGACGCTCGGGTGCTTGCTCTTGAGCAGCTTGCGCCACTGCGCATCGTACGATTTGCCGAGCGGCAGCTTCTCGATAATGTCCAGAGCGTTCTGGACCACGTTGGGGTAATCCCCTTCGCCCAGGTACTTCAGCATCTGGCCGGCCATTTGATTGACCGCTGCGCCTGTGTACGGCAGGCCCTTCAGGGCGATCAGCGCATTGCGCCGTATATAGCCGAGGTTCTTCGGCGTGGTGTACTTCAGCAGAACCTTGAGCGCGTCGGGTGCGCCGATGTAACCGATCAACAGCAGACAAGACGTCAACACGCGGTCGTTCTTCCTGACCCGCGACGTGGTCATGAACTTCGCGACCTGCCGGTGCAACGCCCTGCGGTTCTTCGGCTCCGCATCGCCGATGTGGCGGCGGACCGCCTGGCAGGTTTCCTGGACGAGTTGAAAATCGGTGTCGAACAACACATCGAGGATCAACTGCATCGCCTCGCGGTTGTGGATGCGCGCCAAAATGTCCACCAGCACGCGCTTCTGCTGTGAGTTGGCCTTGAGAAACTGATCGCGCAGGCTGGATACATTGTCACCCCCGGCGTTGGCGATGATGGCTGCGGCGCGCAGTTTGGTCTCGATCTCCGGCGCTTCCAGCAGCGGCAACACGTACGGAACGACCGCGCGCGTGCCGATGGCCTCGAACGCCTCAAGTACATAGCGCGTAAGCAGTTGGTTCGCGTCTTTCAACGTGTCGCCGAGCGCCTTGACCACCGTGTCCTGTTTCGGCTTCAACTCGGCAATAACCATGGCTGCCGCGCAACGCCGCATGCCATCCGGGCTTTGCAACATGCCACAGATCGTCTGGATGACCTTGTCCATAAGATAGCTTGTTACGGTAGCAGAATGACCCCGTGCTTGCAATGCGTGCGCGGTTTTTGTAGAATTTTCACCGTGGCGCAAGGTGGCATTTGTTTAACCTGTTTATAGACAGATACTTGAGATTGCAAATTATATGAGTTCTTACTCGTTTGAACGCCTCGAAAAGCTCTATTCCCAACCTTTTTTTGACCTTATCCAGCAGGCCCGCAACGTCTACCTCCATCATTGGCGCAATAACGAAGTCCAACTTTGCACCCTCCTGAGCATCAAAACCGGCGGCTGCAGCGAGGATTGCGCCTACTGCGCCCAGAGCGCCCGCTACCACACAGGCGTCGACACCGAACACCTCATGTCCACGGACGAAATCATGGATGTTGCCCGCCGCGCCCGCGCCAACGGCTCGACCCGCTTTTGCATGGGCGCCGCCTGGAAAGGCGTTCGCGAAGGAACCAGCGCCTTCGACTCCGTCCTCGAAACCGTCCGCGAAGTCAGCAAGCTCGGCATGGAGGTCTGCGTCACGCTCGGCCAGCTCACCGACCGGGCCGCGCAACAACTCAAAGACGCCGGCGTGACCGCCTACAATCACAACCTCGACACCAGCCCCGAATTTTATTCCCAGATCATCACTACCCACACGTTTCAGGATCGTCTCGACACGATCCGCGCCGTCCAACGCGCCGGCATGTCCGTTTGTTGCGGCGGGATCATCGGCATGGGCGAAACCGTGGCCGACCGCCTCCGCATGCTGGAAGTGCTCACGAATTTCGATCCGCCCCCCGAAAGCGTGCCCATCAACTGCCTGATGGCGATGCCGGGCACGCCGCTCGAAGATCAACCGCCCGTCGATGTGTTTGAATTGATCCGGCTCGTCGCCACCACCCGCATCGCGTTCCCGCGCGCCAAGGTGCGCCTCTCCGCCGGCCGCTCGCGCCTGTCCCGCGAAGCCCAGGCTCTGTGCTTCTTCGCGGGCGCCAACTCGATCTTCTACGGGAACAAACTCCTCACCGCCCAAAACCCCGAAGCCGACGCCGATCACGAGTTGTTGCGGGACCTCGGCCTCATCCCGCAGCAACCCTTCTCCGATTCCCCGCCCCCCGCCGCCGTGCTTGCAGAATAGCGGCGTAGGATCACTGCAAGGGCCACTAGGGCGACGTTTCAAATTAGGACACTACCCCTCGTCTCCGAACCTTGCCTTTCCGGCCGCATCCTGTTACAACTTGCGTTCATACAGGGGAATAGAATATACCAAGCCGTATGGTATGTCAACAGACAAATTGTAACTATGTATGTGATCTATGAGTGACTTCGCCGTTAATCTCCGCGCCCTGATGGCCAAACGCGGCTGGAATCAACAGGAAGCCGCCGACGCCCTCTCGGTCAGTCAGGCCAATATCAGCCGCTGGCTCAGCCAGGGCCACGAGCCGTCCGCCGACGTGCTCATCCGCATCGCCAGGGCGTTCAGCGTTACATTGGACGAACTCCTCCGCGTGCCCGGCCCGGCCCTCCGAACCGCCCGCGCCGACTACGACACCGTCGTCTGGCCCGCCCGCTGGTTTCGCCAACTCCGCCTCACCTGGCAACGCTACCCGAAAGAGCGCCACCGCATCGAAACCGCCCTCGACCTCGCCTGGCCGAACCAAAAGCCAGACATCATCGCCTGGCTGAAGAAAAAATAGTTGGCGCGGTCCGCTGTTGTAGGCTTGCCAGCCTCAGGCGGGGCGCGATGCCTGCCTGTCCGCCGAAGCTCGTCGCTTAGCGAAGGTGGATCGTTTCGGGGTATCCCGCTGCTTGCCTTCCGTTCCGTTTTGTAGGCCGCAAGCCGAGTCCGACGAGACGCGCTATCGTTGTGCCTGTAGCGCAACCCTCACACGGCGCTTTCTGCCATTTGGAGGGCGAGGCTCCCGCCGAGCCGCTTGCCGCAGGCCGACCGACCGTGCTTTACGACGCGAAAAACAACCCAGCCGAACCTACAAGTGAGCTCCTACTTTGGACGACTTGCGAACCTCGCGGCCTGAACTTCCAAGGGCTGTCACCTCGCCTACTCTTTAGTGCGACCCGCCGTTCTGTGGTTGACAGTTGCTCTGAAGCGGACAAAAATGACCACTGCAAATTGACAGTGCTCCCTCGTCCGCACCGAACTGGCCACTCAAG